>Ga0315291_10003658_pt1 | contig 19863 bp, 14 predicted proteins | sample YL17G12_20_MG_FD_203070 | JGI IMG/M metagenome (GOLD analysis project Ga0315291, IMG submission 203070) | Sediment microbial communities from Yellowstone Lake, YNP, Wyoming, USA - YL17G12_20 | ecosystem: Environmental > Aquatic > Freshwater > Lake > Sediment | place: USA: Wyoming | collected...
ACAACCAGGCTTACAAATTCGCCCTGACGGCGGACAAGCCGGGGCAGCTCGTAATCGCCCGCGCACTGCTATATCCCGCCGACCACATCCACGGGGCCGACCCCGACGTGATTCGCTTGCTCAGGGACTCCCACCTGCCGATCCTCCGCTGGCCCGGCGGCAACTTCGTCAGCGGCTACCACTGGCGGGACGGCGTCGGCCCGCTCGAACAGCGCCCCACCCTGCCGAACTACGCCTGGGGCCAGCAGGAGAACAACCTCTTCGGCACCGACGAGTTCCTCGCGTTCTGCCGTGCCGTCGGCTGCGAGCCGATGATTTGCGTGAACGCCGGCAGCGGCACGCCCGAAGAGGCGGCCGCGTGGGTCGAGTACTGCAACGGCTCCGCCCAGACCCCGATGGGCAAGCTCCGCGCCGCCCACGGAAACCCCCAACCCCACAATGTGAAACACTGGGAGATCGGCAACGAGCTTTGGGGCGGTTGGCAGTATCACTGGACGACCGCCGAGGGCTACGTGGACCGCTACCGGCAATTCGTCAAAGCCATGCTCGCAGCCGATCCCGACATCCAGGTCTACGCCTGCGGCGCCCCGGTCCTGTGGGGCAAGCACTGGAACGACACGCTCATCGCCGGCGCGGCCGGCCTGCTGCATCGCACGACGGACCACCCACTCATCGGCGGCAATGTTTCCGCCGACGCGGACCCGCTGGACGCCTTCCGCGATTTCATGGCGGTTCCGGAGGTTCTGGAGCAGAAATGGTCCGCTCTCCGCGCGGACATGGAACGCGGCGGAGTCGTCGAGCCCCAACTGGCGATCACCGAGCTCCAGATGTTCGCCCGCGTCGGCCCGCCGTCGTCGCCCGAGGCCCCGAAGCGGCTGAGCCACGAGAACCTCGTGAACCCGGCTACCCACGCTGAGGGGCTCTATGACGTACTGATCTACCACGCGGCCGTCCGGCTGGCGCCCTTCGTCGAGATGGTGACCCATTCGGCGACCGTCAATCACGGCGGCGGATTGCGCAAGAGCCAGGAGCGGGTCTGGGCCAATCCCTGCCACTACGCCCAGACGATGTTCGCCGCGCTCGCCGAGGCGAGCCCCGTCAAGACCGACCTGACCTGCCCCACCCAAGAAGCGCCTCTGGTCCTGGCCGACCTGCGAAACGCCACGAAGAGCTGGACCTGCAAGACCCTCGACGTCCTCGCCGTCCAAGCCCGTGACGGCAGCCTGCTGCTATCCATCGTGCACAAAGGAACGCAGGCTGCCGTCGAGCTGGAGATCGCGCTGAAGGACTTCCAACCGGCGGAGAACGCGGAAATCCAGACGCTTTCGGCGAATGTGCCGTGGGCGCAAAACACGCTGGAGGCCCCGAAAGCCGTCGCGCCCGTCACCAGCACCAGAAAGCTGAGCGGCCGAGAATTGTCTCTCAAACTGCCCCCGTTCAGTTACACCCTCGTGCGAATCCCGGGACAGTAATTGCGGATTCAACCCATGCAGTTGTAGGGTGGGCTCCGCCCACCGATTCTCACGAATACGGGCAATAGATGGTGGGCACAGCCCACCCTACGAGGCTCTGTCACCCCTGCGCAGGCAGGGGGGTCCAGCCGACACCCGAACCGCGAACGTGCTTATGCCTGGGGCACAATTCCAAGCCTGTAATATCTGGATTCCTGCCTGCGCAGGAATGACAGAGTCGTGTCGGGCGGGTCTGCATTTGCGAGGGTGGCGAGTGCATGCCGTGCAAGGCTCATTGTGTTAGAGGCTCTGAGAGGATAAAGACGCACTTGTGCGCTGGCGGCGTGTCATTCCCGCGCAAGCGGGAATCCAATCCGCAATCCGAAATCGGCAATCGGCCATCGGACTATCCGGGTCGGCGGTCGAGGACGCGGCCGGTGCCGGCGGCGAACTGGCGGAGGGATTTCGGCTCAACGAGGATGACCTTGGCGTCCACGTCGAGCACGGCCTGAATGCGTTTGGCCACCTGGGTCCGCAGGGTCTCCAGCGTCTTGACTTCATCGACGGACGGGATTTCGTCGGAGATCTCCACGCGGATTTGAATCGTATCGACGCCGCCTTCCTGGTCCAGGATGATCTGATAGTACGGGCTGGTGCCGTGGAACTCGGACACGATCTCTTCGATCTGGGAGGGGAAGAAGCCCACGCCGCCAAAGAGAATCAAATCGTCGGTCCGGCCCATCACGCGTGCCATGCGGACGAAGGTCCGGCCGCACGGGCACGGCTCGGGACTCAGGGACGTGACGTCGCCCGTCCGGTAGCGGATGAGCGGGAAACCCTCCTTGGTGAGCGTGGTCAGGACCAGCTCCCCTTCCTCACCGGCGGGGACCGGCTCGAGGGTTTCCGGGTTGATGACCTCGACGAGGAAATGGTCCTCGTTGATGTGCAGGCCGCTGTGCAGATGGCATTCGCCGGCAACGCCCGGACCCATGACCTCGGTCGGGCCGTAGGTGTCCATCGAGGCGATGTGCAGCCGCTCCTCCAACTGCCGGCGCAGCGCGTCGCTCCAGCGCTCGCCGCCGAAGAGCCCGAGCCGCAGGTGCAGCCGCTCGGGATGGACCTGTGCCTCGTCGAGTCCCATCGCGATATTCAGGGCATGGCTGGGCGTGGAGATCAGAACGGTCGTTTTGAAATCCCGCATGATGACGACCTGCTTGGCCACGCTCGTGGTCAGCGAGGCGGGAATCACGGACGCGCCGATCTGCTCGGCGCCCTGGTGGAAGCCGAAGCCCTCCGCGAACAGGCTGTAGTGCAGTGCGATCTGGACGACGTCGTGCGCGGTCACGCCGGCCGCCGTAAGGAGCCGGGCCACGCATTCCGTCCAGCTCCGCAGGTCGTTCACCGTGTAGCCGACGACGATGGGCGTGGGGCCCCCCAACGCGGCATGATGCGTTGGGGACCCCTTGCCGGTCGTGCCCGAGGTCGTGTGGATGCGCACGATGTCACGAAGCGGGACGGCGAACATGTCGTACGGATAGCTCTTTTGCAGGTCCTCCTTCGTGGTGAAGGGCAGCTCCCGCAGGGCCCGCACGTCCTTGAGCCGCTCCAGGTTCACCTTCTGGGCGTCGAACGCGGTGCGGTAGAAGGCGACGCTGCGGTACACGCGGTTCAAGGTGGCTTGCAGCCGCTCGATCTGGAGCTGCTCCAGCTCTTCGCGGTCCATCGTCTCGCACGAGTGATTGTAGAGAATTGCCTGGCTCATAGGTCCCTCACTCATCCACTGTTCGGTAATCCTTTCCGAGGTAGGCCCGCTGGACTTCCGGATTGTCACACAGTTGGCGGGCGGTCCCCTGAAGGACGATTTGACCGGTCTCAATGACGTACCCGCGATCGGCCACGGCCAGGGCGGCCCGGGCGTTTTGCTCGATCAGGAGAATCGTCAGGCCGTTGCGCTTGAGGTTGGTGATGGTCGCATAGATATCTTTGACCACGAGCGGCGCGACGCCGAGCGACGGCTCATCCATCATCAGCAGTCGCGGCTGGGACATCAGGGCCCGCCCGATGGCCAGCATCTGCTGCTGGCCGCCGGAGAGCGTGCCCGCGAGCTGATGGGCCCGCTCCTTCAGGATGCCGAAGAGGCCGTACACCTGCTCCAGACTCTCGTCGATGCTCTCGCCGTTGGTCTTACGCCGGCGGCAATAGGCGCCGAGCAGGAGATTCTCCCGGACGGTCAGCGTGCTGAAGACGTGCCGGCCCTCGGGGACCAGGCAGCAGCCGCGCGCGACGACCTTCTCCGCCGGCTCGCCGTGAATCTTCCGCTTGTCGAACAGGATTTCGCCGGACCGCGCCTTCAGGATGCCCGCGATGGTCTTGAGAAGGGTCGTCTTGCCCGCGCCGTTGGCCCCGATGACGGCGACGGCCTCGCCCGGCGAGACGTGGAGCGAAATCCCCTTGAGGACCCGCAGCGGGCCATATCCGGCTTCGAGGTTCAGGACCTTAAGCATGGCCGTCCCCCAAATAGACGCGGATGACCTCGGGATGGCGCTGAATGGCCGCCGGGGGTCCCTCCGCGATCTTCTGGCCCTGGTCGAGGACGACGACCTCATCCGAGATGTTCATGACGAGGGACATGTCGTGCTCCACGACGAGGCACGTGACGCCCCGGTCGCGAATCTTGAGAATCAGTTGGGCGAGCTCCTGCGTCTCGTAGATATTGAGGCCGGCGGCAGGCTCATCGAGGAGCAGCAGCGCCGGCTCCGTCGCCAGGGCCCGCGCGAACTCCACGAGGCGCTGACGGCCGAAGGGCAGATTTGAGGCCGTCTCGCCGCTGTGCGCCGCCAGGCCCAGATCGTCGAGGATGGCCCGCGCCTTCGCCTGGGTCTCCCGGTCCTCGCGCCAAGTCCACGGCAGATTCAACATGCCGGCCAGGAATCCCGAGCGCGTCCGGGTGTGCCGGCCCATCATGACGTTTTCGAGCACCGTCATGTGGGGAAAGAGTTTCGTTGTCTGGAACGTCCGCGCGATCCCGAGGGCGGCGACGGCGTGCGGCTTCCAGGCCGTGATCGGTTTGCCCCGGAAGAGGACCTCGCCCTGCTGAGGCGTGAGCGTGCCCGCAATCAGGTTGAAAAGGGTCGTCTTGCCCGCCCCGTTCGGACCGATGACGGCCTTGATGGCGCCCGACGGGACCTTGACACTGACGTCCTTGACCGCGTGCACGCCGCCGAAGGAGCGATGCAGATTCCGCGTTTCGAGGAGGACGCTATCCATGTGACCTCCTCGTGGACGTCGTGCGTCCCCGCACGACCCTTTGGAAGGCGAGCGCGGACGCTCGCCCTACCGACGAGACCGCGCGCAGGTTGGGCACCCGCAGCAGGCCGTTGGGGGCAAAGAGCATGATGAGGATCAGGATGGCCCCGAAGACGGCGTCGTCGTACGTGCCGAAGACGCCGCGCAGGGACAGGAAGTTCAACAGGACGCCCATCACCAGCGCGCCCCACAGGTTCGCCATGCCGCCGACCGCGACAATGGCGACGTAGCGCACGGATTTCATGACGGTCGCCTCGGAGGGGCCGATGCTCCCGTTGTAATGGGTCAGCAGGACTCCGCCGACGGCGGCGAACAGGGCGCTCAGAACGAAGGTGGCAAGCTTGTAGCGGTAGGTATCGACGCCCAGCGAGTGCGCCGCTTCTTCGCTCTGATGGATGGAGCGCAGGGCCCGGCCGACGCGGGAATGGACGAGATTGATTGCCAGGACCATGGCCGCCAGGACCACGACCCAGGCGATGTAATAATTTTGCACCCGGAATAGTGCCCTGCCATTGACCTGGAGGCCGTCCACGAGGCGAAAGGCCGGGACGTTCGAGACGCCGTCGGCCCGCCCGAAAAGCTGCGCCCCGAGGACGATGCGGTAGACGATCAGGCCAAAGCCCAGGGTGGCCATGGCCAGGTAGTGCCCCTTGAGCCGGATGACGGGCAGGCCGATGACCAGGGCGATCAGGCCCGCCAGCAGCAGTGCGGCACCGAAGGCCAGCCAGGGCGAGAAGGAGAGGACTTCCTTGCCGTAGAGGTCCTGCCACTGCACGACCAAGCCTATCGAGCGCAGAGCGGCAATCGCCGGTGCGTCGCGAAAGGCACTGAGATTGCACGTGGTCAGTACGGCCGAGGTGTAGCCGCCGATGGCGAAGAAGCCCGCGTGGCCCAGCGACGCCTGGCCCGCGTAGCCCATGAGCAGGCACAGGCCAATCACCACCAGGGCGTAGTAGGCCGACATCGTGACCTGGGTCATGTAGTAGGTCGCGTGGGCCGCCGCGAGGACCAGGTGCAGGGCGACAATCAGCAGGGCGCTGACAAGGACGGGGTAATACATCCGCAGCCGCATCATGCCGTCCTCAAGGCGCTCACGTCACGCCGGGCGAACAGGCCGCTGGGACGAAAGACCAGAATCAACAGGAGCACGACAATCGCCACGACCTCTTTGTAGGCGGCGGCGAACTGGCTGACCGTGAACGCTTCGAGCAGGCCGAGAAAGAGGCCCGCCACCACGGCCGCCATGCTGTTGCCCAGGCCGCCGAGAATGGCCACCGTGAAGCCCTTGATGGCCAGCGGCGCGCCCATGTCGTATTGCGTCTGCGTGACCGGCGAGATCACGCAGCCCGCCAGGGCGCCGATGCCGGCGCTGAGCATGAAGGAGAGCGTGACCATCCAGCGGTCATTGATACCGCAGAGGCGCGCCGCCATACGGTCGTCGGAACAGGCGCGCATGGCCCGGCCGACGGTCGTGAAGCGGAAGAAAAGCGTCAGCGCCGTGACGATGACGGCGCTGACGCCGAGAACCCAGAGAATCTGCGGCGAGATGTGGGCGCCCAGGATGGTGATGGTCGAGACCGTCGTGCCGGTGAAGTACGGCAGGGAGCGGACCGTCTCATCCCAGATGTGGAGCATGGCCTCGCGGATCACGATCGACAGGCCGATGGTGATCACGATCAGCCGCAGGACCGAGGCATCGCGCGCCCGCCGGATGAAGACCAGCTCGATGAGCCCGCCGAGGGCCGTCGTGAGCAGGACCGCCAGGGCAATCGCCACCGGCAGCGGGACGACGCGGGACAGGCTGATCGCCGTCATCGCCCCGACGACGAGGAACTCCCCCTGGGCGAAATTGATGACCCCCGTCGTGCAGTAGACGATATTGAAGCCGATCGCGGTGATCGCGTAGATGCTGCCGACGGTGATCCCCGAGAGACTGTACTGAACGATCTGGGGGAAGTTCATCGTGACTCTGCTCCGGCGGGCCGCCCGCCTCGAGGTTACTTCTTCTTCTCGTAGATCGCGAACTTGCCGTTCTTGACCGTGAGCATTTCAAAGGCGTCCTGGTTCAGGCCGTTGTGGTCCTGGGGCGAGAAACTGAAAATTCCGCCGGTCCCGACGACACCTTTGAGGTTCTCGATGGCGTCGCGAACCTTCGCGGGGTCGGCGCTGCCCGCCTTCTTGATCGCCTCGGTCAGGATCAACAGGGCGTCGTAGGCGTGGCCGCCGAACGTGCTCGCGTCTTCCTTGTACCGCTTCTCGTAGTCCTGCTTGTAGCTCATGAGGACTTTCTTCTGCGGATTGCTGCCGGGCAGTGACTCCGCCACCAGCAGGCGCCCGCAGGGGAAGATGGTGCCGTTCGCCGCCTCGCCGCCCGCCTGCACGTACTTGATGTTGCCGAAGCCGTGGCTCTGGAACAGCGGCACGTCGAGGCCGATCTGCTTCATGTTCTTCGCCACCAGGCTCTGGGCCGGGACGATCGACCAGTTCACCACCGCCTTCACGTCCTGCCCTTTGATCTTCGTGAGCACGTCCGTCAGGTCCGTCGCCTGCTTGTCGTACACCTCCGAGATCGCAATCGTAATCCCATGCTCTCCGGCGAGCTTGGCCAACTGCGCACCGCCCGCCACCCCGAACCCGTCATTGCTCGTGACCACGCCGATCTTGGTAATCCCCATATCCTTCATCGTCTGGTAGATACGCCTGACCGCATCGCTGTCCTTTTGCGGAGTTTTGAGCACCCACGAGGCGATCGGGTTGACGATGTCCTCGGCGGCGGCACAGGAAAGCAGAATCGTTTTGCCTTCCTGGCAGATGTTCTTGATGGCCATGGTTTCGCCGCTGGTGGAGGGGCCGATAATCGCGAGGACCTTCTCCTCGTCGATGAGCTGCTTGGTGAGCGAGATGGCATTTTCGGGCTTACTGCCGGAATCCTTCACGATGAGCGTAATCTTCTGGCCGTTGATGCCGCCCGCGCTATTGAGCTTCTCCACGAACATCATGGCCGTCTTCTGCTCCGGCGCGCCGAGGTTCGAGGCCCCGCCGGTGACGGCGAAAATCGCACCGACCTTAATCGGGGTCGCGGCCGCCTGCTTGGCCTTCTGCTTGGGACTCTTCTCCCGCTTGGGGGACTGGGGGGCACCGAGGACCAGCCCCACGATCAAGATACTGAGCACCACTGCCAATCGTTTTCCCATGGTTGCCTTCCTTTCTGACCTCCAATGGTCACAAATTCCGAAATCGACAAGCGGCACGATGGGCCGGCCGCCTGACCTCGATGGTTTCCGGCCGTCACGACCTGACCGGCCTGGCTGGAAAGCCCGCCGGATGGCCCGCCGTCGCGACACGGCGCCGCCGCCCGCGGCACCTCTGCTCCGCGAGCCTGGGCAGCGCTTGGCAGAGCCGTCCGGGTCGCGACCTTCGCGGCGCCGGCGTGTCGGGCCGCACGCGTCGCGGCCGGGCCGGACTGTCAAATCCCCTTTACACGCACCCACGCCGCTCGGGGGCCTACCCGTCCGGCCGCACGCCGCTCCGGGACCTGCGCCGGGCCTTTTTCCCGGCTCGTCCCGGCTGCGCAGACAGCCCACGGGCTCCAAACCTGCGCCCTACATTATCGCCTCCGCTTGACCCCGTCAAGGCCGCCCCCGCCGATTCTACCCCCAGCCCCGGGGACGGAGGACAGAAGACGGAAGACAGTGGACCGAGAACGGAAAACTGCCCGCCTGACCGCAGAGTGGAAAAAGGGTAGGGTGGGCTGTGCCCACCGATTCCATCTCAGAAACCACAAGAATACGAAGAACGCGAAGAGTGATCCAGCCTCAGAGGAATAATCCATCATCAATGCCCACCTCCTGCCGCCTCCGGCCTACAGTCTACAGCCTTCTTCACAGACCCGGATGGCCGCCGATGCACATGGATAAACGCGCAGAATACGCGCATTTCTCACTATTTCTGAGAAAAGATTCGCATGTTTTGGGCACTTTTGGGCGCTTCTTGAGTATTTTTTGAGCCCTCACACCGGACGCTGAGGCTGAATCACCCAACGGGGCGCACTCCTCGCCTGTTGACAGCTAATCGGGCGTCCCCCATAATTATCTGAGAGTTGCATGGCCCATGACCGCCCTACAAAAAACCGCAGACGCTGTGACAGGGTGGTTCGAGATTCTGGATGGCGAGGACATGCAGCGGGCACCTTCAGTTCGCCTCGCAGCGCCGAAGGTGAGCACAGGAGGCACGGACTGGCGAAGTACGTTGGATAGTCAAGACATGGGAGAAGAACATGGGTAAGAAACCGGCGGCTCGTGGTCGAAAAAGAATCGGCCGTTTCTCCAAGAAGGAGGCCAAGCTTCATGTCGACGTGAAGGTCGGAATCCTTCACACAATAGCCGATGCCATCTACCCGACGCCGGCTGGCAAGATCCGTGAAGCCGTCGCCAATGCTCAGGACAATGGAGCAAGTTGGATCGCTATCTACGCTGACAGTACGGCGGGAACCCTCAGCCTGTTTGACAACGGTAGTGGGATCACCAGCGACAGATTCAAGGAGATATTCAACAGCATAGGGCTTGGCCTGCTGGACGAAGTGGATGGCACACTCTCCTACTTCGGTCTTGGTCTGATGTCTGTCTTCAAGCTGGGAAAGCGAGTGAAGATATTCACTCGTCCCACCGGTCAAGACAGTATTCTGCTGGTAGATGTCCAAACAGGTGCTATCTTCGACCGAGCCAACAAGAATAAGAGTATCTCTTTCCTTGAAGAATGTGTAAGCCCCGTGAAGGTGGTCACGACAGTCGATCGTGCTTCTTCCCCAGCCCCAGTGCTCAATGGCATGCTGAAGGACAAGCCATTCAGTGGTGTTCCGGACAGTTTCACGGAGTTCGTGATCGAGGGCGTATCGACTGCTGACTTGGAGACAATCTGCTCGCAGGAATTTGAGACGGAGCTGCGCAGACTGTTGCCCCTGAGACCCGAAAAGGATGATCCGTTCCTTCGCAGGTTCCCGAGCAAACGCACTAAAGAAAGAGTTACTCAGGTAATTGAGAACCCGAAATTCTGCCCAGTGATCGACTTCTTCTTTGGCATCGAAGGTGAGCGGGAAATTCATCAACTTTGGAAGTACTTCCCACCGTTTCGCTCCGATCTTACCTTTGCTGACGACAATGTCCTTACGGGTACTGCCCCGAGCGGCGACTTCATCTACTATGTTGTTCACACTATCGCGGAGGACTTCTACAAGCGAGGAGAAGCTCGAAATGGAGAGGATGGAACCAGTGAGGATCGACATGGCGAGGACGAGAGGGAGACAGGCTTTTGGGTTCGCAACCGCAACTATCTTGTCAAAGGTGCACATTTTCTGGAAAAGCCTGGGCCTGGAGCACGAATCATCCAGCAGCCGCTGCGCAATTGGGTATTTGGCGAAGTCTTCCACAAGGACATGAACACCTTTCTTACTGTCGCGAGAAACGACTACCTCTATCAGAAACCCGAGTTTGTGGACTTTCGCAAAGACGTGAAGTCTCTCGTAAAAGACCTGAATGACCAACTCCGTGCTCTCGCACAAAGAAGTGAGGCGTTGAAAAAATCGCTCATCACGCCATTTAAGGAGTTCACTTCCCCTCTGTCTCGCGGCACGTTAAAGCAAGCGGAGGAGAAGTTGCGCCGGTTAATGCCCGCTGACCTAAGCGACGTTCAGTTTCAGACGGAGACCCTTGTCCATTTGGCGGAAGTGCGCCACTCAAACATCGAGAGAGAGCAGGCTAGGATCGACGTCCTATTAGAGAGGGCAAAGGCACCCTTCACCCTGGCAGAAGATGAGAATGCGGTTGTGAAGGTGGATCCAGGCATCAAGGACCAGGTCCAAGACTATAGGCTTGATTGGGACTCAACGCACAAGCGAATAGTAGTCTCGCTGTCGCCCCGTCTATTCCTACCGCAACGAACGATCTTTCTTGGGAAGACGTTTGACGTGGTCTTCGTGACGGGCGGTGCCAAGGATGCACCCATAAGCTTCGATGTGGAAAAGGGGAAGATCTATGTGAACCCATTCAACCAGGCCCTCACAGAATACTCGGTGTCCCTCTTGGATGTTTACACAGTGATGGAACTCGCGTATGCATTATCCCCTGACAAGGCGTCTCTGAAGAAGAATTTTCTGGCGCTCCTGGGACCGCCGAAGCTGGAGGTTGCGAAGTACATCGTCCCGTTAGGTGAGGATCTGCGAAGGACGTTGAGATTCGCAAAGATCGGAGCGTAGAGAATGACACTGGAGGTTAGGGACAGTTGTGATGCACTCTTGGTCTTCGCTGATGTAGTGGATTCCTCGAAGTTCAGTGCAGTTCTTGAGTTTGAAGAATATGCAAACAGGGTCCTTGAATTCCAGCAGTGTTTCAAGGCGATTGGCGCGCGATATTTTCCTCGCCCTGCTGATAAGACGAATGGATATGTGCATATCGACGCACGTGGCGATGAGGGAACCGTGTTTGTTGTAGACGCTTCGGTTGACCCTGCCGAATTGGTCCTCCGTGCGGTTGAGTTCTTGATCCATCTTAAAGGGTATCTCAAACTCACCAGTTCGTCCGCCAATCGCGTCGCAGCCCCCAGCCACATCGGCGTGGGGGCCGGTGTGCACTTTGGGCGGGTCGCATATGCAGTCGAATCAAGCTCGCCCTCAGAGATTGCGAGAATCGAGGGCTTCGAAATAAACTACGCAAAGCGAATCGAGTCCTCTTCCCGAAGCGGCCAGTGTTCTAAGATCATGCTTTCGCGTAAATCGCACTCCTTGCTTGAAGGCGCGCCGCTTATGTTCGATAGGATGGTGGTTCCGCTCAAGGGGATTGAGGACTCCGCTGAAGTGTATGAAGTGAGAAGCGGGCTTTTTGCCGTGCAGCTCGCACCGAATGATGATGCACGCGAGGAAGAACTCGTTGCGAAGGTGCACGAGCTTGCCAGTGGCGTGCGTGCAATTGACGAACGGTGGTTGAAGTCGCTGGCTATCTCCGTGCTGGACGGACTTGTGAGGAAGTACCAACTGCCGGACCGTCAAGCCGAGTTGTCGGACCTACAGCAGAAGCTGGCTTGGAACAGTTGTATTGAAGACGACCCCATCCTGCTCTTCCTTCGAGCCAAGATATTCGGCGAGAGAAAGGAGTATTCCCAGCAGTTGCGTTACCTGCGGGAAGTTCTCCAGAAATATCCAAATTTCGTGCACGCGAGGAAAGCGATGATAAGCGCCTGCAGTGCTATAGCCGCGCAGAAGGCCGAATCGGCTGAGAGAGTGTATGCCAGAGACATTGCCAAGGAATTCCTGGAATGGTTTCCGGACTTGCTGAGCGATGCGGACAAGAAGGAATTTGGTCGGGTCATCACTTTGCTACAATCGTCTGTCAAAAAGTAGCTTATTGGGCAGGTCGCTTGAGTGTCTTGTCATACTCGTAGATCTCGTACAGCTTTGACACAAACTCCTTTGCGTTCTCGCCGTAGATTGACCGAAATGACTCTCTACTCTCTGTTATCATGCCCTTGCGATAGTAGAAGATGACGCTCAATTTGAGAGCGCGTAACAGGGCCACGTTCCAGTGCTTTCCGGGGAATCTCACTTTCAAAGCAGTTGGTGCCCGGTATTCCATCGGAAAGGCGAGCGCCCCTCGTTTGTTCAAGAGCGATATCCGATGGTAGAAGTCCTCGGGTGTATCGTTGAAGTTATAGAGGACGTACACGCGGATGTCGGTCTTGGCATACTTTTTCGCAAGCCTGATCGCTCGTAGGATGTGCTTCTCGCAGGAAATATCATCGAACGCAAAGCGAATTGGGTTAACGCGTATCTTGCCCAGCATCCTGGCTGCGCCTTCATCATAGAGTCTGGCATCGAGCCCTTGATTGAAGTCAACTGTTTTGCCAAGCCTGAGCATCTTCTCGCAATCGTCGCCTACACTGGGTGAAGCCAGCCAGTTGTTGTCCCAGAACACAATCCTAGGCAACGCAGGAGAGATGTCCTTTTCCCAGTCATCCTTCACAAAGAACTCTGGCTCCACTGTACCTACATTGCAGAAGCGGCACTTGCGGGGGCAACCGCGAGAGGTGAAGGTGATGGAGGCATTCAATCTCCTCTCAAAGGCAAAGGTATAGTCAGGCTCACACTTTTCCGCCTTCTCCCATAGCCCAACATGCGGGGTGATACCGGTGTGCCTTTGGATGTGGTCAGGCAGCAAAGAGGCGGCTATTCCCCCGACGTGGACTTCCGCTTTGGGATAACGGTCTACGTAGAATTGAAGTGTCTTGACAACCTTATCGAGATCCCACGTGAAGAGGGTGGTAACATAGATGTCGTGCGGGTTAGCCAAGCTCTTGGGTATGTTGGCACCTATGGTCGCCAATACCTGACAGGGTTGACACCGCCTCTTCAAGTAGGTCGAAATCTTCATGAGGCCGAGAGGCGGATATGGTGTCTTGGCCACCGGCTCCACCAATAGATATTGCTTCTGTGCTCTTGTCATTATCCTTTCTCAACCACTCACAATGTCAGCCAGTCCAAGGACGCGTGATTTAGTGCGCACGTGGACAATCATACGCGCCACGAGCGGCTTGTCCAGTGTCTTTGCGGGAGGATATCAATAAAGGGGAACTAAACGGGTGCAGTACTTCTTGGCAGTTGATGTAGCCGTCGCTGGTCCTCAGTATTTCAGGTCTTCTTTTCACTGTTTATCGCGTTCGGCGAGGCGGTCGCGGCGTTCGAAGAAGCGGTCGCAGAAGTAGGCCGTGGCGTCGTAGATGATCTCGGCCTTGCGATAGGAAAGCAGGCGGGTGTAGCCGCCGTGGGGCGGGATGAAGCCGTCAGGCATAGGAAGCTCCTGCAAGGGACGGCAAGGACGAAAGGGACCACAGGGACATGGGCGGTGACGCGGCGTTCCGGGAACCGGCCGGAGGCGGTAGGCATTGACTATTGATGATGGATGATTGATTATTGCATCCTCAGCGTCCCTGCGTCTCTGCGCGAGATGACCCATTTTCTTTTTCGCGTCTTTCGCGTGTTTCGCGGTTGCCGGGCGGTTTTCCGTTTGCCGTTGTCGGGCCTCCGTTATCTGTCCTCCATACTTCTCTGCGGCCATCTGCGGCTTCATCGTCTCTGTGCTCTCGGTGCTCTCTGTGGCAGAAAAAGGAATCGGTGGGCGAAGTCCACCCTACCTTGTTTTTCTCTGCGGTCCTTTGCGTCCTTTGCGGTTGCGCTTTCTCTTTCGTGGTTGGGCGGGTTGGGTTTTCTGCTGGTCGTAGACGGCCTGGCGGCGTTCGGGGGGCCATTCGTCGGGGAAGTTGAGGAAGGCGTATACGCCGTGCAGCTCGACCGCCTTGCGGTCGCGGGCGCGGGCGGCCTCGACCTCGTCCGCGAACGTGCCGATGTGGGTCTTGTGCTTGTTAAAGATGATTTCCGCAATCCACTTTCGCTTCCGCCGGCAGTAGTACAGGCCCTTGAATCGCGAAGTGCGGCGGCGGGACGGGGCCCGATTGTAGCCGTTCTGGGCCTGGGTGCAGACGCGCAGATTGCTCTGGCGGTTGAACAGGCCGTTACCGTCGATGTGGTCGACGACCATGCCTTTGGGCGGGTGCATGATCTCGCGATGCATCAGGATGGTGCGACGGTTCTCGCTCCGGACGGCGTAACACGTGTGCCCGGCGCTCAGCGCGCACCATTTGTGGCGGTTGAGCCGCTCGAAGTCGCAGGCGTCTACGACGGCGAAGAGGCCCCGGCTCAGGGCGATGAGCCGCGCCCCCTTGCCGGGCGGCTTCGGGGGTGAGACCAGAACGGCGGCCCCGCGCCGGTAGCGGAAGTTCGGGCAGCGGCCGGCGGGGCGAATGCGGACGATTTCGCCGGGCGACCGGGTCGTGTTGGCACAGATCCACAGGATGCGGCGGCCGTCGCGCATCCGGCGGGCGTGGATGCACTGCCGGCAGCAGCGCGGCTTCGTGGGCTTGCGGCGATGGAGGCGGGGGTTGGGAGTCGGCGGGCGGTCGTCGGCCGGGCCCGCGTCCCGGCCCTTGCCGCCGGAGGGCCGGAGCTTCCGCTTGCCGTACCGGGCGTGGACCAGGTCGCAATCGAGAACCCGGAAGAGGCACTCGCCGCACGTCCCCTGCCGCTTGCCCGCCGCCTTCCGTCTTCTGCCCGCCGTCCTCCGGCTTCTGTTCTCCCGCTTGCTTCCTGGCATATCTCGCACGCTCCGATCCGCAATCCGAAATCCGCAATCGGGAGGGCCGCCGGCGGACCACATGGTCCCTCCACAATTGCTGCGAGTGCGCAGGTTTGATGTCAAAACGCGGAGCGTCGCCGAAGGGCCGAGCGGCGTAAGTCCTCGTGGTTACAGGAATAAAAAAAATTTCGCCGGAGCGCGATTTTGCGCTGAGCAGTGCGCGGGTTTGTTGCTATTCCTATGAAATAAGTAGGGATTGCAAGGAGGCGGAATCAGGGCAGGGATCGGCGGGTGGGGCGGTTATTGGGCGGCGACGAACTCGATGATGGAGAGGACGGCGTTGGAGCCGGTGCGGGCGTTGCGGGCTTCGATGAGAATCTTGCCGTCGGCGGTGTCCTGGGGGCGGAGGCGGTGCTCGAGCCAGCGGCCGGCCTGGAAGTTTTCGATGAGGCCGAGCGACTGGCCGGCGACGGCGACCGTCTGCTTGCGGCCGCCTTCGAAGTTGTCGGGATCGAGGACGTAGAGGCGCACGAGGCCGGCGGCGCCCGGCGGCACGGCCAGCTCGATCCGCAGGTCCTGGTTGTCCGCCCGGCAGTGATAGACCGGCATGCTCCAGCCGTCGTAGGCGTAGCCGGAGCGCGGCACGGCGGCGAAGCCGGGCTCGGCGTAGATCACTTCCCGCTCGGGCCGGCCGCAGAGCATCAGCAGACGCACGCCCCGCTGCTTCAGGTCGGCGGCGCTGGGCAGGGTCTCTTTGTCCGGCCAGAAGGCCACCTCCGGCGCGGGGGCCCGCTCGGCGGCGGCCGGCATCGGCGATAGCGCCGCGTGCGGCTCCGTCTGATACCAGTATACGAAGCTCGACAATTGGAGCGTGCTGCCCGGCTTGCTGAACTCGCGGCGGAACATCGGGTCCTCGTTCGCCCCGAAGCCGATCGTCACGCGCAGCGACTTGTCGAAGCGGATCGCGTCGTTGACGAAGAAGCGATAGCCGACGGCACCTTTGAGGAACGGGAAGAAGCCGGTCAGCGGGAACTGGCTCTGCGTCTCAGGGAAGCCCCAACTGAATCCGAACGAATCTTCGAGGCCCTGGAACTCAATCGAGGGCGTCTCCTCGCCGTCGATGTAGAACTTCTCGTTCTCGTCCACGGGGTAGCCCGCCCGGCCGGGGCGGCGAATCGTCACGCTCCAGCCGACGAACTTGCCCTTGCCCGTCGCCTCGAGCGCGGTGTAGTCGCGCGTCCCCAGCAGCAGGCCCTCCTGCCGCCAGTGGGCGTGGAAATAGCCGGTGTCGTCGCGGACGGTGTCGAGCGTTCGGTACATCACGTAGCTGTAGCAAGGCATGATTTTCCACAGCTCGTCGCCCGGCTCGACCGGGCCGTCGTAGACGAGCTCGATTTTGGCGGAGGTGCGGAACGGCATGGGGAAGTAGGCGTTGAAGCCACGCCGCTTGTTCACGAGGGCGGTGTTCACTTCCTCGCGCAGGCCCGCCGGGTCGCAGAAGAAATCGACGAGCGGGCCATCGACACTGGGCGAGGTCTCGCCGTCCCAGTACATCTTCAGGAGCAAGTCCCGATCAAGCTTCAGCGTCTGCGGCATGGCGAAGTGAATCATGGTAATGACCGCGGGGCCTTTGATCTCCGCGACCACGACCCGCTTCGAGGAGTTGAAGCGCGCGCTCAGCGCGTTCTCAATCCAGAGGGCATTCTGCGCCGCCGTCCGCCCCGGCACCAGTTGCGGCAGGTCCGCAATCCCCGCATCCAGATTCGCCGCTTGTCCCAATGCCCCAACCGCCAGCAGCACGTGCCATATGCTCAGCATCATACGTCACCTCCACGACTCACGTCGCTCGGACGAAGTGAGTCCTCACGAATCCATCGCCGACAGGACACAAGAAGTCTCAACCAAGCAGTCATTCGTTTTCCATGCCGAATGCCCGCCGCAGCACGCGCTTCACGAACTCCGGCATCGCTTCATCTGTCGCCTTTGCCGCGTCCGCTACCGCCTCAAAGTCACCCACCTCTTTTCCTTCCCAAACAACATCCAGCCTCCGCATTTGCCTCATTGCCACGTGATCGTAGTCCTCCGGACTTGCCCAATAGCAGGTCGAACAAATGGTGGGGTCCTTTTTCCCAAGCCAGTTCGCACAGTGTTCACACGACCAGGACTTCGCCCGATTGCAGGAGCCGCAAAGAGGCATGTACTCCCTGATTTCGGGAGTCTCTGGCTCGCCGCCGACCTCGTACGGGACCCGATGATCTAACTGGAGATAGCGCGACTCATAACTTGTCAGGCAGATGCCACATTTGGATTTGTACAGATCACAGACTTGCTCATGGAACTCCTTTGAAAGGATCCTTCTGCCTTCGAGCCGATCATGCCGGATTGCTTCAACGTTCCCAAATCGGTATCCGGCAATTTTCCGGCCCGCGCTGTTCTTGGTCCAGAACATCTCAAGCGGCAAGCCCTGTTCGCGAACGTCACGGATAGCACGAGGCGGATGCTTATAGCCGTAGTTCTCAAGATCCTCAGTGGTAATGCTGCCGTGTTCAAGAATGTGATCGACAACGACCCGGGAGCGCTTTCCCGTAATCATCTTCGCCTTCTTCAGAATTGCCTTTGGAAACTTCGGCTTGCTCATGTATCTGCAAAAAGGGGGAGTTTGGGTTCCTCTGTCAGGCAATGTGGTACTCCACCGAGCTGGGCTACTAGAACAGGCGAAAGATAAAGGGACTCAACGGTGGTATCTTTTCTTCCCAGCAGGGTTGCTTGAGTGGAGCGGCCTACATGCAACTCCACGCGAACGAGATTCAATTGCGTCGGTAGCGCTCTGCCGTGCACCTTCCCTCCCGTCCGTCCGTCGTAGCTTACAGTAAACGCCACGCGCCGATTGTTAAGGTTGTCCAGCGACTGCACAAAAGAGTCGAAATCGACGCTCCCGCAATATCTGTGGTCCCTCGTGTCGCATACCCCTTGGTACGGTGGATCCATGTAAACCACATCCTCAGGGGTAGCCTCGGCCAGCGTGGCCCGATAATCCTGACACGCCAAGCGGACTCGACCTCGCAACAACTCTGAGGCGTGCATGATGTTGCGACGCATGGTTGGTGGGCGCATTCCGAGCCTTCGATTGTCGGGACTGTTGTTGAACTTCCCATGCCCGTTGTAGCGAACGGCGGCCTTTACGCACCTCGCCAAGAGATAGAGGAATAGGTGAGGATCATTTGATTCATTGAAACGGTCCCGAATGCGGTCGTAGTATTCTCGTTCTTGGCCCGCCTGCTCCAGCCAAAGCGACTCGTACTGGTCCGCCAATTCTTCCGGCTCGTTGACGATCTTCTTCCAGAGCTTCATCAACGGCTCATGGACGTCATTGAGGTAAAATCGGCGTGCGCGCCCAAGTTGGGCGGTGGCCAGCGTGATGGCCCCAGAGCCGACGAAAGGCTCGATCAGCCTTTTCGTCTGCGGCGGGATGCAGGCAACAATTTGGCCTGCAAGCTGCCGCTTACTCCCTTGGTAGGGAAAAGGCTGAGGTACACCTCCTACAGCACTCATGACTACCTCCTGTATAAGTCTGTACCGGCATTGTCTCGAATCGACTCCGGCGTGTCAAGCAGCGAAGCTGAGCTATTTGCCTGGTAACGTCGCGCAGGTCGTGCGCTTGCGTCGGGCGTCTTGGGCACTCGCATCATCCGGGGCTCCTTCGCTATCGGTACAGATGATAGCATGGCCTGTCGGACGAGGCAATGGGAATCGCAGAAAAACGCGTCTTGTCTTGCACGGCAACCGGACTCACGGGAATGGTGTGCCTGCACACCCTGCCGACGATGAAGAACCCGGTCGCAGTCGGTGTCAGTCCGAGATGTATTCGGCGCCGTATTTCCGGGCGGCGTCCTGGCGGATGTGGGCCATGATGGGCGCGAAGTGGTCCGCCGGGCGGATGCGCGTGCCCCGGCCGCCGGGGTAGACGATGCGGAGGATCTTGCCCTTTTCCCACTCGTGGGGCTCCGTCTCGACGCTCGCCGAGAAGCCGTGCATCCACAGGATGTCGAGCGTGGGAGCGGGATAGGACGCCGGCACCGCGCCGGTGCAGCCCGGCACGTCCGGCACGAGGCTCGGAGTCACAAAGCCGTCGTCGCATCCGATATCGAGATTTCTCTTCCTGATACGCAGAAACATCCCGGTATTGCCGGTGTACCATTTGCCTTTGACGGACTCGCTGGCCCGCTCGCACACGTCGGCCGGCTGCACGCCCAGCTTGCGCATCTCGTCCGCCAGGGCAATCGTCATGGCCTCATTGTAGGAGTGCTCCGTATCCCGCAGCGCCCGCGCGGCGACGATGGTCCCGAGCAGGTTCGAGTATCCGTCCTCCCAAGAGAACGCGGACTGATATTCCCCCACCAAGCCGACGGATCGGAAGCCGTGCCAGGTGAGAATCTCGTGCCAGGTAACCATCGTATAGGCCAGGTACGGCCCCATCACGAGTGCCACCTCGCGCGCGATCGCGCGGCGCCGCTCCGGCGGCAGACTCTGCCAGTTCGCGGGATAGGAGATCTGTACGTAATGCCGCGAGCGGTCCGCGAGCATCTTATACGAGAAGCTGCGGTCGCCCCGCATCAGGTGCCGATAGCTCCGGGCCGCCAGGTAGGCCGTCCAATCCGCGGCGATCCGCACGTGCATCGTGTCGATATGCCCGCCGCGGCACGTGTACGCAATGCCGTTCTTCTCCGACAGGCGGAAATGGTAGCCGTGTTCGCCGAGGTCGCCGCCGATGAACGGGGCCCGGGGGATCGCACACGCCGTAGCGCCGTACCGGAGCCGCGGAGGGGAGATGAATCCGCCGGAAACCGCGTCGTCCGCCGAACCCGTGAGGCCTTTCTCGGGGAGCACCTGGCATCCGGCCCCGGCAATTCCCAACACGATCAAACCAAGCA
>Ga0315291_10003659_pt1 | contig 19862 bp, 12 predicted proteins | sample YL17G12_20_MG_FD_203070 | JGI IMG/M metagenome (GOLD analysis project Ga0315291, IMG submission 203070) | Sediment microbial communities from Yellowstone Lake, YNP, Wyoming, USA - YL17G12_20 | ecosystem: Environmental > Aquatic > Freshwater > Lake > Sediment | place: USA: Wyoming | collected...
CATCATTCCCAATAATATTATGGCCACCAAATCACAAAATGAAAAACGTATGCATCAGCGGTTCTGCGACAGACGCAGGATCAGGTATTGCTACTGTTACCTTTACAATTGTTGATGAATACGATCTTGTTGAACCAACATTAACAGGTTTTGGCCAAATCATTCAACTCGAAGCCTGGAGAAATGGTAACGATATGGACGGGCGGACGTACACCATCACAGCAACAGCAACAGATAATCTAGGATATGTCGCTACCGCTTCAACTGTAGTTCGCGTACCACACGACCAAGGGAACTAATCATCGTTTGTGATCTTCAACGCCCCTCTCTCTTTTTCTTTCTTTTGTTACCATTGTTACAGATTTTATCTTCTGAAAACATTTAAATGAATCCACAGGATAACAAAACTCAGATATCTTAAGGGAGCTGAAAGGAATTATGCGAAATAAAGTATGGATGAAGGGAGTGGTTTGTGGAATAATAGTGTTGTTTGTAGGAACAAGTTTAATACCAGGTATTAGTGGAGATGTTGAACACAAGAACGATATAACTCAAGTGAACGAACCTCGATCTGCTCCATCATTCACTACTGATTGGTGGCCGATGTTCCGTCATGATCCGACACACAGTGGATATTCGACCTCCACAGCACCAGAGACAAACACCAGCTTATGGAATTACACAACAGGTGATTTGGTGCTTTCTTCTCCTGCGGTTGCCAACGGTAAGGTCTACATCGGCTCAGATGACCTTAAGGTGTATTGTCTGAATGCTGAGACAGGAGAATGGATCTGGGATTACACAACAGGTAATAATGTGAGGTCGTCTCCAGCAGTTGCCGATGGAAAGGTGTATATTGGTTCTTGGGATTATAAGGTCTATTGTTTTGATGCCAATACCGGAGTGGAGATTTGGAATTATACAACGGACAGTTGGGTTATCTCTTCACCAGCCATAGCGGATGGAAAGGTATATATTGGTTCTTATGACGGAAAGATATACTGCCTAAATGCAAATAGTGGTATTCAACTCTGGAATTATACAACAAACGATCAAGTTTTGTCTTCTCCTGCGATTGTGAATGGTAAGGTTTACATCGGTTCAGATGATTCAAATATATATTGCTTGAATGCAACAACAGGAGGAAAAATCTGGAATTATTCCTATGCGGCAGGTTATAGAGTAAGAACCTCTCCTGCTGTAATCAATGACCGACTCTATGCCTGTGTAGGTGGACAGATATTTTGCCTGAATGCTAATAATGGATCTTTTTATTGGTCGTTTAATATTGGCACTGCCATTGATTGTTCTCCAGCTGTCGCTTATGGGAAGGTCTATTTTTGTAGCTCAGATTGGGGAAAGGTGTATTGCTTAAATGCTACTACTGGAATGAAAATCTGGAACTATACAATAAATAGTTTAACTGATTGGTCGTCTCCAGCAGTTGCCGATGGAAAGGTGTATATTGGTTCAGAAAGTAAGATGTATTGTCTAAATGCTAATACTGGGACAAAGATTTGGGACGACGCAATCCCAATAGATTGTTCTGCTGCGATTGCTAATGGAAATATCTATATTGGCTCATGGAATCATAAGGTGTATTGTTTTGGACCTATCGGAAACCAACCACCTAATGTCCCGAGTAATCCTTGGCCTGACAATCATGAAATAAATGTACCGGTGACTACTAAACTGATTTGGAGTGGGGGAGATCCCGATGGTGATCCAGTCACTTACGATATCTATTTAGGAAATGTAAACCCTCCCCCTAAAGTAGTGAGTAATCAAACTGGATTAACCTATGACCCACCTGGGAATTTGAACGCGTACACAAAATACTACTGGAAGATTGTCGCATGGGATAATAGTGGCGCTTCGTCAATAGGGCCGGTCTGGGATTTCACTACAGGTCATCCTCCGATGGGTGACTTGAGTATCACCAATACTCACTTAGTTCAAGTCCTTGATGATCCAGATGAGTTCATCATAAATAAAAAAGCTGTTGCTTGTGTTAATATCTCCAGTAGTATTCCCTATGAAGTATATGTTGATATGAAAATTACTTATAATTTTGGACTAACCTATTATGTAGACAATGGTCCAGGTGGGCCAGGTGCACATGGCGTACCCTTACAACAAGGATGGAACCGCGTATATCTCCCTGGAGGTCCCGTAATTCATCAATCAGGAGATATAACTGAAAAATGGATGCAACCAAATGGCGGACGATGGCTACGATGGACCCAGAAAGGTATAGACAACAACATTAGAGTATTTGTTGATTGTTCCTATGAAGAACCAGAAACAAACGAAGACAATAATGAATATATTGGTAGTGGAACATTTGTGGATTCCAACAATCTTCGAATTTTAGTCGTTCCTGTGTATTTTCCACAGGCCAACCCTCCTGTTGGAAATAATAAACCTTTTTCAGTAAACATGGGTGATCAACAAGGATTTCTTTTAGATTTATTTCCTGTAGCAGAAGATCGATTTTCTTACCAGATACAAAATGCCAGAGCTTTTTATGGAAATCCATTTACATGGAATAATTCAGAATGGTTTTCGAACTTGATTATTCCATTAGTAAATGATGTGAAAGCAATGAATTATCAGCGTGTGGTTATTGTTCTGCATAGTGATTGGGAGGAAATATTGGGTTTGGCTGGTATAGCTATTGGAATGCAGGATATTGGTAATGAAAGTATAAGGGAACCTGTCATAGTTATAAATAAATGGTATAACGGTTCTGTAGTCGCTCATGAAATTGGTCATACATATTTTTTATGGCACCCACATGATATAGGTCCTTTTGTAAACGATAGTTATCGTTACGATGTTCGAAATAGAATATACGAACGATATGAAAGAACTCATATGAGCTACTGGAATAATACAAGGGTCTATCATCCAGAGATACCATGGGATACCTGTTGGATTGACAAAGGTCGATACAACAGCAATCCTGATGAAAATCGACCTTATTATAGTTGGATGTATAGATCATGCAATCTTTTTGATCAATTTAAAAAGTCGAATGTAAATTTAGGAACGAAAACCCAGGAGGTAATAGTAATAGGTGGAATCATCAATGATGATAATACTGCAGTAGGAATAGAACCGTGGTATCATACAATGAATGGAGAACCTGATCTATATCCAAGCAATATTGGTGATTATTTCATAGTTTTATTAGATAGTCAGCATAATATACTTTGTAAATCTGGGTTCAATTTGAGTTTTATTTATTGGAAAGAAGATGAAAATGGGTACCCAATCCCCTTATATTCAAACTCATCTGCATTTGTGTATGCAATTCCATATGTTTCAGGAACTAGGTACATTGAACTTTGGGATGCCAATGATACAGTTATTCTCAATAAAACAGTAAGTCCACATACTCCAACCGTTGAGATAACATTTCCCATTGGAGGAGAGACATTCTGGATTGGCGATGAAATTAACATAGAATGGAACGCAGAGGATTTAGATGGAGATCCTCTCTTATATATTATTTCTTATAGCCAGGATGGAATCGAATGGAATACTGTAGATTGGCGGTTAACTCAAAACCAATATATTTGGAATACCACGGGAGTACCACCTGGAAGGAATTACAGAATTCGTGTAATGGCTTGTGATGGGATTAATACAGGGTTTGATATCTCAGATGGAATCTTCAGTTTGATGAATGAACCACCTTCAATACCAACAATATCAGGCCCAATGAGTGGATGGAACACAAAACAGTACCAATATAATTTTAATGCGACAGATATTGAAGGGCATGATATTTATTATTACATTGATTGGGGTGATGATTTCCTTGAAGAAAACGTAGGTCCTTATCTACCTGATCAACTAGCAAAAATTAATCATTCTTGGGAAAAACCAGGCAATTATTTAATCAAAGTGAAAGTGAATGATACCTATAATGAGAGCGAGTGGTCGGAGCTTTTCCCAGTCTATATCGTCAACGAGAGTAATCTTAGTCGATCTTTTCTTTTAGGGTTGATTACTGATCAAGTAGTGGACCCAGACTTTATAATTTTAAAACCAAAAATATTATTATACATGAATCTTAAACCTTTTGATATAAAACTCTTACAATCGAATGCGGTAATTCTAATCGAAAAAACGAATAACGGTATATTATTACAGCAGTTCATTTTCGGTCTTTTTAATACCGCTATTGTCTCTGAATCATCCTTATCGACGGTTCATCCGTTCGGGTATCGCCTCAAAAACTTGATTACCTCTAATCCTTGATTTCTCACCACCTCTTTTTTTTCTTTTTTTGTCGTTTGATTCGCACAAAGAACATGAGGCTTAAAACCGTGTTAATGCTCGCAAAACATTTGTTTCGCAGGATATGTTTTTAAAGAAGGAATTATTACAAAATCATACATGGGGAGTGAAAGGCTATGAAGAAACAATTCCTAATCATAGGAATCATTGTCCTACTTGTTAGTGCTGGGTTGACTCTATTTACGTATAATCCTTTTAATATCGAAAAAAATAAGTTTATCGGAACGTGGAAAATAGGAGCAGAAACAATGGATTTATCCTCAAATGGAGCATGTTCAATTAATACTAGCCAAGGGAGATGGCATGGGAGATGGGTTTTAAAAGATAGTTTATTTGTTACTGTAGTAAACGGTGAACTTGGTCTATTGACTACTGCATATTACTATGAATTTGCTAACAATGATGGAACTCTTTTACTTACTAAAACTAGAGGTGGTTCAACTGATGTATATACAAAACAATAAGAAATGAAATTGTAGATCATTGGGTTGTCATTGATTAGCACAAAAACATGTGTTAAAACCGTGCTAATGCTTGTCCAATAATACATGAGGTAAATTTAAAGAATAAAAAAAGTAAAGAAAATCAGGCGGGTTTAGGTACCTGATTTCTTTTATCACTAAGGATTGCTTCGTTATGTTTTATTAAACTGCCACCAGGCCTTCAACTCAGACCCACTATTCGTTTTCAGGATATTTCCTTCTGGATCTCTGAATGTCGTGTAAACACGATACGTACCTGCCCCATGCTGGAGATTCGACGCTCTGATTTTACCGTTGAAAATCGTGTCAAGCGCAAGCTGACTGCCGCAATTGATGGTGCGTGATGTTGTCTCATTGACAGTATCGTTAGCCACCAGCCATTTGCCCTGTGAGGTGTTGTAGAACTGGACCTGTATGAGAAGATACCCCTTGATATCAGTCGACCCGGTGTTCTTGATTTTCGACTGGTTCCGATACATGATGACCAGTTTCGGTCCGCACATCCCCAGAAATTCGCTCGAATGCACGTTGGCATACTCATTTCCTGTGGGTTCGTTTCCATTGATGTCCCTGCTGCTCCGCAGACAAAGCTTCGTTGTCCCCCCCTTGGTTATCCAATTCAGGTTGCTCACTTGTATATCATTGTACCCGTTTGTGAACTTTGAGGTATTCAATGTCCCGCCGTTCCCGGAATAATCATTCTTGTTATAATCACCGGATTGCATTGGGTCATGCGGATAAGTCGGCTGCCCGTTCTGAATCGTGATGTCGAAATCAGTAGCTGAATAATCATCCTTCTTGTACAAGGAGAGTGTCGCGTTGTCAAGGTACGCGTTGGATGGCAATGAGGAGGTGTTGAAGAATACGAACCCTCGGTAGATATAATACACGGATGATGGAACCGCAGCCTGTTTCCTTTGACCTATCGTAATGAAGGCCTCGGAACCGGAGACGATACCGGATGATGCAGTTTGCACTGAGTCATAATTGGTATTGTAATTGTAAATATAGCCATCGCTGGAGGTCGAATACACGGTCAAGGTCGGGTCGATCACCACCGGGAACGTCATCGCAGTTAAATCAGAGATTCTCAACCCAGAGAGCAGATACGTATTGCCGTTCAGGTGCACGATACGGTACGTTAATTTCTGCCGCACCGACTCATTGTTCAGTTCATACGCCTCGCCAAGCGGCAGAGCACACTTGAATTGCCCAAGCGCATCCTTAAACTCAACCCCTGTATCGGAGATCGTAACGTTTCCGATGAGCATGCCTGATGCGTTGAACATGTTGAGGTTCTGATGGTCTAACTTGGTGATGAACACAAGGTATGAGCTTGCGTCATTAAGTCCATATAGTGATGGTGGATGATTTTGCAACACGGTCTTCGTCGCATTACTCAGTGTGATTGCTTCTTTCAACTCCATGTCACCGTAGCTCCAGGTGACATCAGTACCAGTGAAGACATTCGCATAAGTTATTACGTTGCCATTGGTTTGTCCCTGACTGCTCTGCACGTTCTGCAGATACTGATACGCCCAGTTACTCTGCGGATCAACGTATCCGACTCCGACTAGTTTACTCCTGATGACGTGGATGGTGGGGTCTTCTGATCTATTGTATGTGAATGCGACCGGCCAATCGTTTTGTGCATTCGATTTGAAATACACACCATATAACCCGTGATTATTTCCATTACGATATCCATAGACGTACGCGGGATGATTGGCTGCCAGCTGATAGAAGGTGTTGTTAATTGGTGTCCAAGTCCCGTTATTCTCTTGATAATTCACAGGTCCTTGGTACGCCTCCAGGATGTTTTCTCCTGTGGATGCGTTGTAATAAGTATTCCAGGTAAGCCCCCGATCAACCAGTGTGTAGTTCTCCGGTGGGTTCGGCGGGTCCGTGATATTGATGTACTGGTTAGCGCCGTAAGAGTCCTTCAAGGTGGAAATGCTAATGGTCGCCGCAGCGGAGACGTGGAAATGATGCCCACCACTGCTATTGCTGTTATAGGTCTCATCCATCGCCCAGATGGTGAAGTTGTACTGCCCGGTCTGCCAGGTAGAGCTGAAGACGTATTGATAGGTGTTCCCTGTTGTATGCGACATCGTATAATTCCCATAATTATGATCCGGATACGTGATGTTGACGTTCACGGTGTTGACACCGGTCCCCGGATCGGTTACATTTGCGGAAATGGTCACGTTGAAACCGAAACCCACGGTATGCGGCGATGCAGAGACCATCGTGATCTGCGGGTCGAAATCAACAGTGACAGTACGCACCTCGGTTTGGCTCATATTTCCTGTGGTATCGATCGCATGGGCGTAGTACGAGTATGTGCCTTCGGTGAGACCCGTGAAATTATGATACAATTGATACAGCCCGTTGTTGTAGGAGGCGTTAATCTCCTCACGGGATAGCGCCCGGTTGTAGAGCTGCGGCTCATCAAGCATACCGTCGAAATAACACCAGTTCGACGCATGTCCATCATAAGCGAGTGTGGTGTTTTGTGCATTCGTGATGTTCCTCGCCCTTAACTGTCCGCTGTCCGCATCGAACGCACGGTCAACGTAAATAGAGTAAGCTCCTGAATGGCGCACGTAGGCGATATGATGCCAGGTGTTATCAGTCACATCAGCAGCCCCCTGCACCGTCACATTATTTCCTGATGATTGAGAGACAAAAAGGTACGCATGATTGACAACACCGAAACCATAGCCTTTCCAGTTCTCGCTTGCTGGACTGTTCGTGAGAATCATCGCTTTCTTCGAGTAGGAAGATACATGGCTTTTCTCCCAGACCATGAACGTGAAATCCCCGGTTCCCATGTCAAGGCTGCTGCCGGAGCCAAGATCCACGTAATCGTTTGTCCCGTCGAACTCCAGTCCTTTCCCGTATTTCCCTGTTTTGATGCTCGAGGTGTTCAACCCGTTCTGGAATGTCCCGAAATTGTCATAGGTGGAGTTGTCGTAAATACCGGTGTTGTTGTAGAAGTCCATGTGCCAGTATCCTTTGAGGCTGCGGTTCCAGTCGATGAACGCAGAGGTGTTGACTAGATCAAGGACGGTTACGTTTACATTTACCCATGGGCGATTGGTAACGGTGCTATTGGTAGGCGTTGGTGCGGTATAGAAGAGGACAGGTGGCGCCGGGATCGTGAAAGAATACCCTGTGGCGCTGTTCGTGTTATTTTCATAGTCGGTCACCCAGATCGTATAATTGTATTCGCCAGCAGTGTCGGTGTCATTAAAGATGTAGGAATATACGTTATTAAACAGATGAATCATCGTATAGTTCCCATAGGTTTGATCTGGATACGTGATGTTGATGGATGCTTGATGGATGCCACTTTCGTGGTCATTGATAAATGCGACAAGGCCGACAGTGAACCAGTCCTGAATTACGGCGAGTTCATGGGTGACCAGTTGTATCTCCGGTGGCGTGTCATCAGTAAGAATGGAGAGGAGTTGATAGGAAGTATCGTTGTTCGATTGGCTATCCCGAACAGTGAGGGTGACGTTGTACACCCCTGGTGTCGTGTAGACATGTGTGGGATTTTTATCATATGATCTGGTGCCGTCATCGAAATCCCATGTTTGATTGGTTATCGGGTATCTCCCTATTGAATGATTTGTGAAAGCGATCGTGTTCCCTGGCGGTATGCTTCCAGTATAGTTTGTGGTGAACTCCGCATGGAGGTTTTTTGTCGTAATTGTTCTCGTAATGTTTACCGTGGATGTGTCGATATCGGTGACGGTGAGGGTGACATTGTAGTCGCTGAGAACTGTGAAGGTTTTTTCGGTGTTTTGCGTGTAGCTTCTGTAATTCTCCGCGCCAAATGAACGGCCGATAAAACTCCAGGTCCAATTCGCTGGTTCCTGTAAATTCCCATAGATGTGACCGTAGTAGTTTGATGGTTGGCTGACCACGGCGACATAGTCTTGTGATGACATGTCAAAAGTAGTGAATTGTTGCATGAATAGGTCTAAGGGTTCTGACCAGTTGCTGGCTGCGCCGTATTGGTCAATTGCACGGACTTTGATACATTTATATTCCCAAAAACGATAGGCATGAGATAGCGTACAGTTGGCACCGGAAGGGTAAAACCCGGTGGTTTCATACTGATGCGTGGTATTTGCTTTCCAATCCCATTCGTACTGTATCTGATCTTGATTTTGGTCTGTAGTGTTCGTAGTATAGTTATATTCATGGAGTGATACCAGCAGGTTGGTTGACATTGATGGTTTGTGGGGGGTTGCTGGTGGGTCATTGCCTCGTGGGGAGAGATTGTAACATTGTGAGTGATTTTCATCATCTTCAAGGTTGGAGATTTTGGTGATAAGGTTGATCCGTCCGGTGGAGTTGTACAGACTGAGTCTGAGCCAGTAGTTACCTGCTTCCATTCCTGGTGGAAGGGTGACAGTGACGGTATCAGTGATGTTGGCGGAGGTGACTGTATAATTCATGCTTACATTTGCATAAGTTACTGGTTCCCAATAATATTCTGGCCAGAGGAATGCTATTACTTGTATTTTGTCGTTCGGGAGTGATGTGTGTATAGTAAAGGTTGCGTTGATAGAGTCATTGAGGGGGTCGCTATCGTTTGGTGAATCAACTGCTTGGTATGAGACATCGCTAAACCAACAATCTGGATTGACTGTAAAGTATTTCGTGATATTCCAAAATACCTCTAGGCTGATGTTCAAATCGCTGCGGTTTGTGTTTTTCAGTGAATCTCCTTCATTGAAATTTAAACCAGTTTGATGATGAGATGTCCAACCTTCTTTATTCATCACTATCGTATCACAAGGAACTGAACCAAATAAGTTCCGTCTTTTCCAAACAGTACCATCGGTCATATCACCAAATGGTTTTAGAAAAACATTATGACAATCATCCGGTGCGGTGTGATTAACAGGCCCGTATTTAGTTCTTTGGTCATAATGAGTTTCATTGACAATTGCCCTCACAATCTTTCGTGTGGTCGGGTCTTTATAAATAAAATTAAGATACGTCCCTGGTTGTTCCATCCCCAATTGATCCGCTCCGATAAAAAGAATAACATTATCTTGACTATGATTATCGCTGTAATGTTGAGCCCCTCGGAATCCATATTCTTCACCGGTATCTTCAATGAATGTCAGGTTATATTTCGGGGTAATTTGATGTTCTTTGAAATATTTCGCAATACCAAGCACAATTCCTGCTCCTGCTCCACTGTCAAGAGAACATTCACCCCAGAAACTATCATACCTATTTGAAATCACCACTTGCGCATCATTTGGACTCTCTGGAATATTGATATGGCCGACGATATTATATTCATCAATCCCTGAGCCAGGATTCAGAACATGATTTTCCTTATAAAATACTTGATCAATAAATCCTGAGATTGTATTATCACTATAGTCAGTATGATTATATAAGAATTTTCCTACTGTGTTGTTAAGAAATATAACAGGAAGAAATGGGAATGGCCCAAATGGATACCATTCCACAGTGTGTGAAATCATATAATGAGTTTCACCCTCAGTATCATCTGAATAAGCAAGAAGTCCTTTACATTGACGGAATGGGTGAAATGGATTTAAGAGAAATATTGGAATACCAACCTTAGTTATCCAATTATATATATCCCCCTCGTTCAAATGATACATGGGAGTGATGAGCATAAAATTATAATTTGGCCAGGGGAGTAAATCAAGACCATAGGTGAAGGTAATCGTTGTATTGTCGTAGAAATTATCTGCGAAGACAATTTCTCCCTGTTTTAAGAGAGCGATTATATTAGTAAGATTTTCATCGCTTGCATTGACTCTTTTAAGGGAACTGGAGAAATTTGGAGTATTTGGGATGGTATAACCTCGCTCGTCTGAATAAAGTAAAACTACACCCGAGGCGTTGGTGATATTCTCTAAAATTTCTTCACAATCATCTGTTTCATTTACAAGGAAGACCATCCCAGTTTGATCAGTAGGTAGTTCGCTGCTGTTATTAATAAGGGTCACGTTTCCACAGATAAAATCGATGCCAGATACGGTTGAGCATGATACATTCATGTAATCATCCGTGAGTGTCCCTTCTTCAGGCCATCCATTATCAAAATGACTGATAACTCTTACGTCATCAGATTCGTCCATTTCATGTGTTTGGGTTTTAATACCTACACAACTTGGTGAGACAAAGCACTCACTCCAAGGTACATTTCTTGGTAATCCCTGTGTTTCAATTGTCCAACCATACTGGGGATGTTCTATAGTTAATCTATAATCCTCAACATTGACAAAAGAAGTATAATATCTTAAATCAGTGATGAGAGTATCGTTAATGGGTCCAAGTTTCTCAAGTTTAGTATCCGTGAGACCTAAAGTATTTGCCATCTGACGATAAATGTAATCTTGCGAATATTCTTCACAGCCCCATGACCCAAACGCTCTCCCCTTCGGAATCATAGTTGTATTATACTTATGAACCGCATTACTCAAGTAGGTAGTAACCTGCCATAAATAAGTATAATTAAGCCCAATACCATTGTTATTAGGGATTGGACTACCGGACGCAATGATATTGTCGTTTTTCATGTTTTGTACCACAATCAAAGCGCTTGTTACGAACAGTATACAGACCAAACAGGTCACAATTTTCTTACATAACATATCTTTTTTTCACCGTCCCTCATTTTTTTATAATCCTACGAATCGATTTCCAATTCTTAATTCTTTCTATTTATTGAAAAAATTGCTCTCTCTCCCTCTCTATTGAGATAAAATATCATATTCATGGGTTTCTAACAAAACATTTATAAGGTAACTCTAATTTAGTTATATCTAAGGGAAGGTTCAATGAAAAGAAAATCCATTTCCAAGGATCTAAGCATTGTCTTCGTTGGTCTCTTATGTATTCCATTATTCATTCCAACAACATTCAATACTACTGTTCTTTTATCAGAGAACAATCCCATGGCTCATACTATCAATAGTCATAATAATAGTCTCTTTGAAGCACATCGTTTTCCACAAGGATATCATGAAAAATCTTTTTCGAGTGAACCATGTGAAACAACTGCTATACAGAATTCGATAAAGGAAGAGTCGGTAAATCCAGTACCTCTCGATGGAGGGCCGATGGATTCACCCTGGCCCATGTACAGTCATGATGTTCGACATACAGGACTCAGCCCCTATAGCACCGCAGATAATCCACTAACCGAGAAATGGCGATTTCCATTGTCATGGAGTAGTTTTTATGCGGGTTTTATACTTGATACAAATGGCGTTATTTATGGTGGACCAGATTATGTCTATGCAATATATTCGAACGGAACTGAGAAATGGCGATATAATACATATAATCCAATTGAAAGCACACCTGCGATAGACGAAAATGGGGTTCTTTATGTTGGAACAATCTGGGGTATACCGAACTACCTCCATGCCATCTATTCCAATAACGGAACACAGAAATGGACTTATTCTGTTGGCAACAATGACATTGATTCATCTCCCGCCATCGGAGCGGATGGGACGATTTACTTTGCAGATTGGAGCGGGTACGTTCATGCGGTCAACCCGGACGGGACAAGAAAATGGGTCTATCATACCGGTGATGTCATTACTTCTTCACCCGCTATTGGTGATGATGGAACTATTTACATTGGCTCCCATGATGATTATGTCTACGCATTTTATCCAAATGGGACCGTGAAATGGCGGTTTCAGACCGGAGCCTGGGTCCATAGCTCCCCAACTATCGGGCCAGATGGAACGATCTACATCGGTTCGGATGACAGCTACCTTTACTCATTGCGTGAGAACGGTTCAATGATTTGGCGCTGCCATATCGGGGGAGGGACCTGGTGCAGCCCGACGTTAGGCGATGACGGGATATTATATCTTGGGACTTATGACATGAAATTTCACGCGATTTACCCGAACGGGACCATCAAATGGACGTATAACGCCCCTGGTCGGATCTGGTTCGGCTCTTCAGCCACAGTCTCCAGCGATGGAACAATCTTTTTCGGGACGACGACACAGGATGGCGGCTCTGGGGCACTCATCGCTTTGAATCTTGATGGAACCGAGCGATTCAAAAACACGTATGGGTACTTTGCTACGTCACCCGCAATCGGAGATGACGGTACTGTGTACGCAGCTACCTTTAATTATGCTGGACACAATGGTTATCTTCACGCGTTTGGCTCATTAAATTCAAACGCACCAACTGCTCCAACAATCACGGGTCAGACTAACGGAAAAATAAAGAAAACATATACCTATACATTTACCTCAACATCACCGCTCGAAAACAACATCTATTATCTTGTCGACTGGGGCGATGGGACGACCACCGATTGGCTTGGACCATACAACTCCAGTGAAACAATCGCACTGAATCATTCCTGGACAAACAAGGGAACATACATCATTAACGCAAGAGCGAAGGACACTGAAAACCTCTGGGGTCCTTGGGGAACACTTTCAGTGAACATGCCATGTTCTTACGATAAACCAATCATGAACTTCTTGGAGAGAATACTAGAGCGATTCCCACATATGTTTCCAATTCTACGGTATATACTAAGTCAATGTAAAACATTCTTTTGATTAGAATATAAACCAACGATTTGGAAAATTATTCCCATTTAAACACACCATGACAGTCACCGGATATTCCGTAGGGAGATACAGGTGGAGTGAATCCAGAGATGTCCTGTATTTCCATTTGTTATAACTATATTTAAATCTTTACTGTGAAAAATTGTGAATTTGATAAATAGAGAACATTTTCAATAAATTAATTGAAGATGCAAAATCAATCTGTAAAAATTCTTAAGGATTCCGAGGGAGAAATCCATGACTTTTAAGTCAGGGATGAATCACCCGGAAAGTTATTGGTAAAATGCCGCTAGGCATTTTCTTCCCCTCGGAGAGGAAAGCCACATCATTTATGATGTGGAAGGGGTGACCACTTCATCGAACGATGTAAAAAACAAAACGAAAAAAAAAAACATCTCTAATATTTAAGGTCAAATGTTTCTTGCCACTCTACATAAAAGTGTAAAGGTCGTGTATTAATAAAAAGGAGATTTTAATTCCGCATCTAAAGAAATACCATACTCCTTTGTATATTCATTGCATATTTTTTTCAAATAACCGATGATATTATTATCTATTTTGGTTAACTGTTTGCCCAATGTGTTCAGTTTTTCTAAATAGATTTTAAAATCCTGTTCTCTTAGAATTAATAGCTCTTTTTCATATTTTTCCCAAAAGATTTTTTCTGGTCCCCCTAAAAGAATAGTATGGTCTGTTCCCTCTATGATGTTAATCAATAAACTCTTTGAAAGTGATGGAAGGCTGTCTTCAGAATATCCTGTTTTTACTTCATTGTTGAAGTTCCTTAGCATATCCCTGATTTTTGACTGATATTTATCTTCATTAAATTTTTTTGATATTGCTTCATCATGTTCTTTTATTTTATAGGTAAGTTTGTCATGAGTACTTATCATTTTACTAAGAGATAAATGATTCAAAATAAAATCTTCATATATCATTTTCTTAAAATGGTTTTTTGAAAAGCCATCATAAAAACCATCAAATTTTGTAATAATCAAAACTCTATTTTCATTAATATTTTTTATTTCGTTATTACATTGCTCAATGATTGGAGTTATTATTGATTCAACTTCATCTTTTTTCCTTGGTCTTTGGAGTTCTTTTTCTTGTGTAATCATTAATTTACGACTGGTATATGCATAGTAAAATGTTGCACCTGCTAAACATATAGTTCCAATTGCTGTAATAAAAGTAGCTATTGAAATCCAATCCATGTCTCTTCTAATAAGGTATTCGTGTTTACTTATTTGAAGTCATCTCCTAAGTTCATCACCTGTTTGATCTCATCTTAGTTTTACACAGATCCAGGAAAGATATTTTTTCATTATATTATCCATCCAGGACCGATCTGTACGTAGATATCAACCACAGTCAAATCAATGGTTATAGGGTGTTTCAGTGGTGTTATTTTTACCACATTTGTACCTTCATACTGGGTGATTGAAATATCAACGGTTTTATTCTCGGGAGATGGTTTACCTTCGTACATAACATCTCCGAATAACCTATTGAGAGATTCGTTCCATCCATTTAGATAATTTGAATAAATGAAAGTTGAATTATCTGGGTAAAAGGTGGATGGTGGATTGATAATATCGGTATACTTATGATATGAAGAATAATTTGTACGGATGAAACATCCTCCACAACCGCTCGTATAATTTTTACTTGGAACATCAACGATGTTGGGAAGATAAAACTTCATCTCAATATATCTATTATAAAAATTGCCTGCTTTTCTTACGGAAATAGACGGATCACATCTCATGACAGATTTTCCTTCTGATTGATTGAGGATGATTCCACCGCCTTCAAGGATGTAACTTTGCTCGGGGAAATACATGTTATATGCATGAAAAACAATAGATGAAAAAGGGATTCCAGAAAAATAAAAATGCTCAGTATCGTTTAACGGAGGTACCGCATGAATTGTTGCTACTGTATCTTTTACTCCGAGTTCTCCATAAGAGGGTGCAGTAACAAAATACGGTAGTTCGCTACTTCCCAAGGTGATTTGTGTCATGATTGGGATATCTGCTAGAGGCACTTCCGTTTCCATTGTTCCTGTGAGCGCCTGAATATCAATCAAGGATTTCAGATAGGAAAATTGGTTTGATACCTCATCCATGTGATCTGCTTCTTTCTGCTCCATGACCTGCGGGATGTATTGAAGCTGGATGATAGAAATGACGATGGCAACAAGAGCTACGAGTAGAAGTGCTTCGATTACTCCTGCTACCGCTTGGTTTTTTTCTGTCCATTTTTTACATTTCATATAATTTACAATACATACTGAATGCAGTATATAAATGTATTAAATATGTATTCAATCTGTATTATCCTAAAACGTATTCAAAACATATCCAGTAAGTATGGCATACATCAGATTAAATGTGACAATTCCAAAGGAAAGCGTAGAAAAACTGAAGAAAATAGCAGAGAAGGAAAAACGTAGTTTATCAAACATGATTACGTTCTTAATAGAAAAGTACGAAATATAGGTTATTGATCCTAATGTTTCTTCTTGATTCCTAAATGAACAAGAAAATAGACGCAGAATCTACTTTAGATGTAAAACCGTATGAATGTATAAGTTTTCAAGTTTTATGTAAAATATCCCACTTTTTGGAATAACCTCAGCAAAAATTTAAGATGTAGATTACCCATGTAGTATGTGGTGAGATAATAGGAATTTTTGATGATGATACGCCAAGTAAAAGAACTTTAGGGATAAGGGATAAATTAATTCTTTATCGTAATGCAGAGAAAAAATGCCAAAATTGTGGAAATCCACTTGAATTCGATGAGATGCAAGTTGGTCATAAAAAAGCAGCTTCGAAGGGTGGAATGGCAACCTTAAAAAATTGTGTTTGTCTCTGTTATGGATGCAACCATCGACAGGGAACAGATGATTGGAATAAATTTCAACAAAAACAGGGGAAAACGATTCAAGAAGATAATACCAAAAAAATGAAAAACAGATTAGAAAAATTGGGTCTGCGTGAATTAAAATTTTTAGCTCAAAAACACAATATACGAGTCAAAAGGAAAATCGAAGAAGGATTCTTTGAAACAACACAAAAAGCACCCTCAAAAATACAGTATATCAAAAAACTAGCAAAGAGTATATCTGAAGAAGAGATAAATTCTGTATTGAAAGAAATACCTCCGCCCCCACAAAAAAAGAGAATAAGAAGAAAAAGCTCTGAATGGAGTTGGTAATAACAATTTGTTTCAAAGGATATGTTTTTAAAGTTGAAGTTGTTACAAATCAGCAGACGGAGGCAAAGGTTATGAAAAATAGAATAACGCTAATTATCATAATATTATGTTTTGTTTCACTCAGTTGTCTTCCTATAGCCAAGATTGCTATTGCGGCACAAACTACTTATGATGTAGGAACAATAACTATCCGTGGTCCAACTAATAACGCTTATGTGAAATGTTTACCTACTAATAATTTGATCATCAAAGTCGGACCTTATGGAAATACTATTACTCTTCAAGCCACCTTTTCAATGAATTGCCCTGGTACAGCAGATGATGGATATTGTGATATCAGTTTTGTGGGTGGTGGCGAATCAGATTCGAAGCATACTGGCGGAACTGACTCAGGGTATTTGACAATTAGTAAATTTATGAATCCTGGAAATACTTTCACTGTTAAATTACATGCAAAATATACAGATATATTGGGTGTAACAATTCTCGGTGAAGATATAGAATATGCAAGTGGTACAGTAGACGTAGTAGAACCACCTATCGCTTCATTCTCATCTTCACCATCGAATCCAACAAAAGGCGATACAATCCAATTTAATGACCTGTCAACTTCTCCCGATACCACGATTCTTTCATGGTCATGGAACTTTGGAGATGGTACTAGTTCAACAGCACGTAATCCATATCATCAATACCAAAATAGTGGTACTTATACAGTAACTTTGCAAGTCACTGATGATTATGAACAAATTAAATCTCAGACAAAAATCATTTCTATAAATGAAAAACCGATTGCCTACTTTTCTTATTCTCCAACATCACCTTCTACGAGTGATACAATCCAATTTACTGATACCTCAACAGATTCTGATGGAACGATCGCATCGTGGTCCTGGGATTTCGGCGATGGTACTACAGGTTCCATTGGAGAAAATCCAACGCATCAATATCAAAAGGCTGGCAAATACGATGTTAAACTGCAGGTCACCGATAATAATGGTGCCACTGATTTAAAAACGATTTCTGTTACGATAAAAGAAAAAGGTATACCAGGTTTTGAACTTCTTCTAGTGTTATTTGCAATATCTATGATAATGTTTTTGAAACGAAAAAGAAGAGATAGTGATTAGCACAAAAGAAGAATTTGCTACAAAAACTCGAATTGGGGAGTAGAAAATATGTCTATAGGACTTGTTGATAGTGTAACATTCACCGCAAGGGCAGATTTATCGCATTCTTATATTAAAGAAGCTGAAAGAAGAATGAATGAAGCAACAGGTGCGTATAGTCTAGCATGTGCAAAAGTTAAGAAAAAGGAACCAGCTCATAATGAAATTGCACAAGAAAGACATGCTTCAACGTTTTCAATTATGTTTTCAGTTTTTGCATTGGAAGCCTACATAAATATGAAAGGACATGACCTTTTAGAAAAAGATTTATGGGAAGAATATAAACGTAAACTCAATATAAAAGAAAAATGGCATTTCTTCCCATTACTAATTAAAGGTAAAACTTTTGATATAAATAGTCAACTCTTCAAGGATTTTGATAAGATAATCGAGTGGCGAAATTACTTAGTTCATTATAAAGATTATACATCCAAACCTTTAGTTCCACATCCTTCAGGTGGTGGACAAGTACCTGGAATCTGTGAAATTACAAATGAAAAAAATGCAAGATTTGCATATGAAACAGCAACTCAAATGATTCAGGAATTGGATAAACTGTTAAAATAAGATATCTGAGGTAAAAAAAATGAAATCATTAAGAGAGTTGACAGGAATAGATGATAAATTTATTTCCATAAGGTGTCCTGTATGTGCAAGGGATATAATTTTAGATAGGTGTACATACTTTAACTTTAAAGGGCCCATAAAATGCAGTGATTTATCTCATAGCCATAGCCTTTATGTGAAAATAAAAGACGGACGATTATCAACTCCACCACAACCAATATACTTTGATGATCCCGATTTTAAAAGTCCTCCAATTCCTGTTGAAATTTTGAATGATTTCAAAGAAGCTGCCATATGTTTAGGAAATAATGCCCCAAACGCCTGTGTAGTTATGTGTGGAAGGATATTGGAGAGAGTGACAATTGATAAAAATGCAAAAGGAAATACCCTATACGATAAAATCAAAAATTTATATGAAAGTGGTATGATATCAAAGACACTGTATGATGCTTTTACAAAAGTTAGAGTTATCCGAAACGTAGGAGCTCATTATATCCCTTCTGTAAAAATTAAAGATGGCGAAGAGAAAAAAATTTTTGATATTACAAAACATATTATCGAACATGTCTATATTTTACCTTTACTTACGAGATAATGGAATTACTAAAAAAATTCAAATTAAGCGGTTTTGAACCCGAGGAGGTGAAATAATGATGGATGTTACGATTGCTTATATAGGAATAGGAGTAGCTATTTTATTGGATGTGATTATTACTTATTTCTTTAGAAAACACATACCTATTCTTATCTGTTGTAATTTGGCTGCAGGATTCGTATTAGGATATCTATTTGGATTTATAGTGTGAAGCTGAAAAAAATAAATCTGTCAATCTTTCAAAAGAGTGACAATAACAATCATGTAAGTTCAGACCTGGATTTACATGATAAACAATCACACGCATCACGAGATAGTTGTATCGGAGGCATAGATTTAATCATTTAGATTATTTCAAATAGAAGTTTCTGCACCTAAAATTACTTATACCCATAAATTGTTATCTTAAAATAAGGAATTGAAAAAATGTGGCAGAGAATACTTTGGTGGTGTATTAAACATATATTTGCGCCTCTTATAATATATATGGTTGTTACATCATTTGCTATTTCAAATGGAGTGGAACCAATAATATCAAATGTTATAGGTGCGGCATGTGGTTTTGGAACTATAGTAATATCGTTTAAAATTCCTGGATGAAAAAATCAAATTAAAACCATGCTAATATTTGTCAGTTCCTAGTATATAAAGATAATGTTTTTTTCTGTAAGATGTAAATTATATCTTTAATCCTTATAAACTACAATAATTATAATAAAATTTATATACTTGTGTTTTTAATATATATTATTAGAGAATGGGGGCAATAGTCTTTTTAAAACACATCTCCTCACCACCTCACTAACGACCCCATTCTCTCACTATAGCTATGAAAAACACATTCTGAGCAGGATATATATCATAGACTTTTTTATAGTTTTTTAAAAATTCAAAA
>Ga0315291_10003660_pt1 | contig 19860 bp, 17 predicted proteins | sample YL17G12_20_MG_FD_203070 | JGI IMG/M metagenome (GOLD analysis project Ga0315291, IMG submission 203070) | Sediment microbial communities from Yellowstone Lake, YNP, Wyoming, USA - YL17G12_20 | ecosystem: Environmental > Aquatic > Freshwater > Lake > Sediment | place: USA: Wyoming | collected...
CCTTGGCCGACCCCCGCCGCGGTTGGGTGGAAGTGAGCAGGATGTTCGGAAACAATACAGCCATTTTTTCCAAGTATTTCGACCATGCCGTGGGCGCCTTGGTGCCTGGCGGGTATGCGGACCTGATCGTGTTGGATTACCATCCACCCACTCCCTTTGATGGTGATAATTTTCTCGGGCACCTGTTCTTCGCCCTTTCTTCCCGGATGGTGGATAGCACGATCGTGGGCGGTCGATTCCTGATGAAAGAACGCCAGTTGTTGTTTTTGGATGAGGCCTCCCTTGCTGTAGCTGCCCGTGAATTATCCGTCAAGTTGTGGCAGAGATTCTAGCGGCATCGCGTTACCGACCGCTTGAATGACGGCAGTGCTTCTGCTAAACATAAGGAGAAGAGAGGACACGATAAGGAGGTGAAACAGAAACGGTTTTGCCAGCCCGACAACGGAAATGAAAACGGGCAATTTTCCGGATCTACAGGATGCGGAAATTCTGCTAGAAACACCGACCAGATGGTAGAAAGGGGAAAAGACAGAAGATGAGTAAGAAGTTCTTTGCAGTTGTCGCTATTTTGGCGCTCTTTGCGTTCCTGATGACTTCTTGTGGAGCTCAGCAAACACCCACTCCCACGCCGACCACGCCGACCAGCAGCGCAACACCTACGCCCACACCCACTCCCAGCGAGAAGATTACGAAGGTAGCCTTCATTTACATCGGCCCCATCGGCGATGGTGGCTGGACCTTCGAGCATGACCAGGGCCGTCTCTACCTGGAGAAGAACGTTGCCAACGTGGAAACCACCTACATCGAATCCGTACCGGAAGGCGCGGATTCCACCAAAGTGATCCGAGATTATGCCCAAAAAGGCTATGATGTGATTATCACCACCTCCTTTGGCTACATGGATCCCACCGTGGATGTGGCCAAGGATTTCCCCAAGACCATTTTCCTGCACTGCTCCGGCTACAAGACCGCTGCCAATGTGGGAACCTACTTCGGCAAGATTGAAGAATCCCGCTACCTTTCCGGCATGGTTGCCGGCAAAATGACCAAAACCAACAAACTGGGTTATGTAGCCGCTTTCCCCATCCCGGAAGTAATTCGCGGCTGCAACGCCTTCACCCTGGGCGTGCGCGCGGTGAATCCGGAGGCCACGGTCAGCGTGGTCTGGACCAACACCTGGTACGATCCAGCCAAGGAACGTCAGGCAGCGGAAGGATTGCTGGATACCGGTTGTGACGTGATTGGCCAGCACCAGGATACCCCAGGGCCGCAGCAGGCGGCAGAAGCCAGGGGTGTCTACGGAGTCGGCTACGACTCCGATATGTCCAAATACGCCCCCAAGGCTGTTTTGACCAGCCCCATTTGGAAATGGGGGATCTACTATGCCGACGCTGTCAAACGGATTCAAGCCGGCACTTGGAAGACCGAACAGTACTGGGGCGGCATGAAGGAAGGCGTCGTCGATCTGGCGCCGATGGCCAGCTTTGTCCCCGCCGAAGTAAAGAAGCTGGTGGATGACAAGAAAGCCGAGATCCTCGCTGGGACATTCGGCGAGTTCGAGATTTTCGCCGGACCGCTGAAGGATCAGAACGGGGAGATCAAGGTTCCCGAGGGCACCAAGATGACCGCCGATGAGATCATGAACATGAGCTGGTTCGTGGAAGGCGTCGAAGGAACGATTCCCGCAGGCGGCTAGGAACCATTCGATTACAAATGGCATGATCATGTGGGGAGGCGTTTCGCCTCCCCACATCTAAAACAGACGGAAGGAAACCGGCCGATTGACTGAAGACATGCTCGTACGGATGGAAGGAATCGTCAAACGATTCCCCGGTGTACTGGCCAACGATGATGTGGACTTCGACATTCGGCGAGGCGAAATCCATACCTTGTTGGGGGAAAACGGGGCCGGAAAATCCACCTTGATGAGTGTCCTCGCCGGCGCCTATCACCCCGATGCCGGTTCGATTTTCATCGGAGGGAAAAAGGCCGTCATCCATTCCCCGCGCGATGCCATCCGAGTAGGGGTGGGGATGGTGCATCAGCATTTCATGCTGGTTTCCTCGTATACAGTGGCGGAAAACGTCACGCTGGGCCTGAATAAACCAAGATTTATGATTCGCCCCCGCTCGTTGGAGAAGGATGTGGCGGAAAAGGCCCAAACTTATGGATTGCAGGTGGATCCTTCCGCCAAAATCTGGCAGCTTTCCGTCGGTGAGCAACAACGGGTGGAAATCCTAAAGATGCTCTACCGAGGCGTTAAGATCCTGATTTTAGACGAGCCGACGGCCGTATTGACGCCGCAAGAAGTCGATGAGTTTTTCGTCACGCTGCGCCGGATGGCCGCTGCCGGGCAAGGGATCGTTTTCATCAGCCACAAGATGGATGAAGTGATGCGCATTTCCGACCGGATCACGGTGATGCGCAAAGGTAAAAAGATCGCCACCGTGGCCGCCAAGGAGACCACTGCCCGCGATCTGGCGATCATGATGGTCGGCCGGGAAGTGCTCTATCAATTGGACAAGGCCGACAAGCCAACAGGGCAGGAGGTTTTGTCCCTGCAAGGGATTTGGTCCCTTTCCGATAAGCGGTTGCCCGCTCTGCGCGGACTTTCCCTGTCCCTGCGGGCGGGAGAGATCCTCGGCATCGCCGGCGTGGCCGGCAACGGCCAACGTGAGCTGGCCGAGACGATTACCGGTCTGCGCCCCGTCACGAAAGGACGGATCCTGGTCAACCAGAAGGACATGACCAATAAAAAGCCCTTGGAGATGATCGAGCGGGGCGTGGCGCATGTGCCGGAAGATCGCAAAGGCACCGGGACGATTCCCAACCTAGCCGTATTGGACAACCTGATGCTGAAGTGCTACCGCTATTCTCCTTTTAGCACCGGGCCATTTCTGAATCTTCACCAAATCCGCAATCATGCCAGCCAGCTGGTCAAACGGTTTCATATTGCCACTCCCAGCCTGGAGACCGAAACCAAGCTCCTCTCCGGCGGCAACGTACAGCGTCTGATCCTGGCCCGGGAAATCGCCACCGCCTCTGAGCTGATGGTGGCCGTTCACCCGACGCGGGGGCTGGATATCGGGGCCACCGAATCCGTGCATCAGATGCTGATTGAACAGCGCAACAACGGAGGGGCGATCCTGCTGATTTCCGAAGACTTGGACGAGATCCTCTCCCTGGCCGACCGCGTGGCCGTGATCTATGAAGGACAGATTACCGGGCAGATGGCGGCGAAGGATGCCAAAATCGAGGACGTTGGTCTAATGATGGCCGGTAAAACAATGGAAGCCTCTCCGGGAGAGACGACGTGAGCCTGGTATTGGAAAAGCGAGAGACTCCCTCCCGCGCCCTAACCTTTGTGGTACCCGTTGCCGCCATTGTGCTGGCTCTATTAATTGGGGCTGGGGTGATCGCCATCGGCGGGGCCAACCCCTGGGCCGCTCTGCAGGAAATGTTCCTCGGCGCTTTTGGCACCAGCTATGCTCTAACCGAAACGCTGGTCAAGACCATCCCCCTCATCTTTTGCGGTTTAGCCGTGGGTCTGGCCTTCAAAGCACAATTGTGGAACATCGGGGCCGAAGGTCAGCTCTACATGGGCGCCTTTGCTGCCGGGGGTTTGGCCTTGGCGTTTCCGGATGGCCAGTCTTGGTGGCTGATCCCGTTGATGTTTGTGGCCGGATTCCTAGCCGGTGGCCTGTGGGGATTGATTCCCGGTTTGCTGAAGGCCCTGCTCAATGTCAACGAGATCATTACCTCGTTGCTGCTGAACTACGTGGCCATCCTTTGGGTGCAATATTTCATCTACGGTCCCTGGAAGGACCCGAAAGGTTATGGGTTTCCCTATACTGCTGTTTTCGGTGAAGGAGCCTGGCTGCCCACCTTTGGTGACACGCGCATCCATCTGGGCCTGGTCTTTGCTCTGGTGGTTGCCTTGCTGATCTTTTTCCTGCTGCGCAGCACGAAGATGGGTTACGAGATCCGTGTAATCGGAGAAAACCCCCAAGCCGCTCGCTACGCCGGGATGAACATTGCTCGCACGATCATCGTGGTCTTCTTCATCTCCGGCGGCCTGGCCGGCCTGGCCGGGATGGGAGAGGTATCGGGCGTGATCCACCGTTTGCAACCCGTGATCTCCACCGGTTTCGGATATACGGCGATCATCATTGCCTGGCTATCCAAGCTGAACCCCTTGGTCACCGTGATCGTGTCGTTCCTGTTTGGTGGACTGCTGGTGGGTGGGTATTCCTTGCGCGCGCTGGGTCTCTCCGAGGCGATCGTCTACATTATCCAGGGCTTGATCCTCTTCCTGCTGTTGGGAGGAGAGATCCTGGTCCGCTATCGCCTGCACTGGCAACGGAGGCGGGCCTGATGGATCTGCAAATGGTTCTAGCCACCTTGTCGGCCACCATCAAGGCCGGTACCCCCCTGCTCTACGTGACCCTGGGGGAGATTTTGGCCGAACGTTCCGGCATCCTCAACCTGGGATTGGAAGGAATGATGCTGATTGGAGCCATGGTCGGCTACCTGATCTGTTTTTTAACCGGTAATCCCTGGATCGGGGTTTTGGTCGCTACCCTTGCCGGTGGAGCGGTGGCGCTGATCCATGCCTTCCTGGTGATTACATTGCGGGCGCAGCAGGTCGTCAGCGGTCTGGCGCTGACCATGTTCGGCGCCGGTCTCTCAGGCTTTTTAGGCAAAGTGGTGATCGGCGTCCCCATTGCTAACTACCTCAAACCGGTCACCGTTCCGCTCTTGGGCAGCATCCCCTATCTGGGTGAGATCTTTTTCCAGCAGGACGCCCTGGTCTATATTTCCTACCTGCTGATTCCATTGGCCGTCTTTTGGATTTACCGCACTCGACCGGGTTTGCACTTGCGAGCGGTGGGGGAAAACCCGGCCACAGCCGACGCCATGGGGATCAATGTCTATGGCGTCCGCTACCTCTACACATTCCTCGGCGGCTGTCTGGCCGGATTGGGTGGAGCCTACCTCTCCCTGGCCTATACTCCCGTTTGGTTGGAGAACATGACCGCCGGTCGGGGTTGGATTGCGATCGCACTGGTCATCTTCGCTGCCTGGGATCCATTCAAAGCCCTGCTTGGTTCTTACCTGTTCGGCTTGGTCGACGCCGTGCAATTCCGTTTGCAAGCCGTGGGTGTAGCAGTTCCATCGTTTTTCTTGAATATGACGCCGTACCTTGCCACCATCCTGGTGCTGATCTTCGCCACGCGCGAAACGCTGCGCCGTCGATTGGGGGCGCCGGCTGCCTTGGGGTTGCCCTATGTCCGAGAAGAAAAATAACGTAAAACTCGCCATCGGATTGTCGCTGGGATTTCTGCTGATCGTTGCCGGCCTGCTCTTGTTTCTGTGGAAAGCGCTGGAGCGTCAGTTGGACATCCTGCCGTTCGCAGACGAGCGCTAAACAAAATGGGTTAGGGCTTACTCCCTAACCCAAGGAGACAAGTGTTCTGGTTGCTCTTGGTGCAACCATCTGTCTTCCGTTGCCTATTCTAGCGAATGCAATCCATGGAGCGCAAGTCCCTAGGTATTCATCAGGCGGCAGATCCGTTCGAGCCCTTCTTGGATGTTGGCGTCGCTGGCAGCTAGACTGATGCGTACGTATTGGCACATGTTCCGTCCGAAAGCGGTGCCGGGGGCGGTAGCCACTTTCACTTCCCGAACCAGCATCTTGGCAATTTTGCGTGAGTCGCTACCCAGACGACCGACATTTACCATCACGTAAAAGGCGCCACCCGGCGTATATTCATACAGGCCATACCGACGCAAAATGGAAAGTGCCAGATCCCGGCGGCGGCAATAAGCTTCTCGCATCTGCCGAACGACATCTTGTGGTCCCCTTAGAGCGGCTTCAGCGGCTTTTTGGGAAATAGAAGAGGCGCAGGAAACCAAAGGTTCCTGCATCTTGGTGATCACGGCAGAAATAGCGGTGGGGGCGTAGACATAACCCAGACGCCAGCCAGTCATTGCGTAACTCTTGGAGACACCAAATACGCATATCACCCGGCCACTTTCGTAGTACGATCCAAAGCCAGTCGCCTCTCCTTCGAACACCAAGTCCTCGTATATTTCGTCGGAAATCAGATAGAGATCATGCTTGACTGCGAGTTGATAGATCTTTTGCACCAGCAAGGGTGGAAGCACTGCACCCGTTGGGTTGGAAGGAGAGTTCACGATCACGGCTTTGGTGCGCGGAGAGATAAGGGTCTCCATCTCCAATGGATCAGGGAGGAATTCATGCCTAGGATGCAATGGATACGCCACCGGCTTGGCACCTAGAAAATCGATCATCAACACTGGATTGGGCCAACCTGGATCCGGCACCAGCACTTCATCACCGGACTCCACAATCGCTAGGATCGCGGTATCCAACGCGGTAACAGCTCCCGGGCAGACGGTGATGTTCTCCGTTGTGGCCTGGATCCTATTCCGACGAGTCAGTTTCTCCAAGATGGCCTGTTGCAGACCAGGAATTCCACGGGCAGAAGTGTACTGTGTAAAATTCTCTTGAATTGCCGCAATACCCGCATCCTTGACGTGTAGGGGACTGGGGAAATCGGGTTGACCGACTTCCAAGTGAATGCAATCCGGGATTTGCCATGCCAAATCCATGATTTCCCGGATCCCGGAAGCGGGCATTCCTAAAGCTCTACTCGATAAAGGCTTCATTGGTTCACTCCTTGTTTTCTGTTCGTTCGGTCTTGATTGAAGTTCAGTTCCGCCGAGGCCTGGCCGGCGATAGTTTTCACAATCTGAGCCAGTTCTGGCAGACGCTTGGAAGTAACGCGTAGCCGAGGGCCTGAGATGCCCATGGCGGCGATCACCTTCTGCCGGTTGTCCAAAACCGGAGCGGCGATGCAATGACCTCCCAACTCGATCTCTTCCAGGTCCACGGCAAATCCACGTTCCTTGACTTGTTCCAGCGCGCGCTGCAATTCCACTGGATCAAGGATGGTATTTGGTGTGTAAGGTCGCAAACCCTGTTCGATCACTTGCGACAAATGTTCAGGGGATAAGTCCGACAGAAGGACCTTCCCCACTGCAGTGCAGTGCAAGGGGACATGGGTTCCAATGGGGGGAAAGAAGCGAATCATACTGGAGCTTTGCACCTGGTCCACGTACACTGCCTGGTTGTTATCCAGCAAGGCCAGCGAGGCAGTTTCGCCCGTGGCTTGCATCAGTTGTTCCAAGAATGGATGGAATAAGTCAGTCAACCCCAGCTGCTGTTTGGCGATTGCCCCGAGACGGATCAGCTCGGGACCAAAGCTGAAGCGCTGACTGGTGGGATGCTGGCGCACAAAACCTCGCTGTTGCATCGTGGAGAGTAAGCGGGAGGTTGTACTCTTGGTTAAATCAGAACGACGGGCAAGCTCCGTTAAATCCAAATCTCGGCTCACATCAGCCAAGCGGAGTAAAAGATCGAGAGCGCGATTTACGCATTGCACCGAACCGGAAACGGATCTTCTTTTTTCCATTGCTTCCGATGATACCCCCTCCAGCGGATTGAAGAAATCACCAGTTCTCTCCTGTTGACAGTCATTTCTGCTCAGCTTATCATTACCTCGCATTTTAGAACAATGTTGCACCATACGCAACAGATTGGAGAAAATACGTGACCCAAGAGAGTAGTCCGGGACGCTACCTATCCTCACTACTCAACCCACAATCGATTGCCGTGATTGGAGCTTCGGACAAGCCCGGAGCGGGATTGCATGTGATCGAAAATCTGCAGCAACTGGGTTACCGTGGTTCCATCTATCCTGTCAATCCCAAACGGGATGAAGTGCTTGGATTGCGTTGCTATGCTTCTCTCTCAGCAATACCTGGTTCGGTGGATTGTGCCGCCATCCTATTGAAAGGTGAAGCGGTGCTCTCCGTAATCGAGGAGTGCGCCCTCAAAGGCGTTCACGGCGCTTGGGCTTTTGCCAGCGGTTTCGCGGAAGCCGGCCCGGAAGGAATTGTCCTGCAAGCACGCCTGCGCGAACAGTGCCTTCGTCACAACATTGCCTTTTGTGGACCGAACTGCGTCGGTTTCGTAAACGTTGTCGATCGGGCAGCCGCTTTCAGCGCACCGTTGAACCCCTTGCTCCAACCGGGGAAGATCGCGGTACTGGTGCAAAGCGGCTCGGTTTGTTTGGCTGTGGCCAACTCCGCACGTGGGATCGGCTTTTCCAAGATCATTTCCAGCGGCAACGAAGCGGTTTTGGATGCAACCGATTATTTCGACTACTTGCTGGACGATCCCCAGTCGGAAGTGATCCTGGCCTTTATCGAAGGATTCCGGCAGCCCGAGCGTCTATGGCAGGTAGCTCAACGGTCCCTAGAAAAGAACAAGCCGATTCTGCTGGTGAAGGTGGGACGTTCCCAAGTGGCCCAGCGGGCTATCATTGCTCATACGGGTGCCCTTACCGGTTCGGATGCCGTCCAGGATTCCCTCTTTCGTCAATTGGGGATCGTACGCGTTTCGGATCTCGATGAATTGCTGGAGTCCGGGCAGCTTTTTCTGGAATGGAAGGACCGGTTGCCGTCCGGTGACCGCGTGGGCATGATCACTGTTTCGGGGGGAGAAATCGGATTGATTGCTGATATGGCCGACCCTCTGGGTTTGAGTTTTGCTCCGCTGAGCGAAAACACGAAACAGGAGCTGGTGAAGATCCTGCCCCCATTCACCCAAATAGCAAACCCACTGGATGCCTGGGGAACCGGCGACCTGGAGCAGACGTACCCACGTTCTATGGAGATCCTGGCCAGCGATCCCAACGTAGACCTATTGGCGGTTTCCCTGGATGCCACCAGTTCCCTTGCTCCTCGCCAAACGGAGCAGTATTCTGCGGTAGCGCGGGCGGCTGTTTCTGTAGCGGAATCCAGCGGCAAACACATCGTATTGTTTTCCAATATCTCCTCGGGTCTGGATCCGCGGATCTGCCGCATCGCGGCCAAGGGCAAGCTACCGTTTCTGATGGGGACAGCCGAAAGCTTGCTCGCCTTACGGAAGGTGTTGGATTACGCTGCCTTTCGTCGTCAGCCAAGTGCATCCTCTCGCTTGGAACGTGTCCAACCGTCGCAGATCGCCTTTCTGATGGACCAACACGGTGTCTTGCGTGAGCAGGAAGCAAAGCAAATTCTGTCCGTCTACGGCATTCGTTCTCCCCGCGAGGACCTGGCCGGCACGGTGGATCAGGCCATCCGGTTGGGACAGGAGATTGGTTGGCCGGTCGTCCTGAAAGTGGTTTCTGCCCAAATCCCGCATAAGACAGAAGCAGGTGGCGTGGCCTTGCGAATTTGCGATGAGACCCAGCTTCGACAAGCATACGATCGGATTCTAGGCAATGCTCGCTGCTCCAATCCACAGGCAAGCATCGACGGAATTCTGGTCAGCGAAATGATTGAGGACGCTGTAGCCGAAGTCTTGGTGGGAATCAACATGGACCCTGATTTTGGTCCGGTAGTGGCATTCGGATTGGGAGGGATCCTGGTGGAGCTCTTGCAGGATGCCTCGCTACGTTTACCCCCGATTTCCCCGCCGATGGCATGGGCCATGATCAAGGAGATCAAGGGATACCCCCTACTTTCCGGGTTCCGCGGTCGTCCGGCCGGTGATCTGGACGCCCTGGCCGTTTCCCTGGTAAACGTTGGAGATCTCGTACTGGATTGGGCTGGCCGTATCCAATCTCTCGACATAAACCCCTTGCTGGTGCTACCAGAGGGTAGGGGAGTGGTAGCTGTGGACGCTTTATTGGAATTGAGGTGATTTGGTGGCAAAACGTGTGTTATTGAGCGGCAACGAGGCCATTGCCAGAGGAGCCTTCGAGGGAGGGGTCGGGGTAGCCACCGGTTATCCCGGGACACCCAGTTCGGAAATCCTAGAGACCATTTCCAAGCGTTACCGGGATTCCATCTATGCCGAATGGTCGACCAATGAAAAAGTAGCGATGGACGTAGCCGCCGGCGCAGCCTATTCCGGTGTCCGATCCATTGTGACCACCAAGTCGGTTGGGATGAATGTCCTGGCCGATTCATTGTTTTATTTGCCGTACACCGGTTTGGAGGCAGGCGTGGTGGTGGTTGTGTGCGATGACACCGGTATGTTCAGCTCTCAGAACGAGCAGGACAATCGCTGGTACGCGCTGCTGGGGAAAACTCCGATCCTGGAACCAGCCGATTCGCAGGAGTGCAAAGATCTTGTGGTGATGGGTTTGGGATTATCCGAGCAATTTGACACCCCCTTCATCGTTCGATCCGGCATGCGAATTGCCCACTCCAAGTCCGCCGTCGTTTTGGGAGAACCAGTAACCAACCCGCTGCCGGCGAAAAACTTCGTACGGGATATTAGAAAATACAACTGCAACGCGCTGTTCTCTCGGCATAAACGACCGATCATCGAACAACGATTGAAGGATTTAATAGAGTATGGCGAAACGTCCCCCTTGCACCAATTGACCTGGGAAAGCCATGAGCTGGGCATCCTTTCTTCCGGCATCGTGGCGGAATACGCGCGGGAAGTGTTCCCGCATGCTTCCCTGTTGAAATTGGGCATGGTTTGGCCCCTGCCCGAGCAATTGATCCGACGCTTCGCCGCCGGAGTGAAAACGTTGCTGGTGGTGGAAGAGCTGCAACCCTTCCTGGAGATGCAAATTCGCGCCATGGGTCTCGCGGTCAGGGGCAAGGATGTTTTTCCGTCCTTTGATGAAATCCTCCCCGACAAAATGCGAGAACTGGCGATTGACGCTGGACTCTTGCCCGAAAGCGAGCGACGTCACCCCCGCGTGATCGATTTAGGAGAGTTGCCCACACGGGCGGCGGTTTTTTGCCCCGGGTGCCCTCATCGTTCTTCGTTCTACCTTTTAAGCAAAATGAAGCTGCCCGTGACCGGAGACATCGGCTGCTACAACCTGGGTTGCCTGCCTCCGTTCCACGCCCAACACACCATGGGTTCCATGGGCAGCAGCGTGGGGCAATTGCAGGGGATTTCCGTCTCCGGTTGCCCGGAACGCGGAGTGTGCACGATTGGTGACTCTACTTTTTTCCACGCCGGCATGCCCCCCCTCGTGGATATGGTTCATAACAGGGGAAGAGGCGTGGTCATGATCATGGACAACGGCACCACCGCAATGACCGGGCACCAGGATCACCCCGGCATGGAGAAGACCTTGATGGGCGCAACGGTGGAACGGATCGACATCGAAACCTTGGTGAAAGCGATGAACGTGAAGCTGGTGCGCTCGGTGGATGCCTTCCGTGTGAAAGAAGTGGAAGCGGCTCTCAAGGAATGCCTGACCTGGGAGGATGGCCCCGCAGTACTGATTACAAAAGGAGCTTGCATCCTGGTCAGCCGCGATCCGAAACCGGCCTACGCAGTGGATTTGGAGAAATGCGTGGCTTGCGATACCTGCACCAAGGTCGGTTGCCCGGCAGTCATCAAAGTGGACCAGATCAATCCCAGGAACAAGAAACGAAAAACCGCCATCGACCCGGTGCTTTGCACTGGGTGCAGCATCTGTGCCCAAGTCTGCCCGGCCTACGCAATCTGCCAAACCAGCGAGAAAGAGGCAGCGGAATGAGTGCGATCAACTTTCTGGTTTGTGGTGTAGGCGGGCAAGGCACTGTGGTGGCAAGCGATATCCTATCCAGCGTTGGCTTGACCGCCGGCTACCAGGTGAAGAAATCAGACGTCCTGGGTCTGGCCCAACGCGGCGGCAGCGTGATCTCGCATATCCGCTGGGATACCGAACCCGTTCATGCTCCGATGGTCAGCTTGGGGGAAATCGATTACATGGTGGCCTTCGAACGGCTGGAAGCGCTTCGCCGCTTGCCCTACATGAAACCGGAGGGGACCGTGGTGGTCAGCTCCCAGGAGATCCACCCGATCTCTGTCACCACCGGACAGATAGCTTACCCGAAGCATGAAGAGTTGCTGCAAAGCTTACGGCGGAATGTACGTCGTGTCTTTGAAATCGAAGCGCTGCAGACGGCGCTTCGCATCGGAAACCCCAAGATCGTAAACATTGTCCTTCTGGGTGCCCTATCGAGTCTTTTTCCGATTGAGTCTATAATTTGGGAAGAAACCGTGATAGAGTTTGTGCCGTCCCGCCATCAGGAGATCAACTTGAACGCTTTTCGCGCCGGGCGGCGGTTAATCAAGGAGGAGAGCGCGTTATGAAAATCATGGTCATCAACCCCAACACCTCATTGGCCATGACCCACCACATTCGAGACACATTGGAACCGATCAAACGGTCGGATACCGAACTTACAGTACTCTGTCCCGAACACGGACCGATTACCATCGAATGCGAATACGACGAGATCTATGCATCCGCGAATATGTTGCCTCTGGTGAAGAAAGCCAATCAGGAGGGTTATGATGCGGTGGTTATCGCTTGCTTCTCCGACCCCGGACTGGCTGCCGCAAGAGAAATCTCAGCCATCCCCGTCGTCGGCATTCAGGAAGCCACGCTGCATGTTGCCTGTATGCTGGGCGCCAAGTTCACGATCGTCACCAACCGCCGGCAGCGAATACCGCACAAACATGAGCAGGCACGCAAGCTAGGGCTGGAAAGCAGGCTGGCCTCCGTGCGACCCTTGCACATGTCTGTAGCCGAAGCTGACGCCGAGCCGGACCGAGCCAAGAAGCGGATCATCGAGGTTGCCCGCCAGGCCGTGGAACAGGATGGCGCGGAAGTGATCGTGCTGGGTTGTGCCGGCATGGCTGGCTATTCCGCTGATGTCGAGCGGGAGTTGGGCGTGGTGGTTCTGGACCCGAGCTCCGTAGCGCTGAAGATCGCGGAGGCCTTAGCCGATCTGAAACGGGTGCATGCCCGTGTCGGTTTATACGCACCACCGCCGGAAAAGGAGTACAAATAACAACAAACGAAGGGAGGGATGCAGCAAACCTGTAGCATGACGGAAATGGAAAGAGCGGAACGTGATGGATTAAAAATAAAAAACAGGAGGGTAATTGGTCAATGAAAAGAATGCTGTTTGTAGCGATGGCCATGCTGGCCGCCCTGGGGATACTGCTGACCGGTTGTAGTTCAACGACCTCCCCTACCGCCACCCCCACGAGTTCGCCTTCGCCGACACCCACGGCCAGTGCGCGAGTGGTCACAGTTGCTGGAAACTTCGGCAACGTTCCTTGGGAATTCAAGGAGAACGACGTAATGACCGGTTTTGAGTATGAGATGGTCATGGAAGCAGCCAAGTTGATGGGCGTCACGCTGGAATGGATAGACATGCCGTTCTCTGGCATCGTACCCGGACTAGTTTCTGAAAAGTGGGATATGGGCGCGTCAAGCATCTGGGTTACCGCGCAACGCGCCGCACAACTTGACTATGCTGACCCCTATTACACATCTGGCACCATTCTCTGCACATTGAAGGATGCCCCTATTACGAAACTGGAAGACATGAAGGACAAAGTCTTCGGTGCCGAATCCGGCTCCACCAACGACGCCTGGCTCAAAGAGATCCTACCGACCTATGGACCCTTCGAGATCAAAGGCTACGATCGGATCCAGGATGGCATGCTTGATCTGCAGGCCGGCCGAGTCAACGGCATGGTCGGTGATTCGCCCACCGTTTTGTACTACATCAAAGACAAACCGGAACTCGTCGCATCCCTCACCGCTCCGGGCGTGGCCTTCTATCAAGCTGTCTATTTCCAGAAAGGGAGCCCGCTGCGTGACGAATTCAACAAGGCGCAAAACCAGCTGAAAACGAACGGTACCCTGGCGGCCATCTACAAGAAGTGGTTCAGCGTCGACCCCGATCCAGACAGCGCCACCGTGATGGTCTTCGCTGAACCGTATGTACCGCCCGCGCGAGTGGTCACAGTTGCTGGAAACTTCGGCAACGTTCCTTGGGAATTCAAGGAGAACGACGTAATGACCGGTTTTGAGTATGAGATGGTCATGGAAGCAGCCAAGTTGATGGGCGTCACGCTGGAATGGATAGACATGCCGTTCTCTGGCATCGTACCCGGACTAGTTTCTGAAAAGTGGGATATGGGCGCGTCAAGCATCTGGGTTACCGCGCAACGCGCCGCACAACTTGACTATGCTGACCCCTATTACACATCTGGCACCATTCTCTGCACATTGAAGGATGCCCCTATTACGAAACTGGAAGACATGAAGGACAAAGTCTTCGGTGCCGAATCCGGCTCCACCAACGACGCCTGGCTCAAAGAGATCCTACCGACCTATGGACCCTTCGAGATCAAAGGCTACGATCGGATCCAGGATGGCATGCTTGATCTGCAGGCCGGCCGAGTCAACGGCATGGTCGGTGATTCGCCCACCGTTTTGTACTACATCAAAGACAAACCGGAACTCGTCGCATCCCTCACCGCTCCGGGCGTGGCCTTCTATCAAGCTGTCTATTTCCAGAAAGGGAGCCCGCTGCGCGACGAGTACAACAAGGCGCAAAACCAGCTGAAAACGAACGGTACCCTGGCGGCCATCTACAAGAAGTGGTTTGGCGTCGACCCTGATTCCAACAGCCCAACCGTCAAAATCTTCGACACCCCCTATGTCCCCGATTAGTAGGTAAGAATACAAAGTGCATTCCGGGCGGAGAACCTCCGCCCGGAATGCAAACCGGAATCTTTCATGGCAAACTCCAAACCGACTCCCACTCGAGAATCCTTCGCCCAGCGATATCGCATCCGTTTCGGGCATTTACCCTGGTACAAACGCTATGAATTCCTGCTCCCCCTGGTGGTCACGCTTCTGGTTATTGGTTTCCTTCTCTTGCCTCCACTCGGCAAACCAACCCCTGCGCAATGGCTGTGGATTGGTGTTTTTTTTGCGCTACTGATTCTTTGGGTGGTGGGCGTCCTTACGGATATCGAGAAACCGCGATGGATCCGAGCGATAGCAGCCGTCGGCTTTGTTTTTGTGCTCGGATTCCTTTTCTACCGCTACTCAGGTGCGCAATGGGACAAGCTAACCACCAATTTCTTCAACCTGAGCGTGATGGAGGGCCTCTGGGGCGATCTGGGGCAGGGATTGCTGATGACGATCAAATTAGCCTTCGTCTCCATGGGCATATCGCTCGTTCTGGGTCTCCTGATTGCCGTCTTGCGGTCGCTGAATAACCCGATTCTCAATGTCTTTCTAATCATTTATATCGATTTCTTTCGGGCGATCCCCTTAATCGTGCTGGTAGTTTTTATTTTCTATGCTCTACCCTTCTTGGGCATTGAGCTAGACCCCTATCTTTCGGCTGTGGTAGCCGTCTCTTTAAATTATGCCGCCTATGTTGCCGAGGTTTTTCGCGCGGGCATCGAGTCGATTTATCGCGGTCAAGTGGAAGCATCCCGCGCTCTTGGGATGTCCACGATGCAGACGATGCGTTTGGTGATCTTACCCCAAGCCGTGCGAGTGGTGATTCCTCCCACGACCGGCTTGATGGTCGGTCTGCTAAAAGATACGGCCTTAACCACCATTATTGGATTGCCAGAGTTATTGTACAAGGGGATTCAAAATACGATTTGGCAATCCAATCCCACCCCCTTAGTGGCAGCAGCTGTTCTCTACATCGTCGTTCTATTGCCGTTGACCCGCTTTTCCGGTTATCTGGAAACAAGGAGTAAAAAATGGGTGAAGACCGCGCGTTGATGATCGACGTGATCGATCTGCATAAGTACTTCAAAGATCACCACGTGCTCAAAGGCCTCAACCAAAAGGTGTACAAAGGTGAAGTGGTGGCTATCATCGGCCCCTCCGGGGGCGGTAAAAGCACGTTTATTCGTTGCTTAAACCGATTGGAAGAGCCTAGCTCGGGAAAAATCTTGATTGAAGGCACCGACATCACCGCCACTCGGACTGATATCAACAGAGTGCGAATGGAGATCGGCATGGTGTTCCAGAGTTTCAATTTGTTTCCCCACTTGACGGCTCTGCAGAACATTAAATTGGCTCCCATCCATGTCCGGCGGATGAGCGAAAAAGATGCCGAGGAGCGCGGTCGCCAGCTCCTGAAGAAAGTGGGCTTGCAGGAGAAAGCCAGCGCCTATCCGGATCAGCTTTCCGGCGGTCAACAACAGCGTGTGGCCATTGCCCGTGCACTTGCCATGCAGCCCAACATGATCTTCTTCGATGAACCAACTTCCGCTCTAGACCCGGAAATGATCCGGGAAGTACTCGATGTGATGGACAATCTGGCTAAAGAGGGAATGACGATGCTCGTCATCAGCCACGAAATCGGTTTTATCCGAGAAGCCGCGACGCGCATTCTGGTTTTAGCCGATGGTTGCATCATCGAGGAAGGAACGCCGAATGAAGTCTTGAAACATCCCCAACACCCCCGCACACAAGACTTCCTGAGCAAGATCCTATGAGATGATCCCGGAACCCGTTCCATCCCCACCCACTGACAATTGGCAGAAGCGGCCCTCTTGGCGAGAGCGGTTCGGCCACGTGCCTTGGTTCCGACGCTACGAGTTCCTGGGCGGGTTATTCCTGCTGCTGCTATTGCTCGCATTCTTTCTGCCACCCTTCGGCCGTCCGGAGAGCGCCCTGGCTTGGATGGAGATTGTTGTATTCTTCCTGGTGGTCCTGTTCTGGGCCGGGATTATTCTCACCGACATTGAAAAACCCAATTGGTTGAAGGCCATTGCTGCTGTTTTGATCGTGTTAGTTTTCGGTTGGCTCTTCTACCAATATTCCGGTGCCCGTTGGAACAAACTGGTGCATGCTTTTTTCAACTGGGATGTCTTAAACTCCACCGGCAGCTATGGTTCCACAACATCGGCTTGGATCGAACTGCTGGCGGGTCTCTGGCTGACCCTAAAGCTTGCCTTTTTCTCCATGATTTTCGGTACCCTCTTTGGTTTGATTTTGGCCGTGCTGCGTAATTTGCATGACCCGGTGTTGAATTTCTTCCTCACAATCTGGGTCGATTTCTTTCGTGCGATCCCCATCATCGTACTGATGATGCTGATCTACTATGCATTTCCCTACCTGGGTATTACTCTTTCTGGCGTGGTAGCAGGCGTCTTAACACTGAGCTTGAATAGTTCAGCCTATATCTCGGAGATCTTCCGGGCAGGGATTGAGTCCATCCATCACGGTCAAGTGGAAGCATCGCGCGCTCTGGGATTGACGACCATGCAAACGATGCGTTTGGTCATTCTTCCCCAAGCCATCCGAGTTGTGATGCCACCCTTAGCCTCTAATTATGTAGCCATGGTGAAGGACACCGCCATCTGTTCGGTGATTGCGATCTTGGAGCTGTTGAAAACCGCAATCACACTACAATCCTGGCTGGCCAATCCAACCCCGCTGGTCGCGGCCACCGCTCTCTACTTAGTGATCCTGATCCCCATGGCTCGCTTCTCTTCCGTCCTGGAGAATCGAATGAAAGCGCGCGGGATTTCCCGTGCCTTCGCTTCCAAGAAAGGCTAATCATGGTTGAGGTGTACTGCTCCCGTTGCGGACAGACTTACCCGCTGAATCAGCCCCTGCAACGCTGCCCGCACTGCCGGGGACTGATTTTTTTCCGATATCCCCAGCTAGCGGAGGTCAAATGGAACGAACAGCCCCGCTCCCTCTGGCGTTTTCACGAATTGCTGCCAGTTCCCCCCGATGCAGAGCTTGTGACCCTGGATGAGGGGAATACACCTCTGATCCGTAGCCGCCTGGGAGAAGAAGTGAACCTCTTTTGGAAAGCGGAGCTCCTAAATCCGACCGGCTCCATCAAGGATCGAGCCATGACAGTGGGCCTTTCCATGGCGAAATACCTCGGGTTTCAGGCTGTCATGAACGCTTCCACCGGTAGCGCAGGATTGGCCACAGCCGCTTATTCAGCCCGCGCCGGGCTGCGCTGTGTCATTGCAGTTCCAGCAGATACCGCTTTGGAGCGGGTGGCGCCGATCCTAGCACACGGAGCCACGGTTTTTGCCATGGATGGCACCATCCAGGATGCCCTCGATTTCATCGAAGAAGCTTGTCAGAAATTCCATGTATTTGAATCCACTACGCACCGCCCGAATAATCCCTATCAGAACGAAGGAACCAAGACCATTGCCTTCGAACTGTGGGAGCAGTTGGGGCGAGTACCGGATTGGGTCATCGTACCTCGCGGCAGTGGTGGCACCCTATCAGCCATCTGGCGCGGTTTCCAAGAGCTCAAGGCGATGGGGCGTTGCCGGTCCGCACCGCACATGGTGGCGGCGGAAGTCGGCCACTTGAACGCACTGCAGCAGGCGCTGGCGAAGGGGCTGGTAACAGAAGAGGAATTGCGCCAATTGGCCCATACCCTGGACGAATCAATTCCCACGGTAGCTGTGAAATTGGCGCACGCCTTCGCCGTCGATGGAGAGGAAGCCTTGGTGGCCATCCGGGATTCCGACGGCACTGCCCTGGGATTGTCCGATAGCGAGATCATGGCCGCGTTAAAATGGATCGCCCGCTCTGATGGTCTCCTGCCCGAACCATCGTCAGCCACTGCCTTCGCGGCGTACCTGAAACTGCGCGAAAGGGGCCGGATTCGACCGGGGGAGACCGTGGTGGTTGTGCTTACGGGATCCGGTTTCCGCGAGTTGCACGTGATCAATCGTTTCCAACCGCCAAAATTGCCACACCTTTCGCTTCAGCAGGCGTGGAGTGAACTAGAGAAGGTTTTGGAGGTATGAGCGAGCGGTTCCTGCTTCGCGAAATTTGGCGTGCCCGGGAACGGATCCGGCCGTATATATGGCGGACCCCTTTGCTTCATTCACCGGGTCTGAGCCACCAACTGAGCGGGCAAATCTTCCTCAAGCTGGAATGCTGGCAAGTTTGTGGCAGCTTCAAAATCCGGGGATTGATGAACCGCATCGCTTCCTTGGATGTGGTGGAGAGAGAGAAAGGCCTGGTGGCCGCTTCTTGTGGCAATCAAGGGATCTCCCTGGCTTACCTCGGCCGGTTGCTGGGCATACCGGTCACGATTTTTTTGCCAAAGGAAGCGGACCCCAGCAAAATCGCCAAAATCCAGGGTCATGGAGCTCACACAGTGTTAGCAGCAGAATCGATTCTTGAGGCAGGGAAACAAGCGCGGGATTATGCCAAGCAAAACGATCGGATCTTGATCCAGCACGATCACACTGATGTCATCGCCGGGCACGGAACCACCGGCTTGGAAATCTTGGAAGATCTACCCGAGGTCGATATCATTGTCGTTCCGGTCGGCGCTGGAGGTCTCTGTTCCGGGATCGGTGGGGCCGTGAAGACCGTCTCTCCCTCCTGTGCCATCGTCGGGGTGGAGCCATCTTCCGCACCGGGCGCCTTTCTATCGCTGCAGGAAGGAGTCTGCTGCGAGCGAATCACCATCAAACCTTCCTTGGCCGATGGATTGCTGGGAGGCCCCAGCTCCACGACGTTTTCTTTGCTGCAGCGCTGGGCCGAGCAGGTGGTGGTGGTCGAGGAAGAGGAAATCCTGCTCGCGATGCAGACATTGCTGGAACGAGAGCAGTTACTGGTGGAAGGCTCGAGTGCAGTAGGTTTGGCTGCGCTTCTGGCCGGAAAAATCAAAGTGACGGATAAAAACGTGGTGCTGGTGATTACTGGCCGCAATATCGGTCCCCAACAATGGCGCGGATTGATCAACCCGAGCAATGGCGAAAAGGAAGCCCATGTCCACTGACCTTCCCTTCTCAACCGCCCAGATTTGGCGAGCCCGCCAGCGGATCGCTCCCTACATTCGCCGCACTCCTTTGCACTATTCGGCGCCGTTCAGCCAGAGGCTGGGCGCACCAGTCTATTTCAAGATGGAGTGCTGGCAGGTCTGTGGTTGCTTCAAAGTCCGGGGGGCCGTCAACATGGTAGCTGCTCTTTCTGCCCAGCAACGGCCGAGCGG
>Ga0315291_10003662_pt1 | contig 19854 bp, 18 predicted proteins | sample YL17G12_20_MG_FD_203070 | JGI IMG/M metagenome (GOLD analysis project Ga0315291, IMG submission 203070) | Sediment microbial communities from Yellowstone Lake, YNP, Wyoming, USA - YL17G12_20 | ecosystem: Environmental > Aquatic > Freshwater > Lake > Sediment | place: USA: Wyoming | collected...
AAAAAAGACCACCAAATCTCGAAAGACAACTCAAGGTAAGAAGCGCAGTAAGAAATGAACTTAGACAAAGTCATTAAGCTTAGTCGAATCCGGCCGATGGTACTTCATTAGAAAGCGTTTGCGAGCATTCTTCAGGCGATGTGTTAAAGGCACTGCACACAGCTTGTTTAAAATTTTCCGGCGTCCTCGGGCTGATATTCACTTTCTTGCCGTTAATTATTATTGTCGGAGAGCCTGTCACACCATACAATTCATTCAAATCCTTTTGCACATCAAATGCAGGATTGGCTCCTCCATTCAGCCAAGTGCTTTGATCGTTGTACTGGCCACTAACATTGTAAGTTGCATCTGTTGCTGAAATACAGCTGGCAAGATTTCCCAAGTTTATCCCAGCCTCAGTTAAACAGCTACTAAAATTACCACCTTGTACAAAACAGTTTAAGTAATCAAAATATTTTGACGGGTCTTCATTTTGCATACAATACTGCCGCAGGTTCTCATCCAGCTCCTGCTTGCCGTGCATGGCATAGTAAACGAAGTATATGGCGATATCCGCCTTATCTTTTAATAAATCGTATACCGGCAGCATCATCTTTTCCGCCTGCAAGCTACCCGGGCAGTAGCTCATTACAAATATCTTCACATCAGGTCGATCGCTCTTGGGCACCTCTGTAGAAGTGTTTGCTGCATTATCTGTGTTGCTTTCGTCTATATAATAATAATATCCTGGTCTAAATAAGATCTTGCCGTCCTTTGAAACAAAAGATTCTCCTTCGGCTTGCCCTATCAGGATATGGATTTTATATAGCCCGCTCTCCTCTGTTACGTCGATCAACGATGCGCCTGCCCCGCCGCTCAGATTATTGATATAGCTTATAGCTTTATCAGCCGCATCTTGAGCAGTAAGCTCTGCTGGAAGGCTGCTGAGGCGATACGCAGCTTCATAAACAACATATGCGGTGAATGCAAAGACAACCAGCGAGAGAAATATCAGGGGTTTTAAAAGTTTTTCCATATATTTCTAATTTCTTATTATATAACTTATTTCGTCCTTCAACCAATTAGATATTATACGATATATAAATATAAAACACCCCTGATTGTGGGGGGTTAAATTCTTTTGGTAGCGCATACGGGATTTAGCGTTGGTAGTCCCGAACAGTAATTTTACGTACAAATCAGGACTTTTGTGTTGATAGCCCATTAATGATTTTATACGTGGAATACCAACCAGTGATTTCTTGTTCCATTCAGTCCGTTAGCTTTTTGTTAGCTATTTTTCAACTCTCGATTGAACGCGTCAGCATACGTGAGCCCCGTCTCCTGTAGGACCTTCTCTCCATCAAGCGCTGCAATCGTCATAGGGTTGCTCCTTTTCGCCTGCAAATACGATTCATCTGTCATTGCATTTGATTGCCATTGTCCGGGGCTAGTTGGTATGCATGGCAATGCCTGCTGCATGACGGGCTGCAATGTAACCGAATGTCATCGTGGCGCCTATCGTGCAGCCCGGGCCCGGATAAGTGGTTCCCATCACGGATGCCGAATTGTTCCCCACGCAATACAGTCCCTCGAAAATTTCTCCGTCATTGCGGCGCACTCGCGCATACTCATCCGTAACCAGCCCGCCCTTGGTTCCCAGATCGCCAGGCACGACTTCAACGGCATAAAATGGCGCCTTTTCCAGGGGGGCCAAATTCGGGTTGGGACTGACCGTCGGATCGCCATAATAATTGTCATAAGCGCTGTCGCCACGGCCGTAATCCAGATCCTTTCCGGTTTTGGCAAAGCCGTTGAATCTTTGTACGGTCGCCACCAGCACCGAAGGATCCATGCCGAGCAGGCCAGCCAGTTTTTCGAGTGAATCCGCCTTTTTTATATAGCCGTTTTGCAAAAGATTACCGGGGATCGGCTGTCTCGGAAACATGTTGCCGAAAATATAATTGTTGCGATAACGCTGGTCGAATATGAAGTAGCAGGGGATATGCGGATTGTCATCCGTATGCTTCTGATACATGACCTGGATCACTTCAACATAACTCGCCGATTCATTGGTGAAGCGCTGTCCTTTCTGGCTGACCATGATCAGCCCCGGATAGCCGCGCTCGCCCACGTGGAAAAATGGGGGCATGCCGGGTGGCTTGGTCGACGGCCCCCACCATGCCTCCTCCATCAAATCAATGGCAGCGCCGATACGTATTCCCGCCTGGATGGCATCGCCGGTGTTGCCCGGACTCGCGGTAGTCCACTCGGTGGTGATGGGATGTTTCTGATATTTCAGTCGCATCTCCAGGTTATGGGCAAAGCAGCCGGCGGCGAGGATGACTCCCTTGCGAGCGTAAATGGCAAGCGGCTTGCCATCTCTTTCGACCTGTATTCCCACGACGCGCCCATCTTGCAGGATCAAATCCTTGAGCGGCGTATTCAGCCAGAGCGGAATGTCGCGTTTCTTGAGGGAGAGTCGCAAGCGGGCAATCAGGGCCTGCCCCATCATCAAGGTTTTTCTCCCGGTCAGACGGTGCGAAATCAGGCGTGCTCCAATTCGCATGGCGGTGAATTTTCCCTGCCATGTCCGCATGACCATGCCCAGCCTCTGATATTCGCTTGCGGTGAATGACATCCCGCCGGGAACTTCGATAAATGGCGGGGTCAATTGCGCCAGGTCGGCACCCAATCGGTTGCCATCAAACAGATCCGCTTCTATGGCTCTTCCCTTGGCCTTGCCGCCGGGCTTTTCCGGATAATAATCAGGGTAGCCGGGCATATACAGGAACTCCAGGTCGCTATGATCGCGCAACCACTCGATCATGGGGCCGACATTGTAAAGATAGGCATCCCGGGAAGCTTGCGGGGTACGATTGCCAATCGTGGCCTGCATATAGATGCGCGCCTCCTCCAGCGAATCGCTTACGCCGGCCTGCCTCATCAAGTAGTTATTGGGAACCCAGATTCCTCCGCCGGAGCGGGCTGTCGAACCTCCGTAATAGGGGGTTTTCTCGACAATCAGCGTCTTCAGGCCAGCGTCATGAGCCACCAGGGCTGCTGTCATCCCGCCACCGCCCGAGCCGACGATGACCACATCTGTTTGGTATGTTTGATTGTCCATTTTCAGCTTGTCGCCCCCTTCAATCGTAATATAGAAATATCATCTTTTCGTCATTTGCCGCGAAGCTGCCGATTGAATCGGTTTGCATCGATTCGTAATGCCAGAAGAATTGCCGAGGCAATCTAATTCGGGTTGAGTAGCAGTTCGATTTCTTCAGGCGAATAATCGGTTTCCCGGAGTATTCCTCGTATGTTGCCCCGTATGGCCACCCCACTCAATTTCAATATACAAGGAGAGATTCCTTTAGTCAATGTCAAAGCCCGACAACGCATACGCTGCTGCCGCCGCTCGGTTTGATGAGATAATAAATCCCACTCGTGAAAAAGAGGCTGTTGGAAAAATCGGTTAGCTATCCGTTAGCTTTTTAATAAAATAACCGCCTCTTGAAGCATTTTCAGCTACAAAAAAGGCGGTATTTGAGGTCTTGGTAGCGCATACGGGATTTGAACCCGTGATCTCCTCCTTGAGAGGGAGGTGTCCTAAACCCCTAGACGAATGCGCCGTTTAACTATCTAAGTATCTGATTAAGCTGTTAGATATACTCATCAGACACACTGAGATAGAATAATGCTTTGAGGTACCTAAAGTCAAGCTATTTATTGAGGTGGAATGACATTAGTCTTTTGCGAAATGGAGTAGTATATCAATCCAGCATCCAACCCTCTGATATCCCTCTTGAAAGGGAGAAACAACATCCGAACCCCCTGTCAGTCCCCCATACCTTGGGGGACTTTAATGGAACTGGGGGACACCCCCAGTTCCCCCGCCAGGAGCTTCTCCTGCACCTCTTAGTAAAATATCCCACATACTCCCTCGTTATGATAATGATACACGACCCGAAACCTTGGTTGACAGAAAAAGCTTCTTCCTGTATATTGTTAATTGGTTAACAACTGAATATATAGGAACCTGAGGTGACTTGGAGTGATTCAAGTATCAAAGGGAAAGCAATCCGGTCAAAGTCCGGAGCGGCCGCGCCACTGTGAGCCCTGAATAAGGAGAGCCAGAACGCCCGCCACAGGATAGCCTACATACCTCCGCGGGGAGGGGTAGGAATTTTTATTGGTAAAAGACCCCTCACTGCTTGGTATGGGGTCTTTTTATTTGGACAAATTCTCAGGAGGAATGGAGTTGCGCTCTATAAGAGAACTGGTACTTGCAATGACCATGATCATCGGCATAGCCCTGTCCGCGGCTGCCTGTTCGACAGAAACTGTCACTACGAATAATGGCAGCATGCAAATCACCGACCAGCTAGGACGAATGGTAATGCTTGACAAAGTACCAGAGAAAATAATATCCATAGCTCCAGCCAATACTGAGATACTTTTCGCGCTAGGGCTTAGCGATAAAATAGTCGGTGTTACCAGTTATTGCAACTATCCGGCAGAAGCTTTAGAAAAAGAACAGGTTGGAGGATTCTCCACTCCCGATATCGAAAAAATAATAGCTCTTGAACCGGACGTTGTGTTCGCCGCACCTATTCACGAGGCGCAAGTTATACCGCAATTGGAAGGCCTGAGGATTAAGGTCATAGCTCTCGCGCCGAAGACGATAGAAGAAACTTACGATGCTATCGAATTGGCGGGCAAGGTCGCCGGAGTTCAGGACACAGCCATCTCGCTGATCGAAGGCATGAGGTCAAGGATAAACGCTGTGACGAGCCTGGTTGCCAACCTCTCGGACGAAGAAAGGCCCAACGTCTTCTACATTGTATGGCACGATCCGCTTATGACTGCCGGAGGCGATACATTGCCGGGCCAGTTGATAGAACTTGCTGGCGGCAAGAATATTTTCGCCGAATCGTCCGGCTACCCTACGGTGTCCCTTGAGACGCTGCTCGACAGAGAGCCGGACATTATCATTGCCGGAACCGGCATGGGTTCAGGGGCAAACGCGCCGCTAGAATGGGCTCAAAGCGAGTCGCGCCTCCAAGGAACTGAGGCTCTTAAGGAAGGGAAGGTTTTCAGTATAAACACTGACCTCACGGGCCGATTCGGGCCAAGGATAGTAGATGCGCTATATGAGATGTTTCGGCTGATACATCCTGAGCTCGCAGCACAGCTAGAATAATTAAGGAAATTTACAGGAATGGAAACCAGTCAAGTAAACAAACTAGCTACCGGGCTGGTGGCATACAGGCGCAGGCGCTATTTCAGTCTCGTGGGATTGCTGGCGCTCCTTGTAATCGTCATCGGTATTGCGTGTAGCATCGGCACTGCCGATATATCCTTCGCCGACGTCTGGAGAGTGCTCCTGTCAAAGCTTCCATGGGTGAATATAGACAACGGCATCTCTGGAACCGTATCAACAATCGTTATTGATTACAGGCTGCCGCGTATCCTTCTCGCCGGCCTGGTTGGAGCGGCGCTATCCACCGCCGGGGCTACATACCAGGGGCTCTTCCGCAATCCCCTCGCCGATCCCTATCTGCTTGGTGTAGCGCAGGGCGCCGGACTGGGCGCAGTAATCGGATTCATGCTCCCGTTTTCAGGCTCCGCCGTGATCGGCAGCATACCAATGATGGCCCTATGCGGTGGCCTTATCAGCACTGTGACACTCTATTTCTTGGCCCGCATCGGCAAGACACTGCCTATGACTACATTGATACTCGCCGGCGTGGCGCTGGGCGCCTTTCTCTTCGCAATAACATCATTCCTGCTAACCCGGGCCGGAGACAAACTGCACGGCATACTCTTCTGGCTTATGGGCAGCTTCACAAACAGTGAGTGGAAAGAGGTATATGTCCTTTTACCATATTTAATCATTGCTCTGATACCCATCTACTTATACAGCCGTCCGCTGAACCTTATTCAGATGGATGAAGAGCAGGCAAAACAGCTGGGCGTAAACGTTGAGAAGGTAAAACTAATATTATTACTGGCAGCAACGCTCATCACTGCGGCCGCGGTATCATTCGCCGGTTGCATTGGTTTTGTAGGCATTATCATACCTCACGCAGTGCGTCTGATATGGGGACCGGACTATCGCTTTCTACTACCGCTATCGACTATCGTAGGCGCGATCTTCCTTATATTAACCGATACGCTTGCGCGCACCGCGTCGGGCACTGCACAAGAAATACCGGTCGGAGTGATAACAGCGCTGATAGGAGCGCCATTCTTCATCTACCTGCTGCGCCAGAAAAAGCGTGTGTTATTTTAGGAGATACGCTTGAGTTGCCTGAAGCTGAGTAATGTAAATCTGGGCTATCACAAGCACACCGTAGTTAAGGGTGTGAGCCTTGAGGTATGCACCGGCGAGGTGGTGGGGCTCATCGGGCCCAATGGCTCGGGCAAATCGACTTTGCTCAAAGCTATGTGCAGCTTGCTTCAGCCATCGTCGGGCAATGTAACGCTGGATGGTATTGAGATAGCAAAGATATCCAGAGAAACGCTCGCCTGCAAGATAGGCGTCGTGCCGCAGTTGCCATCCCTGCCCGACAGCTTCACCGTGCTCGACACGGTGCTCATGGGGCGTTACCCGCACCTTGGTCTGATGCGCTATGAATCGAAGAAGGATATAGCCATAGTCTGCGAGGCCATCAGGCGCACCGGCATCGAGCATCTGACCGACAGGCGTGTTGGCGAGACATCCGGCGGTGAGAGGCAGCGGGTGGTCATCGCCAGGGCATTGGCTCAAGAGCCGCGCTTCCTGCTGCTGGACGAGCCTACGACGCACCTCGATATACAGCACCAGCTCGAAGTGATGGAGCTGGTGACATCGCTGGCGGGATCGGGACTGGGCATAGCCATCGCGCTGCACGATTTCTCGCTGGCCAGCCGCTTCTGCCACAGGCTGGTGATGCTCAAGGACGGCAGTGTCTTCAAGGAAGGAACGCCGAAGGAAGTGATGACAACGGAAAACATCAAGCATGTATTCGGAGTCACCGCTATGATCTACAGCGACCTGGCATCCGGGCCGCTGGTGATCAATACCGCCATCTCGCGCACCGATTCGGACAACAGCCATCAGCGCATACATATAATCGGCGGCGGCGGCAGCGCAGCCGGCATCATGCATCACCTGCACAACGAAGGCTATCGCCTGACGATAGGCGTACTGAACCAGGGCGATACCGACCTGAGCACAGCCCGCGCGCTGGGCATAGAGGCAGTGGTTATATATCCCTTCGCTGCTATAGACGACGCCGCCCATCAGCGTAATCTGGAGCTGGCAGCACAGGCGGATTGCTGTATAGTATCGAACGTGGCCTTCGGCTGGGGCAACCTGCGTAATCTAGAAGCGGCATCTGTAGCACAACGTCTGATGCTGGTAGAAGATGTCCCTATCTCCGAGCGCGATTTCACTGACAATCAGGCCACAGAGATATATAATGCGCTCAGGAACAACGCGCAGTGCATCCAATCGGCAGATATATCCGCGTGCCTGAAAAATATCCTGCATCAAGAAGGGGTAAGAAATGAGCAATCCTAAGGACAACAAAGGCCTAGTGTTGATATATACCGGCAACGGCAAGGGCAAGACAACAGCGGCCCTCGGACAGCTTGTCCGCATATACGGATGGGACTGGAAGGGAGTGATGTTTCAGTTCATCAAAGGAAGCAAACTGGCGGCAGGGGAGCACCGCGCCGCTAAAAAGCTGGGGCTTGACCTTAGACCGATGGGCACAGGCTTCACATGGAATGTTCGCGACAGGGAAAAATCGATCGCCTTATCGCTGGAGCAATGGCAACAGTGCAAAGATGCAATTCTGTCCGGTGATTTCAAGATGGTGATTATGGATGAGATCAGCTATCCCTTGACACTGGGATGGATACCGTTGAAGGATGTAATCGATACGATCAAGCGGCGGATGGAAGGAACTCACGTGCTGATGACGGGACGGGATATGCCGGACGAGATCATCGAGATTGCCGATCTGGTCACCGAGATGAAGGAGATTAAGCACCCGTTCAATAATGGCATCAAGGCGCAGAAGGGCATTGAATTCTGATGAACAGCCCCCAGTAATTATTGGCGTATTCTTTTGATTTTACATAATTAACGATTCAGGAGCAATTTATGCAGAAATACTCACTTGAAGCGACGATAGCTAATATAAAGCAACTCGATGGGGCTGCGATGGCCAAAGCCAGGGAGCGGCAGGATATGCTAACCAAACCTGCCGGCAGCCTGGGCAGACTGGAGGATATTTCCGTCCAGATGGCAGGCATTTTCGGCAGAGCAGTACCTGAGATTAAAAGCAAGGTGGTTATCCTGGCAGCAGGCGATCACGGCGTAGTCGCTGATGGGGTAAGTGCCTATCCCCAGGCAGTTACAGCCCAGATGGTTTTAAATTTCCTCGGAGGTGGGGCCGCAATCAATGTACTGGCACGTCACGTAGGCGCAAGGGTCGTCATCATCGATGCCGGCGTGGCATCGGATCTCCCGCACAGTGCCGAGCTTATCTCGCTCTCGATAGGCAAGGGCACAGCAAACATGGCAAAAGGCCCGGCGATGTCGCCAGAGCAGGCACGACGGTGTCTCGAGGAAGGCATAGCTATTGCAGCGAAAGAGATTGAAAAAGGAGCCGACATTATAGGCACCGGCGATATGGGCATTGGCAACACAACGGCGGCAAGCGCCATCACCAGTGTAATTTGCGGCAAGACCCCTCTGAAAGTGACCGGCCTCGGCACGGGGATAACTGAGGAGCAAAGGAAGCACAAGGCCAAGATCATCGAGCAGGCCATCGAGAAGAACAAGATCGACCCGACCGACGGTTTAGATGTACTGGCTAAGGTTGGAGGCTTTGAAATAGGCGTGCTGGCAGGCGTAATACTCGGCACAGCCGCCGCGAGGAGGGTGGTAGTGCTGGACGGCTTCATCTCCGGCTCGGCGGGGCTCATAGCTTACACCCTTTGCCCCAGGGTGAAGGATTACATCATCGCAGCGCACATTTCGGTTGAGCAAGGCCACATCAGCGCCCTTAAACACATGGGGCTCGAACCTGTGCTGGATTTAAAAATGCGACTCGGGGAAGGCACCGGCGCGGCTCTGGCGATGACCATCATTGAGGGAGCCGCACGCTGCCTGGCTGAGATGGCCACATTTGGTGAAGCCGGCGTTTCGGAAAAGGGTGAGAGTTAGGCACGATGAACTTCTTAGCGGCATTGGGATTCCTCACCAGCATCCCAGTCGGCAAACGAGCTATGGAGGGCAAATCACTTGCCGGCTCCGCGGTGTACTTCCCGCTTGTAGGTCTTCTCATAGGCTTTATACTAGCGGGCGTCGACTACGGTCTGGGGCGTGTTTTGCCCAATCTGCTGACCAGCGCACTGGTTGTTCTGTTACTGGTACTGCTTACCGGCGCGCTCCATTTCGAAGGATTCGTTGATTCATGCGACGGCCTGTTCGGCGGGCACACGCGCGAGCGTCGGCTGGAGATCATGCGCATGAAAAACGTCGGCGCTTACGCCGTGGCCGGCGGCGCGATGCTGCTGATATTGAAGTTTGCAGCAATATCAGCACTCTCCCACGAATGGGCCCGCTTCTGGGTGCTAGTGTTATTTCCGATGCTGTCGCGCTGGGGCATGATGCTGGCGCTCTCCGTTTTCCCCTATGCCAGAGAGCAGGGATTGGGCACAGCCTTCAGCGGAGTCAAGCTGACACACATCGTTGTTGCAGGTGCAATAACATTAGTTGCTGCCGTAATATTAGCAGGCTTATCAGGAATAATATTGTTTGCTGTAGCGACATTGATCGCCATATTTACAGGATTATGGATAACAAGACTGCTTGGCGGCCTTACCGGTGATACTTACGGTGCAATAAACGAGCTATCTGAAGTTATTATATTAATAGCAGCTGTAGGTATTATCCATTATATATCGATAGAACCAATTTGGCAGGTGTTCTCTTAACTATGTCAGAACTTAATGCACTATGGATGGATGCAGCCGCGCTGGCGCTGGCGCTGGCGTGGGACCTGGCATTGGGCGAGCCGCCGAACGCCATACATCCTGTCGTAGGCATTGGTAAAACGATCAGTTGTCTGGAGCGCATCGCCTCTAATGCCAATAGGTTTGCGCAGTTAGTCTATGGATTGCTGATTGCATTGCTACTTCCCGCTACTTTGGCAGCTGGTGCGTACTTTCTGGCTCAGTGGTTAAAGGAACTGTGGGTTCCAGCATACGTCGTGGTAGTAGCTATCCTGCTCAAAACATGCTTCTCCATACGCGGCCTGCAGGCGAGTGCTAACGACGTGCGACTAAGTCTTGAGAAAAACGATTCGTCCGAAGCTTCCAAGAATCTGACAAGTCTGGTCAGCCGCGATACGACTCAGCTCACGCCGGAGCAGGCAGCGTCGGCGGCAATAGAGTCTGTGACAGAAAATACCACCGATAGTTTCGTAGCGCCGTGGCTATACTTCGCCATATTTGGGCTGCCGGGAGCGATTGCCTACCGTGCTGTTAACACGCTCGACGCCATGATCGGCTATCATGGCAAATACGAATATCTGGGCAAGGCTTCGGCACGGCTGGACGATCTGCTCAATCTCATACCGGCGCGAATATCGGCGCTGACGATAGCTGCCGTGAGCCTGCTGACGCGAAACAACATGAAGCGCTCGCTGAAGACACTATTCAAAGAGGGGCATCATACCGAGAGCCCGAACGCGGGGCTCACCATGGCGGCAATGGCCGGGGCGCTCGGCGTCAAACTCGAAAAAGCAGGGCACTATGTGCTCGGCGTGGGGCTGAAACCACCGACGCCTACCGATATAACGAAATCGATACGCATAATGAAGTGGGTAGCAGCTGTCAGCGTACTGATAACGTTCGCACTGCTTTCTATACATCATGTCTTCTTCAACAATATTTAACACGAGTGATATATAACATGAGTAATCCAAACGATTCAATAAAACGGCCGGCGCACGGCAGCATAACTCCCGCCGAGCTGCGCGAACTGGGGTTAAATATCGACGACGTTATCGATTTCAGCTCCAATATAAACCCCATCGGAACATCGGCATATCTAAGAGACGCTATGGCTAACGTCGATGTCTCGCGCTATCCCGACCCGGACTGCCTGGAGCTGAGGGAAGCGCTGGCAAAAGAGACAGGAATAGACATTTCATCAATTATCATCGGGAATGGCTCGACGGAGTTGATCCATCTCATCGCACGCGCATTTCTTGCCGCAGGCAGCGCCGCCGTTATATTATCGCCTACATACGGAGAATACGAGACAGCCTGTACATTATCCGGCACAGAACCTGTATTTATCAAATCTGAAGAGGCACATGGTTTTCGATGGAATATTCTAAAAGTATGCAAGCAGATTAAAGCTATTGCGCCACGCATCGTCTTCCTCTGCAATCCAAACAATCCGACGGGTGTCTTATTAAAAAGCAGCGATGTCAAAAAAATCGCAGCAGCAGCGGCTCCCGGCCTGTTGATCGTTGACGAGGCGTACATGCCCTTTGCCGACGATCCTTGGGATGCGACCACGCTGCTTGATAACGGAAACATCGTGGTGATGCGCTCCATGACCAAAGACTACGCACTTGCAGGCATACGCCTCGGCTACATCGTCGCGCCACCCGATATCATCGAGAGATTAAAATGTTATCAGCCCTTCTGGAGCGTCAACGCCATCGCGCAGGCGTTGGGCCTCGCCACCATCAACGACAAAGAGCATATCGTAAAAGCAAGAAAGACTATCGCAGAGGCTAAGTCATGCCTTTTAAAGTCTATTGAAGATGTAGGTTTAGATGTAATTCCAACCAGCACCAACTTCCTGCTGATAAAGGTCGGCAACGCAAAATCCATGCGGCAGGCCTTGCTCAGGCAAGGAATCTGCGTGCGTGATTGCACCTCGTTCGGATTGCCGCAATACATTCGCATAGCTATGCAACCGCTGCCCGAATGCCGAAGATTCGTCGAGGGCTTGAGAGCAGCCGCAACAAATTCAACGGGTTGCAAAAAAGATCGTAGTAGAAAGCGATGAGGTAGAGGAGCCGGTTATATGGAACAGGCATTCGCATCCTGGAGCGGCGGCAAAGACGGCTGCCTGGCATGTTACCTGGCATCTGCCGATGGCCTGAAGATCCGCTATTTGCTGAATATGGTGACCGAAGATGGCAGACAATCGTGGAGCCACGGGCTGGCAGCGAAGTGGCTGCACATGCAGGCGAAGGCCATCGGCATCCCGCTGATACAGCAGCGAACGACGCAGGCTGATTACGAGGCTACGTTCAAGAAGACGCTGATCGATCTCAAACGAGAGGGAATAACAGGCGGTGTCTTTGGCGATATCGATTTCAATGCGCACCGGGAATGGATCGAAAGGGTGTGTGCCGCGGGCGGCATCGTACCGCATCTGCCGCTGTGGGAAATGGACCAGAACAAGATATTGAAGGATTTCGTTGAGCTTGGGTTTGAGACGATAGTAGTGGCGACCAATCCTGAACTCATGGATGACAAGTGGCTGGGGCGCAAGATCGACCGCGACTTCATATCAGAGCTCAGTAAATTGAAGAACGTTACGCCATGTGGTGAATCCGGCGAATACCATACCCTGGTCATCGATGGCCCCATTTTTAAAAAGCGGCTGGAGGTCATCAAGGCTGACAAAATACTAAGAGATAAGCATTGGTTTTTTGAGATAACAGATTGTGAACTGAGACCCAAGAGGAAACGACCGTGATAGCTAAAGTGCTGATGATCCAAGGCACCGGCTCGTCGGTGGGTAAGAGTGTCCTCGTCGCCGCGCTGTGCCGCATCTTCAAGCAGGACGGGTTCAACGTCGCGCCGTACAAATCGCAGAACATGTCGCTTAACTCATACGTCACGCGCGATGGCGGCGAGATGGGACGGGCGCAGGTGGCGCAAGCGGAGGCGGCGGGCATCGAACCGTCGGTGGACATGAACCCGATACTGCTCAAGCCTGAGGCCGATGCCAGGAGCCAGGTGGTGCTCATGGGCAAGCCGGCGATGACAGTGCCCGCCGGTGAATACTACCTCCACACGCCCGAGCTGTTGCGCGCCGCTGAGGAATCATTGAATCGATTGCGCTCGCAGTACGACGTCGTCGTCATCGAGGGAGCTGGCAGCCCGGCCGAGATCAACCTCAAGCGATGCGAGATCGTGAATATGTGCATCGCCAGGCTGGCCGACGCGCCGGTGCTGCTTGTGGGCGATATCGACAAGGGCGGCGTCTTCGCGCAGCTAGTGGGCACACTGGCGCTGCTGGATGATGACGAGCGCAGATACGTAAAAGGTTTCATCATCAACAAATTCCGCGGCGATATAGCGCTGCTGCAGCCCGGCATCGACGAGCTTGAGAGTATCACATCGCTGCCAGTCATCGGTGTTGTTCCGTACTACCACGACATTTTCATCGATGAAGAGGACTCGGTACGCCGCGAAACGCCGGCAAAGGCGGCGGCCGATATCGATATCGCCGTCATCCACCTGCCGCACATATCGAATTCGACCGATTTCGAGCCGCTGCAGCGCGAGCAGGGCGTCACCATACGCTACATCAGACATGCTAAGGATATGGGACATCCCGATGCAATAATCCTGCCTGGCAGCAAGAGCACCATCTCGGATTTGGAACGCATCAGGAACACGGGCATTGCAGACGCCATCGTGCGCAGCGCGCGCTCAGGTGTGCCGGTCATCGGCATATGCGGCGGCTTCCAGATGCTGGGGAAGAGGGTCGACGACCCTTCGCACACCGAATCCGACCGTGATAGCGTACCGGGGCTGGACCTGCTGGACATGGTGACGACCTTCGCAAAGCGCAAGACCACATGGCAGGTACGTGCGAGGTATACCTGTAAGCACGGCATATTCGGCGGATTGAGTAGCGATGAGGTCAGCGGCTATGAGATTCACATGGGACAAACGCTGAGCGATAACTTGTCGTCGGCTTTCAGGATCATACGACGCGGCGACCGCAGGGCGGACCACTTGGACGGAGCTGTGAGTGAGAACGGAAACATCATTGGCACGTACATCCACGGCCTGTTTGAGAACGAATCAATTCGCCGCTGTCTGCTATCCAACCTACGCAAAATGAAAGGCCTCGACTGCGAGACACAGCCGTTTACGCTCTCCAAAGATTCGGAGTACGACAAGCTGGCGGCACTGGTGCGCGGCAGCCTTGACATGAATCTGATCTACAAAATCACTGGGCTCAAGAAAGTATCGAAGAAGAAGTGCAGGACACTTCCTGCTGGGGGAACTGGGGGTGTCCCCCAGTTTTAAAAATCCCCCAAGATTGGGGGATAAAGGGGGTTGACCGAGAGCTTTTCAACACCCTGCAAAAGGAAGAAACGAAGATGAACAAGCAGCTAGTTCTCATACTCGGCGGCGTGCGCAGCGGCAAGAGCCGCTACGCCCAGCAACTTGCCGGCGATATCGGTAACCGAGTCCTGTTTCTGGCCACAGCCGAGGCCGGCGACGATGAAATGAAGCGCCGCATCGCCAAACACAAATCATCGCGGCCTGAATCGTGGCGCACTATCGAGGAGCAGCTGGATATAGCCAGCGCATTGCGAAGAAATTCCGCACACTCAGATGCGGTCATCATCGACTGTATCACGATCTGGCTCAGCAACCTGCTGATGCATAACGAAAAGCTGAGCGAGCAAGAAATGACGATGGGGATAGACAGGCTGATCGACGCCTACGAGCAAGGGGAAGCGACCTATATCATCGTCAGCGGTGAGGTTGGCATGGGCATCGTGCCGGAGCATCCGCTGGGGCGTGTCTTCCGCGACTACCTGGGGCTGGCCAATCAGCGCCTGGCGGCCAAAGCCGACCGCGTGGTGCTCATGGTGGCGGGGATACCGGTGGATGTGAAGAAATAGTCGAGACGGAAAACGATGCGTGACCGCGAAAAACGCCACAGGCGATCGCCTCGTCTGCCCGGATATGATTATTCACAATCCGGCGCATATTCTATCACGATATGCACAAATGATCGGTTGTGCCTTTTCGGCGATTTGACGGACGGCGTGATGTCCCTCAATCCTGCCGGCGACATGGTTTGTAAAGCATGGAACGAATTACCCGAACGATACCAAGGTGTAAATATAGACGCCTTTGTTGTAATGCCGAACCACGTTCACGGCATTATCGTTTTGAATTCGATTGACGTAGGGACGGCCCCCCGTGGCCGTCCTTATTCTTCACCATTCACCGTCGATGATAACGATAGGCAACCACAGGGGGTTGCCCCTACGAATGGGCGGCCAATGTCGTTGCCGGATGTCGTTCATCGTTTCAAATCATGGACGGCGAAATTATATTCGGACGGCGTCAAACGATACGGATGGACACCGTTCCATGACCATTTATGGCAGCACAATTATTACGAACACGTTATTCGAAACGAGTCGGATTTAAACAGGATCAGGCAATATATTTTGGAGAATCCTCTTGCCTGGCCAAATGACGAGGAAAACCCTAATAATATCTGCAGCTACTGAGTATGGCTTCCACTACCACATCAAGCAGTTTTTAGTATAATATATCAATCATGAAAGCCAACCCGCAGGAAAAAGTAGCGATCTGGGCACTGGTAGCAGCGCTCATCGGGCTCTTCCTCATGTTCGGACCCGTGGGCTTCGGCTGGATGGACGGTTTCGGCGGAGGCTTCGCACTGGCGGCTTTCGGTCTGCTAATCATGATAGCAGGGATAACCACCGCGGTACTATTCTTCAGACTGGCCAAAAGCTACGACCAGATACTTTCCAGTACAAATCTGCTGGCGCGCTGGACGTACTCAGATGCAGAGTGGAGAAAATTCACCGAGGCCGACTATAAGATAGATAGAAAACACAGATGGATACTGGTAGGCATCATATCAGCATTTGCCATATTCTTCGGCGTATTATTCGCCATAATAGACCCCGAGGCTGGAATATATGTACTGTTTGTAATGCTGGGCCTCATCGTCCTCGTATCGATTACTGCCTTCCTTACATCGCAGCAGACCTACAGGCGCAATATGAGGCACAAAGGCGAAGCGCTCATCGCCAGCGACGGTGTTATATTGAACGGTCAGTTACATGCATGGAACGTCATCGGCAGCAGACTCGAGCGCGTTGATTACATGGAAGAATTACCGCCGATGATCGAGTTTGAATATTCGGCGGTCTCACGCAGCGGACGCGACAGCTATTCTGTTCGTGTTCCGATACCTTCAGGTAAAGAAAAGAGCGCTCGCGATATCGTCCAGTTCTTCCAGGACTCACTGGGGCAATCCGCTCTTGGACAGCCCGAAGAAGACAAAACGTAGTCTCTGTGGCTGATAGTCCAAACAAGTAATTGATTATTCATCGTTTACTGCGCTTTATCGTACCTATATATTGTATAATCTATTTCATTATCGGAGGTGAACATGTCGCTTGATATCGGGCGCGTCAAAGGCACAGCGGAAATAACTATCGATTATGAGCACTGCAACTCGTGTGGTCTGTGCGTAAAGGTCTGCAAAGGCGCACCGCTGTACATGGAAGACAGAAAGGTCTGCATCGATCAATCGCGGCTGTTCGGCTGCATCGCCTGCGGTCAATGCGTCTGCGTCTGCCCCCTCAATTGCATCAGCGTAAAAGGCCGTGATCTTTCTCCCAAAGATATAATAAATATCCCTGTAAAGGAAGGTAAAGCAACCTATACCCAGCTTTTCGATCTCATGTTAGCCCGCCGTAGCTTGCGCAATTTCAAAGAGCGCGAGGTGGAGCGCCATGTTGTGGAAAATATAATTGCGGCCGCGTCCACAGCACCGATGGGCATCCCTCCATCCGACGTAGGCATCCTCATATTCCAGGGACGTGACAAGGTCAAGGCTTTCCGCAACGACCTGCTTGATGCGCTTAAATCCTGGAAATGGATGATGTCACCGGCGATGCTTAAAACGATGCGACCGTTCATCGGGAAAGAAAACTACAGCTCGTTCAAATCCTTTGTCATACCGGCGGTGGATGCGTATGTGGAAATGGATAAAAAGGGAGAGGACTGGTTCTTCTACGACGCGCCGCTGGCCCTCTATTTCTATGCCGCATCAACCTCCGATCCGGCCGATCCCTACATAGCCGCCACCTACGCCATGCTGGCCGCTGAATCGCTGGGGCTGGGGAGCTGTATGCTGGGCTTTACCGGGTACGCGGTAAAGTACAACAAGAAGCTCAGGCGCAAATATAAGCTTCCCGCTAAGATACAGCCCGGCATCTGCATCATATTCGGATATCCCGCTTTCAACTATCATAAGGCATTGAAGCGCCGTTTCGCTGAAGTACGGCAAATGTAATACCGGGCAAGCTTGACACATAGAAGACCACACAAGTATTATTCATATAGGCGATCAGTTAAGAATTAAGACTGCTGTTATTAGAAGAATGATTGTGTCAGATAAAAAAGAAATCGTCGTCAGCGGTATTGGAGTTTTTACTTCCATCGGCTGCAATAAAAATGACTTCTGGAAAGCCTTAATATCAGGAAAGTCCGGCGTCCTGCGCATTCAGGCATTCGATCCGACAGGACATATAAGCCAGATAGCCTCCGAGGTCACCTCTTTCAAACCGGAGGATTACATCGACCGCAAACAAGCCCGCAGGATGGCCAGGGTTTCCCAGCTCGCATCGTGTGCCGCGATACAGGCAGTTAAGGATGCAGGCCTCGATATCTCAAATGAAAACCCGGCGAGGATCGGGTGCGTCATCGGATCGGCCGCATGGGACTACGCCAGCATAGAAGAGCAGCACCTCAGGTTTATAGAGAAAGGCCCGGGCTTTGTAAATCCTCTATCTGTCCCAAAGTCCATTGCCAATATGCCGGCATGCAATGCGGCGATAGTTCTGGGGATTCATGGGCCAAACATGGGAATATCGGCAGCCTGTGCCACGGGGGCTTGCGCCATCGGCACAGCGCTCAGCATCCTGCGCGAGGGCAGGGCAGACGTCATGCTCGCCGGCGGGGCTGAATCAACGCTTACTCCCCTCGTCGTCGACGGCTATGCCTGCATGCATGTTCTCTCACAACGCAACAATGAACCGGAGCGTGCCAGCCGCCCGTTCGACGCTGATCGTGACGGATTCGTCATAGCAGAGGGGGTCGGAGTACTGGTGCTCGAAACTATGGAGCACGCCAAGAAGCGCGGTGCCGAGCCTCTAGCCATACTCAAGGGGTTCGGAATGACTGCCGATGCCTACAACATCGCGCTCCCCGAACCGGATGGCACATGGGCCGCGGCTGCAATCGAGGAAGCGCTAAGAGATGCGAAGCTCAATCCTGAGGATATCGGATATGTTAACGCCCACGGAACATCCACCAAGGTCAATGACAAGATCGAAACTATAGCCATACATCGCGTATTCGGCGACAGGAGGGTGCCCGTCAGTTCGAATAAATCGATGATAGGCCACGCACTGAGCGCCGCCGGTGCTATCGAAGCCGCCGCCACCGTCCTCACCGTGCGTCACGGCATCCTGCCGCCGACGATCAACTACGAGACCAAAGACCCGGAATGCGACCTCGATGTGGTGCCCAACGTCGCCCGCGAGTCGAGCATCAACGCCGCCATATCGAATTCATTCGGCTTCGGCGGACAGAACGGCGTGCTGGTTTTTACGAAGATCTAAATTGCTATATTAGGTAGTTAAGCCCAACCTTGGCAGGATAGAAGCTTATCTGACATAGTTAAATGAATTTATAATATAAGCAGTAATTATGATTCAGCCGGATGCGAGTAACTTAATCAAGATAGCGGGTATCAAAACCAAGCTTATTGGATTTTATGATGCTCCCGATCCTACATCTTTTGAACCTCTGGTCATTCCAAAGCCGGATAAGCGCATGTGTATATTTGCATTTTATGGTGCGTGGTTAAGGGGTGAGACACTCCATATCAACGCCGATAACTACGGCTGTGGCGGAGCTGCCAACTGTCTGTTTAATATTCAAACAAGATCGCGCGAAGAATTCGTTAAATTCTTGGCAGACGAAGAGGGTCTTAGGGCTTCTCATGATCTCATGAACCAGTGGCTGGATAAAAGAAAGCCGTACCAGCTGCAACATCAAAATATCCTCATCGGTCCTCTTAAGAAAGATATGTATCAATATCTGAGGACGATTACCTTTTTCGTCAATCCGGACCAGCTAAGCCTGCTGATAACAGGTGCTTATTACCACAACAGCCCGGATGATCCTGCGCCGGTTATCGCTTCATTCGGCTCCGGCTGCATGGAACTTGCACCTTTACTCGCCGATCTTGAAACGCCGCAGGCTATAATCGGCGCAACCGATATTGCCATGAGGCAGTACCTACCACCGGATATCCTAGCGTTCACCGTCACAAGGCCGATGTTTGAACGTTTATGCAGTCTGGATCAGAAAAGCTTCCTATATAAACAGTTCTGGAAAAGGCTCCTCAAGTCCAGGGGCTTAGCCTAAGAATTATTTTATACGTCAGGAGGAATAATCATGAACATGACATATTTTATCCTCATCATCATCGGGATTATAGCTATTATCATCGTTGGTGTCGTATTGAAGCACCAGAAATCAGAGGGCCGCAAGAAGGAGCTGGCTGGCTGGGCCTTCTCCAAGGGTTTGAACTTCAACCCCGCGCGCGACTCCGGTATCGACAATCGCTATTCCTATTTCAAATGCCTGCAGCGCGGCGAGAACCGCTACGGATATAACATATTAGAAGGAAACGTGGGCAACCGTTCTGCACGCGCTTTCGACTATCATTACGAAACGCATCACACCGATTCAAAGGGC
>Ga0315291_10003663_pt1 | contig 19845 bp, 17 predicted proteins | sample YL17G12_20_MG_FD_203070 | JGI IMG/M metagenome (GOLD analysis project Ga0315291, IMG submission 203070) | Sediment microbial communities from Yellowstone Lake, YNP, Wyoming, USA - YL17G12_20 | ecosystem: Environmental > Aquatic > Freshwater > Lake > Sediment | place: USA: Wyoming | collected...
AGGTGTATGAGCTATCGGTTCACAAGAGCCCATACCACAACAAGTGGCGTTCGCCATGCAGGCGAGATAGAGAGGGATAGACATGCGGACAAGGACTCGTTTCAGCAAAGGATCGCTATTGTGGGCAGCCCTGATTGTGCTGTTGGCACTTGGGGCGCTCAGCTGGTTCGCCGTTGGCCCGGATTGGGGCTTGGGTAGCCCCTGGGGGGCATCAGCCGCGGCCCCAACCCCCGTCCCCACGGGCAACAGCGACCTCGAAGGGCTGTTGTTTGGGGGCGACCGCGGCGTTAGCGGCGACTGGACAGACGGCAACGTTTGCGGCGGCGGCCGGCCGGCACCCGGCTGCTACTCTGACGGGGAAGACGTACCACACCGCGTGTTGCTTAAGAGCCTTATTGCGGGTGCGTCATACGAACTCGCGATCGAGCATGATTTCGAGGACGCGGGCGGCGTGGTCGGCTACGAGAACTTCAACGACTTCGCTGCCATTTCGGGGGTGACCAACCTCGCGCCTACGTCGCTGGGGACGTTCCCCAGCGGTGGAGGCCGGACCGAGAAGCGGTACAGCCTAACGTTCGATGCTGCCGCCGCGTCTGGCGAGATCCGGTGGGATGCCCTCCTCGGCCCGCAGGCCCACACGTGGAACGGCGCCCAGCTCCACGTCCGCCTGACCGAGGGCGCGGAGAGCGTGCCCATCCCAGTGAAGGAGATCGTTCCGCCGACAGGGACGATCATCGTCGAGAAGCAGACCGTTCCCGACGGGGCGGCCGGCAACTTTACCTTCACGGACCGCGCCGCTGGGACGATATCCGACAACGGGCAGATCATTGTCACTGACCTCGTCGCCGGCACCTATACCTCCATCGAGGGCTCGACGCCCGGCTTCGACCTGACCGCCATCAGCTGTGACGATGGTGCTAGCGCCAATCCCAGCTCCGGCAACGTGGGGACGCGGACGGCCACGTTCAACCTCGATCCCGGCGAGATCGTGAAGTGCACCTTTACCAACACCCTGCGGAGTGCCAAGTTCCTGGTGAAGAAGGACTTCATACCGAACAGTGGTGCGAGCGTTAGCGTGTCGCTGAGTTGTACGTCGGGCACTGTCAGTCCGGCCAGCGCCAGTGCCGCTGAGGGTTCCCCAGCGGAGTTCACGCTGACGGGGTACACCGGTAACCCGACCTGCACGGCGACCGAGAGCCCGATCCCCGCCGGTTACGACTCGACGGGGACGTGCGCGGCGGCGCTCAGCGCCGGTGAGTGCACGATCACCAACACCCTGCGGAGCGCCAAGTTCCTGGTGAAGAAGGACTTCAGCGATAACAGCACTGCCTCGGTAAGTGTGAGCCTGCGCTGCGACTCGGGCACTGTCAGTCCGGCCAGCGCCAGTGCCGCTGAGGGTTCCCCAGCGGAGTTCACGCTGACGGGGTACACCGGTGACCCGACCTGCACGGCGACTGAGAGCCCGATCCCCGCCGGTTACGACTCGACGGGGACGTGCTCGGCGGCGCTCAGCGCCGGTGAGTGCACGATCACCAACACCCTGCGGAGCGGCCAGTTTGTGGTGAAGAAGGACTTCGTCCCCGACAGCCCTGCCAGCGTCACCGTCTCCCTCACCTGCACCTCTGGCACTGCGAGTCCGGCCAGCGCCAGCGCCTCTGAGATAGCGCCGGCCGTGTTCACGCTGACGGGGTACACAGGTGACCCGACCTGCACAGCCACTGAGAGCCCGGTCCCGACGGGTTATGACTCGACGGGGACGTGCGCGGCGACGCTCAGCGCGCACGAATGCACGATCACCAACACCCTGCGGAGCGGCCAGTTTGTGGTGAAGAAGGACTTCGTCCCCGACAGTGGTGCCAGCGTCACCGTCTCCCTCACCTGCACCTCTGGCACTGCGAGTCCGGCCAGCGCCAGCGCCTCTGAGATAGCGCCGGCCGTGTTCACGCTGACGGGGTACACAGGTGACCCGACCTGCACGGCGACTGAGAGCCCGGTCCCGACGGGTTACGACTCGACGGGGACGTGCGCGGCGACGCTCAGCGCGCACGAATGCACGATCACCAACACCCTGCGGAGCGGCCAGTTTGTGGTGAAGAAAGACTTCGTCCCCGACAGTGGTGCCAGCGTCACCGTCTCCCTCACCTGCACCTCGGGCACTGCGAGTCCGGCCAGCGCCAGCGCCTCTGAGATAGCGCCGGCCGTGTTCACGCTGACGGGGTACACAGGTGACCCGACCTGCACAGCGACTGAGAGCCCGATCCCGACGGGTTACGACTCGACGGGGACGTGCGCGGCGACGCTCAGCGCGCACGAGTGCACGATCACCAACAGCCTGCGGAGCGGCCAGTTTGTGGTGAAGAAAGACTTCGTCCCCGACAGTGGTGCCAGCGTCACCGTCTCCCTCACCTGCTCCAGCGGCACTGTCGTCAGCACGCCCCTGCAGGCCTCGGAGGCAGTGCCAGCCGCCTTCACGGTGACAGGGTACGCCGGCAACCCGACCTGCACCGCCAGCGAGACGGTACCGGCCGGCTACGCCAACGACCAGAGCGACTGCCTCAACGTTAGCCTGGTATCGGATGGTGTCTGCACCATCGTTAACACCTTCCTGCCGCCGCCACCGCCGACACCCACGCCGACGCCCACGCCGACGCCCACGCCCACGCCGACGCCCACACCGATATCCACGCCGGTGACACCGGTGGTGCTGCCGACAGTGGCTGCGCCTACCCCGACGGTGGCTCCACCTACCCCGACGGTGGTTCCCGTTACAGCGACACCGGCGCCTCCTTCGCCGACAGCGGCTCCTGCCACGCCAGCGACACTGCCGTCGACTGGAGGCAGCGGCCTAGCGCCGTCGACCACGGCTTGGCCTGCGTTGGCCTTGCTGGCCGGTGCCATGGGCTTGATGCTAGCGGGCACGGCGAGTCTGGCGTGGTCGCTGAGGCGGCGCAACAGCTAGGGAAACAGCTCCTTTTCTATCAGGGCCGAATAGCGAGGCCCCAGGCGGGTTCGCCTGGGGCCTCGCTATTAGAACCCCCTCTCCTTCTCTCCAACGATAGTTTTCCATAACGGATTCCATTCATAGCTCGGATAACCTGTAACAGATACGCAGCTGCTGTGTCTTTATGTTTAGAAGACCTGCCGAGGTCAGCTCATGTTTCGTATCAGACAGCATCCTTTTGCCAGCGACCCTCTGCGAGAGGTGCGCCTTCTCAAGCGCTGGGTGGGGGTTGGTGCTTCCTTAGCCACCCTCATTCTTGTGCTGCTCTACCTGTTCACCTTCCACCTGTCGGTAGGAGAGGGCATCTTCGTCTCCCTGACGATGGTGGTCACTGTTGCCTTGGCCATCGAGCTGGCCTTCACTCATATTCTTCGCCTCACCAGAGCAAGCGCCTATCCGGTGAAGCTGGCCGTGGAGCTGAGCCCTTTGCAGGGCTTCAAGGAGGCCTGCCATCGCAGCGCCGAGATGGTAGCCCAGCTTCTGGGGGCAGAAGCGGCCATGGTGGCCTGGGTACACAGCGACCTGCAAGAGCTGGAGCCGCTGGCCAGCGCAGGTCTTCCCGAGCAGTGGCTCAAGGTGGCTCCCCACATCTCCTTGGCCGGAAGCGGGCTCGAGGAGACGGTGCGGCGAGGTCAGATGGTCACCAAGGGAACGGCGGCCGGAGACCGTTGGTTCCGCGGACTGGGCGAATCGTATTCTGTGACCTACGTGCCCCTCCTATCCTCGGACAAGGTGATCGGCGTCCTTGGATTGGCGGGCGATAGCGCCACCTTCAGTCTCAAGGACCATCGGCTTCTGAGCGCTATCGGCGTTGCCGTCGGCCTGGCCCTGGATAACGCTCGCTTGTACGATCATGAGAGGAAGCGGGCTGAGCGACTGCAAGAGCTGGCCCAGATGAGGAGCGATTTCCTCCTCACGGTCTCCCATGAACTGCGAACGCCTCTGACCTCGGTCAAGACATCTGCCGAGATGCTGCTGGAGGAGGATCACTCGCCAGCGGAGAGTCCACGGGGCCAGCTCATTCGCAATATTGTGCACGGCGTCAATCGCCTCAACACTCTCATCGGCGATCTGGTGAGCATGGCCCGCCTGAACAATAGCCAGCTCCAATTGAACCTGGTGCCTGTGGGAACGGGTGAGATGACAAGGGCCGCCTGCAACCTCATTCGGCCCCTCACCCAAACGAAGAGGCAGACCCTCGATGTTCACTTCGACGTCCCTGGGCCTAAGGTGCTGGCGGATCAGCGGCGCTTCGAACAGATACTGGTGAACCTGCTATCCAACGCCCATCGCTTCACCCCTGCCGGTGGGCACATCAGCGTCGACGTGCATGAGGAGGGGGACGAGGTTATCATCGCCATCTCCGATACCGGCTCCGGCATCCCTGAGCAGGAACGGCGGGCCATCTTCGAGCCCTTCTACCGGGGCAAAGAGGGTTCCGGCAGGCGTGTGCCCGGCGGCATGGGCATGGGCCTGGCTATCGCCAAATCCCTGGCAGAACTGCACGGCGGGCGCATCTGGGTAGAGGGCGGCGAGGTCGGTAGCACCTTCTTCTTGGCTATCCAGCGCTATCCGGAGCCTGTTGCCGTGCCCGTGAGGGCGGGGGTCAACTAGGCTTCCCGTCGCCAGGTCGCTCGCTTCGATTACCCCCTGAGTCCCTGTTCCAGCCCATAGGCTATAATGATGGCGTCTGCCTGCCGGTGGGCAGGCCTTCCATTGCGACAGGCCTCAATAGCCTGGGAGCTTGCCATGAGAGTTCGCCGCCTCCAGCTAACCGACTATCGCAACTTCCCTCGGCTGGACCTCTCTCTCCCCGGCGGGCCAGTGGCCATCGTGGGGCGCAACGCCCAGGGCAAGAGCAATCTCCTGGAGGCGGTCTATCTCCTTTCGACGATGCGCTCGCCCCGGGCCGACAGCGATGGCGAGCTGATCCGCCGACAGGCCCGCCAGATGGCGGGGGTGCCTCCCCTGGCCCGCCTGGTGGCCGAAGTGGAGGGGCATAGCGGGCCTCTGCGGCTGGAGATGGCCGTTGTTGCCCGCAGCGGAGACCTGGACCCGCTTGCCGCCCGGCCCGCTGGCGTCCCCCGCGCCAACAAGCTGGTGCGGGTGAACGGTGTCGCCAGGCGCCTGGCCGACGCCGTCGGTCAGTTGAACGCGGTGCTGTTCACCGCCTACGACATGGATGTTATTGACGGCCCACCGTCCCTGCGCCGCCGCTATCTGGATATCACCCTCTCTCAGGTGAACGGAGGCTATCTGCGGGCCCTTCAGCGCTACACCAAGGTGCTCCTCCAACGCAATCATCTCCTGAAGCGAGTGCGGGATGGTAGCGCCCGCCCCGAGGAACTGGCCTTCTGGAGCCAGGAGCTAGTGCGGGAAGGCAGCTACATTGTCCAGGCGCGGGCTCTGACGGTGGCCAGCCTGGGGCCCCTGACCGCGGCTGCCCATGCCGACCTAACCGAGGGCCAGGAGGAACTGGCGCTGGCTTATCAGCCCCAGTTGGGGGGAGCAATCGATGGCCGCCAGGCCGCCTCCCTCAGCCAGGCAGAGCTGGCTGCAGCCTTCGCTCAGGTCATAGCCCGCTGGGGCGAGCGGGAGATAGGGGCCGGCGCTTCCCTTCTGGGCCCTCACCGCGACGATCTGCTGTTCCATCTCGGTGGCGTCTCGGCAGCCACCTTTGCCTCGCGGGCCCAGCAGCGCACCATCGCCTTAGCCCTGCGCCTGGCCGAGGCCCGCTACCTCCTGGAACGACGGGGCGAGTCGCCCGTCCTCCTCTTGGACGATATCCTCTCGGAGCTGGACGGCCGACGCCGGGCGGCGGTGCTGGCTGCCATCGCCGACTACGAACAGGTGCTGATTACGGCCACGGAGCTGGATCGCTTCTCGGCAGGCTTCCTGGAGGGCGCGACCCTATTCCAGGTAGCCAACGGCTCGCTGGAAGCTATGGCTGGGGCTGCCGGCGCTGAAACAGGGGAAGCCCCTTCTGGGACACCATCACCGTGAGGGCCGCTGGCACAACCTCAAAGATGGTGGGATAGCCAGGGTAGAAATCGCCGTCGAGCTGTGCTGGCAGAGGCGTCTCGCTCTGCACCTCCAGCCGGCGCACCCGCCGGTAGAGGACGGGGCTCGCTCTCAGGTGCGTCTGGGCTGCCACCCGCAGGGCGTGGAAGATGATGTCCAGGGTGTGCCGCCCCTCAAAGATGCAGGCGTCCAGAAGGCCGTCGTCAGCGTAGGCGCGAGACGTCACCTGGGTAATGCCGGCGTAGCTGCGGGTATTGCCCACCACCATCATCAGAAGTCTGGTCTCCAATGGCTCATCATCGACGATCAGCCTCACCCGCTGGCCCCAGTATCGCAGCGACTGGCGGACGGCCATGATGGCGTAGGTAGTGGCCCCCAGATATCGTTTGACGTTCAGGGGCACGCAGGCGGCGATGCTCCCGTCTAGGCCCAGGCCGGCCATCAGAAAGAAGTAGCGCCCTCTCTCTCCTAACGACTCGCTGGCCCAACCGAGGTCCATGCGCCGCGCCTGACCGCGCACCGCCACCTCCAGGGCAGCGATGGGCTGGCGCGGGATGCCCACCTCCTTGGCCCAAACGTTGGCTGTGCCCGCCGGAATGACCGCCAGGGCCGTTTCGCTGCCGGCCAGGCCGTTCACCGCCTCGTTGATGGTGCCGTCGCCACCGCAGACTACCACCAGCGAGCGTCCCTCCTGGACGGCGCGAGCGGCGATGGCTGTAGCGTCGCCCGGCCAGCGGGTGAACGCCCAATCCGCCTGCCAGCCCTCGCTGTCCAGCCAGGAGGCAGCCTCTCGCAGATGGCGGCGGGAGGGCAAATTGGGGGAGGTGGGATTAACGATTACGCTAGCCGACTGCATAAGCGGTTCGCTCCAGGGCCCTGCCAGCGCCCAGCCAGAGAGCGAGCAAGGGCATTATGTCGTGGTAGCAGCTAGGCCCTCTCCGGGGTTGCTTCCGCTGCCCGCCCGGCCGTCGGACTCAGGGCCTCCAGGTCGGCCTCGTCCCCCAGCACTATCAGGCGGTCGCCCAGCTCCAGGACGGTGCCCTCCCGCGGGCCCACCTGGATGGCACCATCGGCCTTCTGAAGCGCGAGGACGGTGGCGCCGGGGCAGCTCAGGAAGCATCCCCCGATGGTCATGCCGGCCAGCCCCGACTCCTGGCTTGCCTCCAGCTCGGCCAGGATCTGCTCGCCGTGGCGGCCTGTGACCAGCGTGTCGATGAAGTCCACCACCAGGGGCTGAAGGGCCGAAAGGGCCATGCGGCGGCCGCTGAGGCTGTAGGGAGAGATCACCCGATCGGCGCCCGCCCGCAGCATTGGCGTCGTGCTGGCCGGCTGACCCACGCGGGCCACCACGAACAGGCGAGGGTTGAGGGCCTTGGCAGTGAGGACAATATACGTGTTGCCGGAGTCGGAGTCGGAGGCGGCCAGCAGGCAGTGGGCGCGCTCGATGCCCGCCTCGAGGAGGACGGCGTCGGAGCTGGCGTCGCCCTCCACCAGCAGGTAGTGCTGCTTGCGGGCGCGCTCTATGGCCTGTGGATTGGAGTCGACGATGATGAAAGGCATGCCCCGGGCATGAAACTCGCGGGCGATCTCCTCACCCACGCGGCCAAAGCCGCAGAGGACGTAGTGATCTTGTAGAGCCTCGATCTTCCCTCTCATCCTACGCACCCCCAGCATGAAACCTAGTTCACCCTCTATGACGGTCGCTACCAGGCTGGTCAAGATGTAGAAGGCCACCCCCACCCCTAATAGAACCAGGAAGATGGTGAATATGCGCCCCCCATCGCTAAGGGGCTGCGGCTCACTGAAACCGACGGTGGTAACAGTGGTGACCGTCATGTACAGAGCGTCCAGTAAGGACCAGTCCTCAATGAGCATGTAGCCCGCAATGCCCAAGCCGAGCAGGGCCAGCATGAGGAGCACCGCCGTAGCAAGGCGGCGCTCCAAGGCAATGGACGGCAGTATTATGCGGGCGGGCCTTCTCACGTCCTTACCTCTATTTGAATTCACCTCTGCGGGATGAATCCCGCAGCTTCCCCAAAGCTGAGGGTTTCAACCCTCAGGGGTGTCCTCGTCCGCTCACCCCTCCTGGGCAAGGAAGCGGGCCACCTCATCCCTGGCGAATGTTGGCAGGACGATCCTGTCGCCGTCAGGCTTTCCCATTATAACCCCCGCGTCCTTCGCTGTAACCGTGCCGATGCGTCCGGCAGCTATGCCTGCCTCCGCCAGAGCGGCCAGGAGGCGATCGCTGGCCTGCGGCGGTAGGGCGATCAGCAACGCGCCCGAAGCCAGCAGCCCCAGCGGGTTCAGCCCCGCCGCCTGGCACACGGCGCGAGTGGCGGGCAGCACGGGCACCGCCGCCTCTTCCAGCCATATTCCCACCCCCGAGGCCTCGGCCATCTCATAGAGAGCGGTGGCCAGGCCTCCCTCGGTGGGGTCGTGCATGGCGTGGACAGCGGCCTTCTCCACTGCCAGCAGGGCCTCCCTGACTACGCTGATGCCCGGCTGGAAGATGTAGCCCCTGGCCGTCTCTAGCACCTCGGGGGCCACGCCCTTCCGGCGCAGGGCATCCGCCGCCTCGCGCGCCAGCACCGCCGTCCCTTCGATGGCGATGCCCTTGGTGAGGATCAGGTCGTCGCCGGGCTGCGCTCCCGAGCCGCGCACCAGCCGGTCGCGTTCCACCTCTCCCAGCATCGCCCCCACCACGATCGGCCGGTCGAGGCGATAGGTGATCTCGAAGTGGCCGCCGACAAGCTCCACCTCCATCTGGCGGCAGGCGTCGAGGATCTGGTCGAATATGCTCTCCGCCAGCGACTGGCTGGCCCCCTGGGGCAGGAGGACGGTGGCCAGGAACCAGGCCGGCTTGGCCCCCATGCAGGCTACGTCGTTGGCGTTGATGTGGACGGCGTACCAGCCGATGAGGTCGCTGGCGAAGGTGATGGGGTCACTCTTGGCGACCAGCAGCCGCTGGCCCATGTCGATGACGGCCGCATCCTGACCCACCGCCGGCCCCACGACCACGCGCCCCGACACGTCGGGGCCGATGCGGGCCAGCAGTTGGCCTAGGAGCTGATTGGGAAGCTTGCCGATATCCACCACTCTCAGGTCACCATCGAGGCTGTTGGGAAATGCCCCGTTCGCCCTTCGACAGGCTCAGGGCGAGCGGTCTTGAGTTCTACTTATATCTCCGCTCGTGGTGAGCCTGTCGAACCACGAGCGCACATGCCGGGTACTTCAACACGCCGCATCGTTTCCCGAAGCCTTGGCTCGGATCATACTATCTGGCGACCTGGCGTCAAGCCAGGTGGGCCCGGTCGTCTTCCACCTCGGCTCTTCCCTTGCCAACCCTCGCGGCTGCGAGTAGGATGAAGAGTGCTGCGCGGCTCTGCCCTGAGGCGGGGCGCTGTTGGGAGTGCGGACGGAGATGGCAAACCCCGAGCATGTGGAGATAGTGCGCCAGGGCGCAGAGGCCATTGCCAAGTGGCGGCGGTGGCATCCCACGAAGTATCTTGTTCTATCCGGCGCCGATCTCGCCGGTGCTGACCTCGCTGGCACTGACCTCTCCAACGCCGACCTCGGTGGGGCTGACCTCGCCGAGGCTGACGTGACAGGGGCCAATCTGAGGCTGGCCTGGCTTGGACGGGCGAATCTCTCGTTTGCCAACCTGAGAGGGGCCAACCTCAGCAAGGCCTTCCTAAATAATGCGATCTTCCACGCCTCTTTCGTAGACGACGCTGACTTCTCGAACGCCAGGCTTGGCTATTCGCTTCTCGCTGCCGTGGATCTGAGCCGGGCTCGCGGTTTGGCAACCGTTGACCACGGGGCGCCTAGCAGCGTCGGCGTCGACACCCTGCTACTCTCGCTGCTTGGAGCGGGAAACCAACTGACGCCAGAGCTTCGGACGTTCTTCCGAGGCGCCGGGGTGCCAGAGGAGCTGCTGAACGAGATCACGCGGATCGCGGCCGAAGTTAAGTACGATAGCTGTTTCATTGCGTACGGGGAGCCCAACAAGGAGTTCGCGCGCAAGCTCTGCGAAGATCTGGAATACAGGAGCGTTTCGTGCTGGCTGTACGACATGGACGGAACGCCAGGGGAGCGCACGTGGGGCGAGATCGAGCGAAAGCGGCGGGAGGCCGAAAAGGTGGTGGTGCTCTGCTCCGCCGCAGCGCTGGTGCGGGACGGCGTGCTCAAGGAAATCGAGGCACAGATAGACGAAGATCCGGACAAGATGGTGCCGATCTCGCTGGACGATCTCTGGAAGGAGTCGGGCTTCAGGGTAACGCGCGGCAGTCGGGACCTGAAACCCCATTTACTGGAGCGAAACTACGCGGACTTCGCCAAGTCAGACTACAACGAAGCGCTGGAGCGCCTACTGAGATCCCTGAGGCGCCGCACCGAGCAGAAACAGGGGTAGGCCTCCCGCTGCTGGCTAACGCCATCGTGTGGTTCGTCATCGCCCAGGGCTGGCCGTAGCTCCTCCCTTGCCCACACTCGCGGCTGCGGATAGGATGGGGTGGCATACTGTGTCAGGGAGGTCGTCCGTGGGCGTTTGGGTAGCGCTCTCAGTTGCGGTGGTTCTCCTGCTTGCCGCTCTCGCTCTAGTGTCTGTCGCCACGGGACTTTGGAGCACCCATGATAAGACTGGCGGCTCGCTCCTGACTCTAGGCATTACCCTCGTGGCGCTCGGAATCGTATTCGCAACCGACCGCCTGATAGGATATCCGCTCATCGGAGTTGGTGTCCTCCTGTCGGTTGTCAGCCTCTACAGGAGGAGAAGAAAGGCTGGCTGACGAACGACGACGCTCACAGGGCGGCATGGCTGACCTCCGCCTGGACCGCTTCTCCTTGCCAACCCTCGCGGCTGCGAGTAGGATGGGACTGTCAACGGGACTGGTCCGGGGAGGTAAGCCATGAGATTTCGGTGGCGCTATCTGCTCGTGGTTGTGGCGCTGGCGGCGGGTTCCCTGCTGGCAGCGGCCTGCGGAGGGGGAAGGGAGAAGACTCCAACCCCTGGCGGCACGCCCAAGGCCACGGTGACCGGCACTCCTACCGCCGCGGGGGAGGTGCCGGGCATCACGGACGCAGAGATAATCCTGGGAGCCGATTGCCCCCTCAGCGGGGCCTTGGGGGCGGTCTACGCCACGATCCCCCAGGCCACAGAAGCCTACTTCAAGTACATCAACGACACCCAGGGGGGCGTCTGCGGTCGCAAGATCGTCTACAAGGTGGAGGACAACCAGGACGACCCGGCTAAGGGCCTTGAGGTGGTGCGCAAGCTGGTGGAACAGGACAAGGTGTTCGCCATTGTTGGCGCCCTGGGCGATTCTCCCCATCCCGCCACTTGGGACTATCTGAACGAAAACGGCGTGCCCGACATCCTGGTCTCCGTCGGAACTCACATGTTCGGCGCCGACCCCGAGGGACACCCCTGGACCGTCCAGATGATCGCCAGCAACAGGAACGAGGCGCTGTCCTTCGGCCAGTACATCTCCCAAAACCTGCCTGGCGAGAAGGTGGCTGTCCTCATACCGAATATCATCCAGGGCACTGACTTTCTGGAGGGGATGAAGGAGGGCCTGGACCCCGATAAGAACGAGATCGTCTCCGTGCAGAGCTTCGAGATGACGGCGGTCTCCCTCAGTTCTCAGGTGGCCCGCATGAAGAGCGACGGCGCCGAGGTGGTCACCACCGTTGCCGCTCCCGGCTTCACCGCTCAGGCCATAATGGAGGCTGGCCGCTTGGGCTGGCATCCCCAATGGATCTTGAGCTACATCAATGCCGACGAAATGTTATTCCAGTTCGTCTCGCCGGCCGAACTTCTGGACGGCGCCATCACCTTCCAGAGCGTCAAGCTGGCGACCTGGACGGACGAGCCGGCCGTAGCCGAGCACCACCGGATCATGCGCGAGTATGACGGGCCCACGCCCACCAACTTCACCGTCTACGCCCAGATCCTGGCAGAGGTGGCGGTGGAGGCGCTCAGCAGAAGCTGCGATAACCTGACGCGAGAGGGGCTCATGGATGCAGTGGAGTCCATCCAGGACTTTCACAGCGACCTGTCCATAGACGAAGTGAATATCTCCTTCTCCGAGACCGACCGGAGGGCCCTGGACGACGGCAGGATGCTGCGGGCTGTCGTGGAGGATGGGAAGGGCAGGTGGGAGTACTTCGGCCCGCTATGGGTGCCCGAGTCGGAGTAGGAGATGGAATAAGGCGGGCGCGCCTGCGAGTAGGATGAGGACCGTATCGTGGTTTCAGAATTAGGACGGCCAGGAGGAAGAGCCATGCCACGTGATGACGACCCTGAGGTACACGTCCGCCGCCGCGTTCGACGCAAGCTCAAGTTCTATCGCGATGTGACGACCTTCGTCGTCATCGTGGGTGCGCTGGCCCTGATCGACTGGGCCACCCCAGGCGGATGGTGGGTGCAGTGGGTGGCCATCATCTGGGGCGGCATCCTCGCGCTGCAATTCCTGCGTATGTTCGTTGCACCGACTCTTTGGGGCCTCGATGTAGAGGAACGTATGGTCCGGCGTGAGCTGGAGCGCCGGGGCCCTAAGCCCCCGTCAGACTTAGAAGAGAAGTAAGCTGCTCTGGTGGCTAACGCCATCGTCTGGTTCGCCATCGCCCAGGGCTGGCGATAGCTTCTTCCCTTACCAACCCTCGCGGCTGCGGCTGCGATGACGAGCCTTGACGCCTTCGAGACTTTCTGGCATGATGCAAGCGCCGTGCAAGTGGGGGGTACCGCCCGTTCCCTATAGGACGGCCACAATAGTAACTGCCACGAAAACTTTTTGTCCAACTTGACCGTAAGCGCTTGACAAACCTGCGGTGTCGTCTTAATTTGTTTCGGGGGCCGGGAGTTTCGCATCCCGACCTCCGAGAGAGCTCTTTGTGGCCGCACCCCCGAAGGCTCTCTCTTTTTCTCTTGTGGACGCCACGCTGGCGCGGATCAGCCAAGGAATAATGGGTGTTTTCCGTCTTGCTCAAGGCGGCGGACAGACCGAAGATCGCATCGAACGTTGGGGGGTGCGGTCACCCGGCTCCCAACGGGTTTGGGGTGGAGAGCTGGTATGTCTAGGCCGGCACTCCCACCCCAAACCTGCAATTGGCCATCCCTACAGCCACCACTCCAGCCTGTCGGCGCGTCAAGCGTACGCCCAGGTGCTCCGCTCGCCCGGGCGAACACCTTCGATGAGATGGCCACCAAAAAGGCACCGAGTTCATGACACCACAGGCAGTGTTGGGTCTTGACACGAGCGTTGAGAGAGAGTAGAATACCGACCGATTGGTCAAATGCCTCGTCAGCCTTCAGACCCTAAGGAGCGCATCGTCCAGGCAGCCCTCAGGCTGTTCGCGGCCCGAGGCTATTACCACACGGGGATCGCTGACATCCTCCGGGAAAGCGGCGTCAATAGAGGCACTCTGTACTACTACTTCCCGTCCAAGAAGGAACTGGGATTGGCTGTTATTGACGAGCAGTTCCGCCTGATGGCAGAACGAGGCGCGGCCCGGCACCTGAGAACCGATGCGCATCCCATCGACATGATGTTGGAGATGATCGGCGAACTGCCAGGCCTCGTGAAGCTAGAAACGGGCGAAGCCCTAACGCCTAGTCTTGCCGCTCGCCTGGGTCCTGCGGACTCCGACTTCCGAGACCGGATGTCAGCAGGGTACGGAGCGATGATTGATGAACTTGAGGTGATTCTGCGGAGAGGCGCGGCCCAAGGCCAGATAGCGGACAGCGTGGATCCTTGTGTGCTGGCGTATCTGTTCACGGTGATCTGTGAAGGGATCCAGTTCACGATTGTGCTGGGCCTGCGAGAGGCCGTGTGGGAGGAGAGCCGGCGCTGGATGAAGGAGTACTTGAATTCACTGCGAAGATAAGTATGAGAGAGACGCGGGTTACCGCCTGCGCCAAAGGTAGAAGAAAGGGAGGACAAGTCTGATGACCACACGACAGAAAAAAGCAGGGCCGGCCAAGCTGGACGGTGCCAGGGGCATGGATCAGTGGACGACGATCTACCAGGCCTACAACGCCGTATTCAAGGTGGCGGAGTTGGTGCTTCTAGAGCAGCGCCTTTCTCTTCCCCAGCTCCATCTCTTGGCCATCCTGAAGAAGGGGGGCGGGATCCTCACCACCGGCGAGATCGGTCGCGCGATGGTCAAGGCCAGCCAGACGATAACTGGCCTGGTGGACAGGGTGGAAGAACCGGGCCTGGTCGAGAGGGTCTTTGACCGGCGTGACCGCCGCAAGACGTGGGTTCGTATAACCGAAAAGGGCGAACGCAAGCTGGCCGAGGCCTTGCCCGTGTTCAATCGTCTGGTCGATGAGATCTTCTCCGTTCTGACCGATCAAGATCTCCAAGACGTGCAGGCCAAAGTGGGGAAGCTACGGGGTGCGGCGATGGACAAGCTCGCCGGGACGCTCACCTCAGGCGGCAGCATCGCGCACGGCCGCGGTGTGTAGACGGTTCCTCCATCTAGACGCCCACCGTTCTCCGGCTGCTGGCCAACGCTACCGTGCTGCTATCGTGGCACCGGCCCTGACCGCAGGCACCTGGTACGCCAGGAGGCAGTGGGCGGGATAGGACGGGTCAGCATGAGACGCTGGCTCCTGATGGAGACCCTGCTCGTCCCGCCGCTGCCGAACGCCCCGCGCTAAGCGTTGACACCTTTGGGGGCCTTTGCTAAACTCAGGCGAATGGACGAATTCCCGTTCTGAACGTAGCCTGATCTTGCTGGTGGTGGAAGCCCGGCAAGGTGGTGGAGGAACATCGAAGAGCTACTCTTAGACTTCGTCCAGTACGTCTACAACCTCATCGAGTGGCCAGGGGTCGTCGCCCTGATGGCCATCGAGAGCGCCTGCATCCCCCTCCCCAGCGAGATCATCATGCCCCTGGCCGGCTGGTTCCTGGTGGACGACCGCGGTCTCGGGCAGCAGTGGCTGTTCCTGGCTGCCTTTTGCGGCGCCCTGGGCAACCTGCTTGGCTCCCTGATCGCCTACGCCGTGGGGGCCTGGGGCGGACGGCCCCTCCTCTTGCGCTACGGGCGCTATGTGCTCATCACCCGCCACGAGGTGGAACAGGCCGAGCGCTGGTTCGCCCGCTACGGCGATTGGGCGGTGCTCGTCTCGCGGGTGCTGCCGGTAATACGCACCTTCATTAGCTTGCCGGCAGGGATCGCCCGCATGAACGTCTGGCGGTTCACCATCCTGACCTTCGTCGGGTCTTTCCCCTGGTCGCTGGGCCTGGCCTGGGCGGGCTTCGTCCTAGGCGAGAACTGGGAGCGGATCAGGGACTGGATGCGCCCAGCGGACATACCCATCCTGATAGTGCTGGCAGCACTGGTGGCCTGGTACATATACCGGCGGGTGCGCACTGTTCTGCGGGACGTCGAGCCTTCGATATCGGGGAGTAAGGAGTAGGGGTCGACCATGCGAACGCTGATTGCCTTCTTGCTGGCGGTTGTCCTGGCGGCGGTTGCCGCAAGCGGCTGCGACGGGGGAGGGAAGGCCAGCCCCACGCCTACTCGCGTCGCCACCCGCACGCCGCAGCCCACTGGTGTGCCCGAGGAAGGGGCACGGCTGCTCTACAAGGAGTTCGGCAGCGAGGCCGACGTCATCTGGCTGGCAGCGGCCGCCGCGCCCCAGAGTCGGGCGAAGGTGGCCGAAGTGCAGCACGCCTCCGGCGAGGGCATATCGGCCAGCCTTTCCCCCGACGGCAAGCGCATCGCCTATCTGGCGCTGGCTGCCGCTGGCGGAGACTCGACCCTGGATGCCCAGGCCTGGCTGCTGGACATGGATGGCGCCAAGCCACGCCTGTTGGCCAGCAGTCTGGACGGAGGCAGCAAGCTCATCTGGTCGCCGGATGGACGCTCCATTGTCGTGCGCCGAAACGGGCCGCAGGCCCAGTTCGGCCAGGCTGTATCCCTGCTGAAGGTGAATGTGAGCGACGGCAGCGAGACGCCCCTCATGCAAGCCGATGATGCGCTGGAGCTGTTCCCCATGGGCTATTCCCCCGACGGCGCCTCCCTCTACTTCGCTCAGACCACCCTTAGCGGCACTCACATCGGGGTTGTGGCTGCGGCAGGCGGCACCCCGCAACTGCTGGTTCAGGCCAGCGACCAGTGGGCCCGCGACTGGCATCTCTCCCCCGACGGCACCCGCGTTGTCTTTCTGGCCGGCCAGCCCACGGACGACCGGATAGCTAGCCGCGCCTTCGTGGTGGAGCTTGTCGAGGGTGCAGAGCCGCAGCCCCTGTCCGATCTCTCAGAGGCTCTCGACGCTGGCGAACACTTCAACCCCATCTGGCACCCCGACGGCCAACGCATCGCCGTAGGACGGACGCCCGGCGATGGCCCCAGTGCAGCAGCGCTGGTCTCCCTGGCCGGAGGGGAGCTGGAGGAGGTCACACCTGGGCCCGATCAGGGCTTCGACGTGCCGGCGGGCTGGTCGCCCGCGGGCGACTACCTGGCTGTGCGCTCCTTCGAGGGGAACTCGGCCGTCCAACCAGGCGGGGAGCATCTGGTGATCATCGAGTTGGGCAAGGGACGGCAGACAGTGGGCGATAACGGCAAGCTGGAATTCATCGGTTGGCTGGCCAGTGGTTCCTAGTAGGCTACGTCTCATAGTTGCCCTCTCGTCCCTGAGCCTGGCTCTTCTGCTACAGGCCAGCGGCCTGCCGCCGTCAGCGCGGGCGGACGACTTCGATCTGTGCCCGGCCACAGGCAGCCCCTTGGGGCCGTTCAACATCATCTCCTACGATCCCGAGGACTATCGCACCGTCTATAACCAGACCTTCGAGCTGGCGGCGGTCAATGCCCTCTTCCCCGATGACCCCTACTTCAGCGTGCCACCCCTGGAGACGGGCCCGCGAGGGCCCCGAACTCCAGTGCCGCCGACGGAGACAGCGACCGCCACGCCGGCAACCTCGCCGACGCCTACGCCGACGGAGACTGTCGGCGCCGCGCTCGCAGCCTCGCCCACACCCACGCCCACGCCGACAGCGACGGCCAGCGCCACGCCCACAGCCTCGCCCACGCCGACGGCAACTGCCACCGCCACGCCCACAGCCACGCCCACCGCCACGCCCAGGCCCAGAGGCACGCCCACCCCCTCTCCTACCCCTTCGCCAACCATCTTCCCAACCATGAGCCCTGGCCTCGTCGAGCCATACATTCCTCCCACTATCCTCAAGGCCATCGGCTGGATCGAGAGCTCGTGGTCCCAGGCGGCCTTCTCCGTACCTTACGGCGGCATCGGCCCGGCCCTCATCTCGCGCGACTGCGGCTATGGCATCATGCAGGTCACCAGCGGCATGCAGAACACCACCGGCCAACCGACAGAGGGGCAGCTTATGTCGGCCGCCCATTTCGCCTACAACATCGCCCGCGGCACACGCATCCTGGCCGACAAATGGAACCTGGCCACCGACCTTCGCCCGATTGTGGCTGACCGCAACCCCCAGGTCATCGAGGACTGGTACTACGCTATCTGGAGCTACAACGGCTTCGCCTTCGTCAACCATCCCCTCAATCCCCGCTTTTCCGCCTGGCCGCGCACCTCTTATAGCTGCGGCCCCTTCGACGATGGCTTCAGCCACGACCGCTCCCAGTACCCCTACCAGGAGCTTGTCCTGGGCTGCATGGCTCATCCTCCCCAGCCGGATGGGGTTGCCCTCTGGCGACCTCAAGAGGTCACCCTGCCCGACCTGTCGCAGGTGGGCTTCGCCGAGGCCCTGAAGCTGGAGAACTTCGCCTGCGACACCCCCGACTACTGCTTCGACAGCATGGACATGCCGCGGCCCGCCAACTCCCATGCAGACCCGACGGAAATACACGGTGACCGCTCGACGATAGTGGGGTCGCCTGTGCTGGAGGCCAGCACCCTCAACGTCGAGCTGACTGCTCGCCCTGAGGGCCTGAGCCAATCCTACGAAGTGACGATCTCCAACTCCGGCACCGCCGTCCTCGTCTGGACAGCCACACCTTCGGCTTCGTGGCTCCAGCTATCGGCGAACCAGGGGCTGGCCTTGGGCAAGGAGCTGGGGGGCGACACGTCGGCCCTGACCATTCAGGCCAACCTGGCAGGCCTGCCCAAGGGCAAGTACGTTGGCACCATAACCCTGGCGGCGCCCTACGCCGGTGGCACCCCCAAGACCATCACAGTGACTGTCAACGTTCGCGCCCAGTCCTTCGTGCCGGGCATCAGCAAGAGCTAGGGAACGGCCTGCGGCGCCATGATATACTGAAGCAGGAGTCTCAGATGTTGGCCAGGATGATCGCTGCTGTCCGTCGTAATCATGCCCTGGAGCATGCCACCATATCGATCCTGCTGGGGAGGCTGGGACAGCACACGCGGTTGGTAGGCCGGGCTTCCCCCAACGGCTTCTACATCTACGGCAACGTCCCACCCGAGAAGATCAGCGAGTGCGCCGCCGAGGGGCTGGCTCGCCTCAAGCAAGGCGAGTCGCAGTTGGCCGTATCGCCTCTTTGTGGTACCAACCTGGCCCTGGCTGGCATCCTGGCTGGACTGGCTTCCCTGCTGGCTATGGGCAATCGGCGCCGATTCGAACGCCTGCCCAACGTCCTCACGGCGGCTGTGCTGGCTGTGGTGATCGCCCAGCCCCTGGGCCGCCTGATGCAGAAGCACGTCACCACCTCCGCCGACCTCGATGGGCTGGAGATCGTGGGCGTGACCCGTATGGGAAGGGGCCTGATGCCTCTGCACAAGGTGAAGACAGTCTATCGGGGGGCCTAGGCGGCAGGCCTGGTCGGCGTCGACCAGGTTGACGCTGACAAGAGGTGGTTGCTACATTGAGGTGGGCTTGTCTGGCAGTAGGCGTGTGCCCCTGTAGCTCAAGGGACAGAGCGGCTGCCTTCTAAGCAGTTGGTTGCAGGTTCGAGTCCTGCCAGGGGCGCCATGGCCCATTCTCCCCGAAGAGGGAGACTGCTGGCAGGCTGAACAGTCAGGGTTTCTTTTTGGTGAGAGGTCTCGGGAGAGGTAGATTCATGCAATCAAGAGAGGCAATCGAAGAAGCACTGGGAAGAAAGCTCCTTCTAGGGGAGCTAATTGCCCGCAATGCCCGCAAGTTTCCGGATAGAGAGGCCGTTGTCTACGGCAATACGCACCTGACCTATCGTGAGTTCAACGCCCGCATCAATCGTCTGGCCCATGCCCTCATGGATATGGGAATCAAGAAAGGGGAGAAGGTCGCCATCCTTCTCTTCAACTGCAACCAGTACCTGGAGGCCTACCTTGCCCTGGCCAAGATGGGCGCAATAGCCGTTCCCCTGAACTTCCGCCTCCATCCTGACGAGCTCAAGTACATCATCAAGAACTCCGATGCCGTGGCTCTCATCCTGGGCGAAGCCTTCGTTGGCACTGTCAGAGGAATCCAGAAGGACCACCCCCAAATCAGACAGTACATCTCGGTTACTGAGAAACCGGTGGAGGGGATGCTTCATTTCGAGAGCCTTCTCCAGAAGTATCCCGACGATGAGCCGCTCGTCCTGGTTGATGACGACGATCCCGCCTTCATCATGTACACCGCCGGAACCACCGGCAGGCCCAAGGGAGCCGTCATTACTCACAAGAACCAGGTCACGATGTGGACTCTGGTTTCCCTCGAGATCAGCCGCGAACCTGGTATGGGTGACATGGCGGTCTGGCGAGCTTGCGCTGCCCCTCCCATCTTTCACCTAGCCTCCTTTGGCACGTGCCTGGCCTATCTTCTTCTCGGGGGCACGGTCGTCTTGACCACGGAGGTCTTCAATCCGGTGGAGATCATGCAGACCCTGGAGCGGGAAAAGTGCGACTCCGTTCT
>Ga0315291_10003665_pt1 | contig 19843 bp, 16 predicted proteins | sample YL17G12_20_MG_FD_203070 | JGI IMG/M metagenome (GOLD analysis project Ga0315291, IMG submission 203070) | Sediment microbial communities from Yellowstone Lake, YNP, Wyoming, USA - YL17G12_20 | ecosystem: Environmental > Aquatic > Freshwater > Lake > Sediment | place: USA: Wyoming | collected...
TCGAGCCGGTGAGGTAAACGGGATTGATGGCGGGCGACATGCCTTCGCCTCCTTCGCCGCCGAGAATAGGCCCCGCGTTCACGGCTGCGGCGGCGGTCACCAATGCAGCTCCGCGAATGAACTCACGCCGGGTGAGGCTCACTGCCGCACCTCGAATGCCGGGCCGTCCAGCAGCATCTCCACCACCACCGCGTCCAGCGGCGGCACCCGCACGCGCACCGACTCCCCGCCGGGCAGGGGCTCGTCCGTCATCCAGTTGGTGGCGGTCGTCACCCGCGCACGCCGGGGACAAATGGCTCCCTCCCACGGCTGGGGCGAGTTGTTGCACAGCGTCACGACCAGGCGATCGGTGCGCGTGGTCACGTTGACCAGGAATTGCACGGGCGGCCCCTCGACCGTTACGAGGTTGAACGAACGCAAGTAGGGCAGGAGCACCGCCTTTGCGTGTTCGAGCATCGCGTGCGGCGAGGGCAGGGGTTGCTCGATCTCGTTGCGGATGTGCTCCGGCGCGAGCGTAGGCTCGCTCAGGAAGAACTCGGCCGCGAACAGCAGCGTCGAGCCGCCGCCGGGGCTGTCCCTGCGCACCACCAGCGGCGCGCCCTGGCGCGTGTGCGCGAGCACGGCACCCCCCGGCTCGCACGTCAGGCGGTGCACGCGGAACCGCGACTCGTTGATCGGCCAAGGCTGCCGTTCGATGACGGCATGATAGGCCTCCTCGACCGGGCCGACCTCAACGCCGAACAACGCGCCTGCGTCCCGCCCGAGCTGGTTGGCGCACGCTACGACGTGCCCGCCGCGCTCGACGCAGCGCGACAGCTTCGCCAGCAGCTCCCCTTCGATGCGCGTCTCCCCGAGCACGACGACACATTGGTAGCGATCGAGCACCTCGTCCGACGCGTCGGAGAGCAGCACGTCGAAGGAATCACCGCACGGGGTCGCGGTCAGGAAGCCGCGCTCGCTGTGGTGGAAGCCTGCGTCCTCGTAGTGCGGGTAGAGCTCGCGGAGAAGCAGGTCTATCTGGTGATCGCCCTTGGCATAGGGCATGTTGCCCCACACCAGGTAGGTGTCGGCGGTGTAGAGGTGGCGCGGCGGGGCCCAGCCCGCGTAGAAGTCCCACAACAGCGCCACCGGGGTGTGCTGCTCGCCGCGATCGGGATGCTCCGCGCACCAGCGCGCGCCGCGCAGATGCTCGCGCCCGATGTCGGTCAGCGCAGGCACGAGCCTGGTGACGCCGTCGGCGGCGCGTTGCTCGGGCGCGCCCAGGTGTCCCGACTCAAAGCCCATGATGACGCCGCCGTACATGACGAGGACGTACCACAGGCGCCGCAGCAGGCTCATGCTGGTGCCGGCGGTGGGGCCGGTGAGGTAGCCGGGGGCATCCATATCCTCGGCATCGGGTGCGGCGAGCGACTTCGCGCCCCAGCGGTTCCACACACTGGCGTTGCCGAACCACAGCACGCCGTACTGCTTGCCCGCGCCGCGGATGAAGGCATACCACATCGGGACGCTGGGCAGCGCCTGCGCGCTCTCCGCCCCCAGCAGGCGGTGGTTTCCCATCTCGGCGAAGTAGTGCGGGAACGTCAGGCTGTTGAGCGAGACGAGGTAGTTCTGCAGGTCGTCGCCCAGGCGGCGGAAGTACTGACAGAACGCATCGTATCCCTGCCGGCGCGTGACCGGCGCCGGGCACACCAGCTTGGCGTAGCCGCCGATGTAGCGGCCGTCCTGCTCGCCGTTGTCATAGCCCAGGAAGCGCGGGCCCATCTTCTCCAGAATGTATCGGTGCGTCTCGTCGGGGATGCGGTACTCCGACCACCCGTAGCGTTCGGCGGGCCCCGACGGGCAGTAGCCCCAGATGTCAAACAGGTAGAGCTTGCGCGCCGCCATCTCATCGATCGCCTCGCGCCAGTTCTCGGCGAACAGGAAGGTCCAGAACGGCCACATGACGCGGCCGAAGTCGTAGTCCCGGGTGAAGAGGTCGAGGGTCTCCGCGATGCCGACGAGGCGATATATGTGCGGCGGATCGGCGGGCGAGCGGTCGGTGTTGAACGCCCGCATGGCGACGGTGTGAAACTGGTGATCGAGGTCCGCGCGCGTGACGGCAGTACGGGCAAGGCATGCCTTGCCCCTACCTCCCCTGGTGGACTGTCCCTGCGCGGGCCGGTCAGGGGACAGTCCCCGTTCGGGGACAGTCCCTTGCGGGTTCACCGGCCGCACGCACACCTTGGGAAGGCCGCCCTCAGACTGCATCGATTATCCTCCGCGATCGGGCCTCACCCGCGCGTCCGCGTGCGCAGCAGGTAGAGGAAAAACGGCGCGCCCAGCAGCGACGTGACCACGCCCACCGGCATCTCCCACGGCCCCGCCGTGCGCGCCACGGTGTCGGCGAGAATGAGGAAGCTCGCGCCGATAAGCCCCGCCGCCGGCAGCAGCACCCGGTGGTCCGGCCCCACCAGCCTGCGCGCAACGTGGGGCATCACCAACCCCACGAACCCGATAATCCCGCTGAACGACACCGCCGCCGCCGTCAGCAGCGATCCGAACACGATGACGTATCGCTTCAACCGCTCGACATCCACCCCGAGCTGCTGCGCCGATTCCTCCCCCAGCGCCAGCAGGTTCAACTCGCGCGCGAAGGCGTAAAGCCCGACCGCGCCCACCCCCGTCGCCGCCAGCACCAGCACCACCGGCCGCCAGCCCTCGACGAACAGGTTGCCCATCAGCCACAGCACGACATCCGACAGCTCCCTGCCCGCCAGCACCATGACCACCGTCACCAGCGCCCACATGAAGCTGCCCACCACCACCCCGGCCAGGATGAAGCTCTCCATGCCGATCTTGCCGCGCACGCGCGCCAGGCGGTAGACGATCACCATCGTCACCAGCGCCGCGATGAACGCCGCCGCCGGAATGCCGAACCCCGCGGCGAGGGACACGTGCAGGACGATGGCCACGCTCGCCCCGAGCGCGGCCCCCGAGGAGACGCCGATGAGGTAGGGGTCGGCGAGGGGGTTCATGAGCATGCCCTGGAAGGCCGCGCCGGCGACCGACAGCGCCAGGCCCACCAGCGCGCCGAGTGCGATGCGCGGCAGGCGCACCGTCATCAGGATGCGCGCGACGTGCTCGGGCGCGCGCCCAGTCGCCGCCGCCCACAGGTCAGCCAGCGAGACGGGATACGGCCCGATGCCGGCCGCCACCGCGGCCGTGCAGACCAGTATCACGCCCAGCACCGCGCATGTGACCAGCAGCCGCCGCACGAGGCGGATGGGGGCGACCGGCGTGTCGTCGGGGATTGAAGTCGTATTCATGCGCCAATCCTGGTAGGAGCGCGATTCCCTTCGACTTCGCTCAGGATAGGCATCGCGCCCGACCACTCCTCTCCCTTCCAGGGAGAGGCCGGGTGAGGGTGCGGGCCGATGGCGTTTCACCCCCACCTTTATCCTCCCCCTGGAAGCTTATCATTACCCACATCTGCCTCAGGAGAGGGTTCTTGAGAGGTAGGGGCAAGGCATGCCTTGCCTTGGAGGGCGGCCACCCTGGCCGCCATAGACTGAGCCGGCTAGAGTAGCCGGCCTCCAACCCGGGCGCGCGCTCCATGAGCGCGCGAGGGAGCACGCGACCTTATGAAGGTCGCGCCCGGCATGTGCGCCGCACGCCGGCGGTTCCCTCTCCCCCGGCTCCGTCGAGCAAGAAGTGGGTAATGATAAGCCCTGGAAGGGGGAGGAGTCAACTCGCGTATCCCCGCCGTCCGCGAACACACCCTTACCTCAGCGACTTCAGCAGCTCCCGCGCCGTACCCTCCACAATCCCCTGCACCTCGGGGGTGAAGGGCGGAAAGCCGTAATAGCGGTGCGCGAATTCGACCTCGTAGCCGCCCTCATCGAAGGCGGCGCGGGTGGGCAGGTACCCCACCGAGCGGTTGGCATAACCGATGATAAAGGTGTCGCGGAAAGGCGACGCGGCCCGGATATTCATCCCGATTTCGACGAAGACCTCGCCGGGCAGGCCGACCAGCGCGATGTCGTCTATGGCGATCGCCTGGATCTCGGCGATCACCGGCTGCGGCGGCGCGCCGCCGGCGGCGAGGTCAACCATTTCTTGCGCCCAGGGCAGCACCACCTCGCAGGCGCGGATCGCCGCCGGATTGCCCGACTCGCGGGCGCGCTCGAGATCCCCGCGCGTGCGCTCCAGGGTTTGGGCGGCCTCCTGCGGCGTGAGCGCCCGGGTGGGCAGCTCGACCCGGCGGGCCGCGGCATCGAGCCTCACCTGCGAGGAAAGCTGGATGCGGTTGAGGATGTCGAGGCCGCTGCGGGCGATGGCGGCGCCCTGGCGCTCCATGGCCTCGAAGCTGCCGCGCTCGGCGGGGTTGATGTCGCCGCAGGCGCCGTTGGTCACCATGGCGACCCCGGCGCCCACCGCGTCGCGCACGGTGCGCGCCGCCGCGCCGGGCCAGTCCGCGGAGTAGAGCAGGTTGTCGGCATCCAGCACCACCCCGTGGCAGGCGTGGTTGAGCATCACGCAGATGGGCCCGGCGGCTAGGCCTGCGGCCGCCGTGGCGGTCGCGCGCGACCTAGCCACTTCGCCCTCCACCCGCAGCACCCCCACCTGCCGGTCAACCGGGCCGCCGGGGTTTGGCTCGAGCAGGATGCGCCCATCCGCAGCGCGCTGGCGGCGGTTGACGCCGATGGAGCCGGTGGTAAAGCCGGCGCCGATGGCCGCGTTCTCGGCGGCTTTGGCCGCGGTGACGATGGCTTGGATCATACCCTGTGCGGCGCGCTCCATCGCTTGCGGGTCCACCGGCGCCATGCGATGCAGGCACCTGATGGACGGCGCCGAGTGGGTGTGGGTCGCCGCCAGCATTACGTGTGAGGGATGCAGGTCGGCGGCGGCCGCGCCCTGGCGAATGCGCTCCACCAGGTGGTCGTCAAAGCCGATGATGTCGGCGACCGCGAGCGCGGTGCGCGTGGCGCCGCTCTCCAGATACAACGCGCGCGCGAAGAGCGGGTCATGGGTGCCGGTGGCCGGCTGCGTGCGCGACGCGTATCCGGTCAGCCACACCCCCGGGTCGGGCGTGATCTCAACCTGCGCCGCTCCTGCTTTGAGCATCCGTTTTTCCTCCTTTGGCGGCCAGCGACGGCTCCTGCTCCACCAGCCGCTCGATGGTGGGCGCGGCCTGGCGCGCCTGCACGCGCAGCGGGTCGGCCTTGGGCTCGTCCCCCAAGCGCTCCCACACCTGGGCGAGGCGCCACAAGATGCGCGCGCGCAGCTCGGATATCTCGCGCTCCGTCGCTGGGGTATACTCCCCCGCCGCCTGCAGCGCCCGGATCATGGTCGCGCCGATGGTCTCCCTCTGGCGCAGGATCTCCAGCGCGCGCTCCAGTTCGGTGTGCGCCGTTTCCGCGTCGCCGCGCTCCAGCGCCGCGCGTCCCAGCTCGTAGCGCGCATAGGCGTATTCCGGCTCGATCCTCTGTTCGAGCGCTTTGTAGCGTTCGTAGGGACTGCGCTCGATGGCGACCATGCGGCGGTACAGCGTGAGCGCGCTCTCGACGCGGCCGCGGCGGGCATCGAGGTCGGCGAGGCCGCGATAGGCCTTCAGGTAGTTCGGGTACAGCTCGATCGCGCGCTGGTAGCGGGCGGCCGCCTCACCCCACGGCCCGACGATCTCGTACGTCTTCGCCAGCATCACCTGGTTGATCGGGTTGGTCGGCTCGAGCTCGACGGCGCGCTCCAGCTCCGCGATCGCTTTGGGCGGCCCGATCACGCGCGCGAGGTCGCGGTGGTATTCCCCGCAGCCGGGCAGCAGGCGCACCGCCGCCCGAAAGTGGGTCTCGGCCATCAGCAGGTTGCCTTGCGCCTGCGCTCTCCGCGCCCGCTGGCTTTGGCTGTCGGCGAGATAGGCGCGCACCGGCAGTGCGATAACCAGCGCCCCGACACCGGCTGCGACCGCAAGCGCGATCCAGGCTGCGGCCGGGCTGAGCTTGAGCTGCCAGCGCCGTACCGCCAGCAGGGCGGGCTGCTCGGCGGGCGGCGGCTCGGGCGCGCGGCGTCGGCGTTTTGCGCCCGGCTGCGGTCGGTGCGCCGACTGCGGTGTTGGCGCCGGGGCGGGCTCCGGCGGGGCCGGGGCTGCCGCGCTGGCCACCAGCCCGAACAGCGCAAAGACGGTGAACTCGATAGCGCCGATGTACCACCCGTAGTCGAAGAAGCTGTGCACGCAGAACACGAGCACGCCGGCGATGCATCCCGCACACAGCAGCCGGCCCTCGCGGTCGCGCAGGCGGCGAAACGCCTTGGCGGCAAGCCAGAAAAACGCGCCCAGCATCCACACGAAGGCGATCGCGCCGGGGATGCCCATCTCCGCCGCGATCTGCAGGTAACTCTCGTGCGCCATGCGCGTGAAGCCGCCCTTGGCGTAGCGGGGGTAGGCGAATTCGAAGGCCCCGGGCCCGACGCCCAGCCAGGGATGGTCGGCGACCATGGTCTTGGTGCCCTGCCAGGTGAGATAGCGGAACATGTTGGAGTGCTGCTGCCCGGAAAGCGAGCCCACCACGCGCACCCGCAGCGGCGGCACCGCCAGCGCCACCAGCAGGATCAGCGCCAGGGCGCCGACGCCCGCGGCGACGGCGAGGCGGGTGCGGCGAAACGCCACTCCCGCCAGCAGGCCGAAGACGAAGATGCCGGCGGCGAAGCTCAGCCATCCGCCGCGCGAGCCGGTGAGCAGCAGCGCCAGCAGCGTGAGGATCGCCGCGAAGCCGATCAGGATGCGGGCGGCCGGGGAGCGCGACCACAGGAAAGCCGCCGCCGCCAGGGGTATGACAAGGCCCAGGAACCCAGCCAGTTCGTTGGGGTTGAGGAAGGTGGCGAAGATGCGCCAGCTCGGGTTGCGGCCGATGACGCTCTGCAGCACATACTCGCGCGTCCCCAGCCAGGAGACCGCCACGGTGGCCACGATGAGCGCCCCGAGGTACAAACGCCGGCGCCCGATCGTGGCGGGCTGATTGGCAATGAGCCAGAACGCCATCGCTCCCGCCACCATCTGGTAGAACGCCAGGACGCTGCGGCAGCGATTGACGGAGGCGAACGCAGTGGAGATGAGGGCGATCGCCAGCAGAAGCGCGACGGGCAGGTTGAGGGGGGTGCGCAGGAAGGCCGGGTCGCGGCGGGCCAACAGCGAGGCGGCGAGGAAGGCAAGCCACCCGAGCGCCATCAGGCAGAAGATGATCGCCAGGCCGGCGGAGGCCTCCACCGTGCCCCACTTGCCCCACACCAGCGGCGCCACCACCAACGCGCCGACGATGGCCGCGTCGCGAACCCAGACCAGTGCGCGCTCGGTGAACGTCATGACTGCAATTCTCGCCGCGGATTGACGCGGATAGCCGCGGATGTCTTGCGGGAGTTGTCGAAAACGAATCGCTTGAACTCCGGCTTTCGCCCAAAGTTCAACAGCAGGCCGACCTGCAATTCTGTGGCGCGCAAGTAGTTCAGTAGCTGGGCCTCAAAGACAGGTTCATAGCCTGGATGCGGCCTTCAGTTCGCACATGACCTGGCTATTCACGATAAGATCGGCACGGAAATCGCCGACCACTTTCCCGCGAAAATGCACCGGTATGGGCCGCTCCTGTTCGACCTCCAACCCCTCTTCACGCAAAGCAATCGCCATCGCGTTGGCATAGACGGACTCGAGAAAGCCGCCGCCCAACTCGTTGTACACGTCGCAGAAGACCCCTATGATCTGTTCTGTCAGATCTGCACATTCCAGCGATCCGCGTTGCTCCGCGTTCATCCGCGGTTACTCCGTCCCCGTTTTCAAGCTTGCCAGCCCCTCGGGCGGCCGCGGCTGATGCGGTAGCCGAGGTTGCGCAAGACGCTATACAGGTTCTCCGCGAGCACCACCGCCTCCCGCATCCAGATTCCCAGCGGCAGCAGCGGCCGCAGCGGCGGCGGCACACCGCGCGCGTAGTGCTTCCAGTAGAAACGAATCATGCTGCGATGGAACTCCCGCACCATGCGCAGCGGACGCAGGTCGGTACTGCGCCCGACCACGTGCGTCACCACCGCCTGCGGCAGGTAGTAAATCTTCCAGCCGGCGCGCCGCGCGCGGTAGCACCAGTCCACGTCCTCGCAGTACATGAAATACTCCTCGTCCAGCAGCCCCACCTGCGCCAGCGCCTCCGCGCGCAGGCACATCGCCGCCCCCGACACCCAGTCCACCTCGCGCACCGCGTCGTGCGCCCAATCGGACATCAGGTATTCCCGGTTCCAGCGGTTGTCGGGGATGAGCCGCCCCAGAGGCACTTTGCGCAACAGGCCCGTCGCCAGGCGCGGAAAACGCCGGCACGAATACTGCAGTGTCCCGTCGGGGTTCAACACATGCAGTCCCACCGCCCCCGCGTCGGGATGGGCGTTCGTGAACTTCACCAGCTCGGCGAATGCACCGGGGTGAACGATCGTGTCCGAGTTGAGCAGCAGGCGGTAGCGGGCGCGCGCGCGGCGCAAGGCCTCGTTGTTGGCCGCCGCGAATCCGCGGTTGATGCGGTTCATGATGAGCCGCACCGCCGGAAACTCCCGCCGCACCATCGCCGGAGAGCCGTCGGTGGAGGCGTTGTCCACCACCATGACTTCGAAGCGCGCCTCGCCGGCGCGCGCGAACACGGACTCCAGCGCCCGCCGCAGGTCGGCGCAGGTGTTCCAGTTGACGATGCAGATGGTGAGATCGAGCCCGGCCCCGGGATTCACTGCTGCTTCGGCTTCCATCCGGGGGCTGGCGGCTCCGCTTCCTCAAGCAGCATGATCGGGATGCCGTCGCGAATGGGGTAGCGCCTGCCGCACGCGGTGCACACCAGCCGCTCCTGCTCCTGCTCCACCGGGGCCTTGTCCTCGGGACAGGCCAGTATCTCCAGCAGCTCCTTATCCATTGCGTAGCCGCCTCCCGCGAGGGTTTCGCCGCGAATTAGCGCGGATATGCGCGGATATTCCCTCGTCCGCGTTCATCCGCGTCTATCAGCGGCTAGTTCTCCCTCAAGCCCCTTACGCCCTGCGCATATCCGCCCCGATCGTGCGCATCACCGTCACAAACCCGGGGAACGAGGCGCCGATACCCTCGGCTCCGCTTACGACCGTTTCCCCCTGCGCCGCCAGCCCCGCCACCGCCAGCGCCATCGCCACCCGGTGATCGCCGCGACCGTTGACCTCGGCCCCGCGCAGGCCTTCGACGCCCTCGATTACCAGCCCGTCGGGGCGCTCCTGGATGTGCGCGCCCATCTTGCTCAGCTCCGTGGCCATCGCCTCCAGGCGGTCCGATTCCTTGACCCGCAGCTCCTGGGCGCCGCCGATGTTTGTCGTGCCCTGCGCCAGCGCCGCCACCACGCACAGCACCGGCAGCTCGTCAATCAGCCGCGGCACCAGCTCCGGCCCGATATCGCAGCCCCGCGGGCGCGACCCGCGAGCGGTTATGGTCGCCACCGGCTCGCTCCCGCGCGTCTCGGGTGCGGTCTCGGCGATGTCCGCGCCCATGGCGCGCACAACGTCAAGCATACCCGTGCGGGTGGGGTTGGTCCCCACGCCCTCGACGCGGACCTGCGACCCCTCGACCACCAGCGCCGCCGCCAGGGGAAAAGCGGCGGACGAGATGTCGCCGGGCACCGCCACCGCGCAGCCGCGCAGAGCCTGCCCTGAGGAGGTCGAAGGGTCGCCGCCGCCGAGGCCCCTCACCGTCGTCGTGAGCCCGTCGCGCGACACGTCGGCGCCGAAAGCGCAGAGCATGCGCTCGGTGTGGTCGCGCGAATGATAGGGCTCGGTCACCGACGTTTCGCCGTCGGCGTACAGCCCCGCCAGCAGCACTGCGGACTTCACCTGCGCGCTGGCGACCGGGCTGTGATAGCGGAGGCCGCGCAACGCGCCGCCCTGCACCTCGACCGGGGGCAGGCAGCGCTCGGTGCGTCCGGATACCGCGGCGCCCATCCGCCCCAGGGGCTGCGCGACGCGATCCATGGGCCTGCGCGACAGGGACTCGTCGCCCGCCAGGCGCGCGGCGAACCCCTGGCCCGCCAGAATGCCCAGCAGCAGGCGCATGGTGGTGCCGGAGTTGCCGCAGTACAGATCGTCCGTCGGCGGAGCAAGCCCGCGCAGGCCGACCCCGTGCACCCGCACGATGGGCGCGTCGAGCGGGCCGATGGCAACGCCCATCGCCGCCAGGCACGCCGCCGTTCTCTCGACGTCCGCAGCCGCCAGCAGCCCGCCGATGCTGGTCTCGCCGCGGGCGATCGCCCCCAACAGCAGCGCGCGGTGGGAGATGGATTTGTCGCCGGGCACGGCCACCGCGCCCTGCAGCGGCCGGCTGGCGCCGCGAACGACGAGAGTTGAACCACGGTCGCCCGTCACAGGGCCTCCTTGGCACGCTGGGCGTCGGCGAGCAGGCGCTCCAGCGTCTCGCGGTCACGGCGCCGGAGCGCGTCGGCGAATCGCCCCAGGGATGCGTTCATCTCGAAAAGCGACGCCAGCAGGGCGTCGGCGTTGGCGAGCGCTATGTCGGCCCACAGGGAGGCATCGCCGCCGGCGATGCGCGTGGTGTCGCGGAAGCCGCGGCCGACGACGTCCATGGTGTCGGCGCGCTGCCTGGTGCACTCGGCGACGACGTTGACCAGCGCCGCCGCCGCCACGTGGGGCAAGTGGCTGGTGCGCGCCACCAGCTCATCGTGCTCCTGCGGCGACAGCAGCAGCGAGCGCGCCCCCAGGCGCGCCACCAGGTCCTCGATGCGCTCAAGGACCTCCGCGTCGGTGACCGCCGTGGGGGTGATCACCCAGGTCGCGCCCTGCAGCAGGTTGGGGCGCGCGGCGGCAATGCCCCTGCGCTCGGAGCCGGCCAGCGGATGCCCGCCCACGAAGCGCTCGGGGTGGGGCAGGGCCTGCTCGGCGGCGGCCACTATCGGGCCCTTGACGCTGCCGACGTCGGTGATGATGCAGTCCGCGTCAACCACGCCCGCCGCAATCCCCAGGTGCTCGATGATGAGGGAGATCGGCGCCGCCAGCACGACCAAGTCGGCGCCGGCTACCGCCTCGGTGACATCGCGGGTCGCGCGATCCGCGGCCCCACGCGCCAGGGCGAGCTCGATCGTCTCCTCGCTCCTCGCCGCGGCCACCACCTCGCGCGCGAGCCGCCGCGCGCGCAGGGCCATGCCCACGGAGCCGCCGATGAGCCCGGCGCCCACCACCGCCACACGGTCGAAGAGGAATGCGCCCTCGGCGGCCGGAGCACTGTTTCGATGGTTTGGGCTACTCCCGGCTTGGTTGGTCACCAGGTCTCCTGCATCCTATCAATCGGTGGCGCAGCCGTCTCGGCTGCGAACCCGTTTGGTCGGCAGGCGGGACCCTTCGACTACGCTCAGGATAAACGCCTGCCCCACCACAAGTGACAGTGGCCCTACAGCGTGCGCCCCACGGCCGCGGCTACCGCCGCCAGCTCGCCCATCAGTCGCCGGAAGTCGTCGGGCCGCAGCGACTGGTAGCCGTCCTTGAGGGCGCGTTCGGGGTGCGGGTGCACCTCGATCATCAGGCCGTCGGCGCCGGCGGCGACCGCCGCGCGCGACACCGCCCCGACCAGGCTCGCGCGCCCGGTGCCGTGGCTGGGATCGACGATGATCGGCAGGTGGGTCAGCTCCTTGATCGCGGGCACGGCGTTGATGTCGAGGGTATTGCGGGTGTAGGTCTCGAAAGTGCGCAGGCCCCGCTCGCACAGGATGATCTCGTAGTTGCCGCCGAGCATGATGTACTCGGCCGCCTGCAGCCACTCCTCGATGGTCGCCGACAGCCCGCGCTTCAGCATCACCGGCTTGCGCAGCAGGCCGACCTCGCGCAGCAGCACGAAGTTGGCCATGTTGCGGGTGCCGATCTGGAGGATATCGCAGTATTCGCTCACCAGGTCCACGTCGCGCGGGTCCATGACCTCGGTGATCGCGCGCAGGCCGGTGTCCCGCGCCGCCATGCGCAGCAGCTCCAGGCCCTCGCGCTCGAGGCCGCGGAAGCCGTACGGCGAGGTCGAGGGCTTGAACGCGCCCCCGCGCAGGACGGTCGCCCCCGCGTCCCGCACCGCGCGCGCCGTCTCCAGGATTTGCTCCTCGCTCTCGACCGAACACGGGCCCGCCATCACCACCACCCGCTCGCCGCCGATGACGACCGGCCCCACCTGCACGATGGTGGGCTGCGGATGGAACTCCTTGCTCGCCAGCTTGTACGGCTTGAGGATGGGGACGACGCGCTCGACCCCGGGCAGGGTCTCGATCTGCTGGGCGACGAGCTGCTTTTCCTCGTCGAGCGCGCCGATGGCGCCGATGATGGTCTTCTCCACCCCGCGCGACAGATGGATGCCGTAGCCGCGCTCCTCGAGCGCCTTGATGACGACGTCGATCTCGGAGTCGGGGGCCCCGGTTTTCATGATGACAATCATGACGCGCCTCCCTCACCCGCGCTCGCCCCGGACGCCGCCAGCGTTTGCTCGAGCGCCGCGATGAAGCGCTGGTTCTGCTCGGGCAGGCCGATGGTGACGCGGAGGTGCGTGGACAGGCCGAAGATGTCGCCCGTGCGCACGATCACCCCCTGGCGCAGCAGGCCCCCGAACACCTTGCGGCAGTCCATGCCCACATCCACCAGGATGAAATTGGCGTGGGTGGGCACGTAGGATACGCCGAGGCGCTCCAACTGTCCGTAGAGGTAAGCCTTGCCCTCGCGGTTGACCTGGCGGCTGCGCTCGACCTGGGCGCGGTCGCGCAGGCTGGCGCGCGCGGCCTCCATGGCGACGGTGCTGACGTTGAAGGGCGCGCGCACGCGCAGCAGGTGCTCGATCAGCCGCGGCGGGCCGAAGCCGTAGCCGATGCGCAGCCCGGCCAGCGAGTAGATCTTGGAGAAGGTGCGCAGCACGATGATGTTGTCGGCGCCCTGCTTGAGCAGGGCCAGCGAATCGGGGTAGTGCGGATCCTCGACGTACTCGAAGTAAGCCTCGTCCATAACCACCACGCAGTTGGGCGGCACGGCCTCCAGGAACGCCCCCACCTCGTCGATGGTGACGATGGTGCCGGTGGGGTTGTTGGGGTTGCCGATCCACACCAGCTTGGTGCGCTCGTCGAGGCGGCGGGCCATCTCCCGCAGGTCGTAGCGGTAATCGCGCATGGGCACCATCACGCACTCGCCGCCCATCAGGCGGGTGGTGAACTCGTACTGGCTGAAAGGGCCCTTGGGCATGAGCGCGCGCTCGCCCGCGTTCAGGAATGCGAGCCCGATCTGCAAGATGATCTCGTCGCTGCCGCGCCCGACCACGATCTGCTCGCCGGGCACGCCCAGGTGCGCCGCCAGCTCGCGTCGCAGGTGGTACCAATCGTTGTCGGGGTACAGGCGCGTCTGCTCGATCGCCTTCTTCATCGCCTCCAGCGCCAGCGGCGACGGGCCCAGCGGGTTCTCGTTGGAGGCGAGCTTGATGATGTCGGTGAGGCCGTATTCGCGCTGCACCTCCTCGATCGGCTTGCCCGGGCTGTATGGCCGCAGCGCCGCTATCGCCGGACGAATCAGTTTGTCGTCGGTCATGGTGCCGCTTCTCCGTACGATCTCTGTCAAGCGTAGTCTGCGGGCTGCGGCCGGAGTCCAACCGCAGAGAACGCTGAGGACGCAGAGTGCAGATCAGGATGGGAAAGGCCCTCTCTGTGCTCTCTGCGTGCTCTGCGGCTCCACTCCGGCTATTCGTCATCTCCGGCGCGCGTCTCGGGCTCGCCCAGGAATAGGCTGCGCTCGAGCCGCCGGATGTACTCGGTCCAGCCCTTGCCCTGGCCGCGATCGGCCGCGATGGCGGTGAGGAAGCCGTTGACCTGAGCGTCCAGGTTCTCGCCATAGTGCAACGCACACGCCTCCGCCGTCATCGGCAGCTTGGGCGCGCCAAACTGGTGCTCACCATGATGGGCGAGCATCAGGTGGCCGATGCGCAGCCGCTGCTCCGACGTCAGCTCGGGGATCTTCTCCGCCTGCGCGGCCACCATTTGATAGCCGACCACCACGTGGCCGATGAGCCCGCCCTCGTGGGTCACCTCAATGCTCGTATCGTACGAGTACTCGCGCACCTTGCCCACATCGTGCAGCAGCGCCCCCGCGACCAGGAGGTCGCGATCCAGTTGGGGGTAGATGTCGCACGCATTATCGCATATCTTGACGACGTTCAGCGTGTGCTCGATCAGGCCGCCGATATAGGCGTGGTGGATACCCTTGGCGCCAGGGCACATCTTGAACTCTGCCACGAAGTGCGGATCGGCGAAGAACGCCGCCAGCAGCTTGCGCAGGCCGGGATCGCGCACCGATTTGCAGGCCTCCAGGAGTGCCTCCATCATCTCATCGGGGTTGCGCTCGGACTGCGGCAGGAAATCCTCCCGGCGGACCTCCTCCACCGGGCACTTGACGAGATCAGTGATGATGAGTTGCACCCTGTCTTGATAAGTCTCAACGCGACCCGTGACCGCCACTACATCGCCCGCCTCAAACCTCGCAGCTAACGCCTCCGCGTCATCCCATGCGCGCGCCTGAATCTCGCCGGAGCGGTCGCCCAGCATGAGCGACAGGTATTGGCCGGGCTTGTTACGGAAGTCCACGAGCCGCTTCGACCGCACCGAATAACGGCCGCCCGCAACGGTCTGCCCCGGCGCGAGTTCCGCGCACAGTCGCGCCGCGCGCCCGTCGTCCATGCCCAGTTTCGGCTGCCCGCCCTCGCTCGCGCTCATAGTCGCGCCCCCTAGTAGAGAGTCTCGATGCTGGTGCCCGGGTAATACTTCGCCAGTATCTCCCGGTGATCCCGGCCCGCCGCCGCCATCCCCGCCGCCCCCGCCTGGCACATGCCGACGCCATGCCCCCAACCGGCGCCCCACAGCACAAACACCACCGCGCGCCCCTCGTCGTCGCAGTAGCGATCGACTACGAACGCCGAACTCGGCAGCCCGCCCAGCCCCTGGCGAATCACCAGCTCGGGGCTGAGGGTGCTGGTAGCCCGGGTGCCCACCACCTCCAGCCGGGTTATACGCCCCGACACCCCGCGCGCCAGCGGGCGCAGGTCAACCACCTCGCCCACGTCGATCATGTCGGCCAGCGACTTCTCGACCTGCTGGCGCGTAAGCGCGCGCACCCAGCGAAACCGCGCCAGGTTGGCGTACTCGGGCTGGCGGCAGTTGACCGCCGGGAAGCCCGTCAGGTACGCGCGCAGTCGGTCGTCCTGGTTACGGTAATCGCCTGCCCGTGCTGCCGGGCCGTCCGCGTCCGGCACGCCGCGCAGGTAGGGGACGTCCGCGCCCCCCCACGCGTCGATGGCGTTCTCGGTGTGCCCGCCGCAGATCGCGTGATAGACCGCGCTCGCCGGGCGGCCGTTGTAAGTCAGGATCTCCCCGCGTGTCGCCGCGACGGCGGCGTTGCCCGCGGGCGTCTGGTCGGTTATCCCGCGGTACGCCTGGCAGTGGCCCTCGGCGCAGAGGTCGAAGCCGTCGGCTCGATGCCGCCCCTGGCTCGCCAGCGCCACGCTGCGCGCGGCAACCGCTTGCGCCTCGAGCGCGGCGGGCGGGTAGTTGGGCTCCATCTCGGCGCACACCACCCCGCGCGCGTACGCCTCCAGATCCACCACGTTCACTAAGGATAACATGCCGGCGGCATCGCGCGCCACCTCGATTTCGCCCTCGTAGCGCCGCAGCGCGTTCTCCTGCGGACCGGCCAGCAGCCCCGCGTTGCCCCCCTCCCCGCTGCGCACCCGCACCGGCAGGGGATACCACGTGCCGACTCCGTCCGCCGAGACCACGCAGACTTCGCCTTCGCGCGGCGGCCTGTCGCACCGCACGCCGGCCGGAGCCGACGACGAGGTGTAAACCGTCCACGTCTGGCCCTGGCCGCGCGCCTCCGGCCCACCGGCGGAAAGCACAAACGGCCCGGGCGCGCCGACTGCCACCGACGCGCGATGCCGCGCGAGACCGACGCGCACCTGGGGTGGGCCGCCCTCGCCTTGCGCGCATGACGCGGCGGCGAGGACGGCGAGCAGCGCTAGGCAGGTCAGGTTCTTCATCGTCAGGATGGCGCTTGCAGCGCTTCGGAAGACGCGAAGCGACAGTACCCCGTGTCTGCAAGTTCGGCGCCGGCGCCGACGTACCTCCCCCGCACGGCCCGTGCGCACGTCAACGAGGCGACGCGGCGTCAAAGGGAGATAGCCCGCGCGGGAATCGCGCAGGGGGCTGGTGTATAGGTCGCAGAGTGGCCAGGCCAAGGGCCGCCACGTCCCTAGACCCCGACTTAGTCGGGGCCGGGATGGCGGTCCGGCCGAGCCGGACTTAGCCAGCGGTCGCGTGGCGACCTAGCCCGGATTATTCATACTCCGGTGGCGCAGGTTTTCAACCTGCGAAGAATGAACACAAGATGCAATCCGCCTTCGCGGGCGACGAAGTTCCGCTACGGCGGACGAAGGCGTCCTGCGCCACCGAAGGTTAGGTTGCACTGTGCGTCGGATTCAAGCACACCGTGAATAATCCGGGCTAGCCGTGTTGACGAGGGGTCTTGGTGTGCTCGAGCGAGGCCAAGATTCCCGCCACAGGCGGACAAGCCTCGCGGAGTTTACGCCGAGCGCAGCCTGCCCTGAGCGGCTACGCCTACGGCCGCCGTGGCGGTCGCGCGCGCTAGCCACTTGCCGAATGGGTCGAGGGGCTCGGAGTGACATTGGCGGGGGCAGTTGCGCTGCAGCCCTTGTGCGGGCGCCCAAGCGGCGGCCCCGATGGCGGGGGGCTGGATTGGACGGGCCGGCCGGTCACTGGGCGCCGCTGAAAGCTCGCCAGCGCCGCAGCACCTCACGCCCGCTCAGTGCGCTGTCGGGGGGCACTTCGCCCTGGGTGGTGCGCACCACGTCCACGCGCCAGCGACCAGCCTCCCAAATCATGTACACCGGCCACTCCACCGCGGCGGCACTAGCGGAGGGGTCGAGCGGGCTGACGCTGAGAACCACCTTTGCGGTATCGCCCTCTCGTTCCACCGAGCGCACAATGTAGGCGCTTGGAGACACGGCGGCCGTGCCTTCCTGCGCAAGCACCTCGGGGCCCATCATGACGCGGCTTCGTATCGACATGAGCTCGTACATAGCCTTGACGTCGCCGGACGCCTGCGCGCGCAAGAACGCGGTGAGGGCGGCGGTGGGAGAAGTGCGCACATACCACAGATAGCCGCTCAGACCCAGGACGACGATTGCCGCCATAATGGCGGACGGGGAGACTCTGCTGCGCCGGCGCCGCACCGGCTTGGGCTGCGGAGGCGCCGGCGGCGGCAAGCGCCGATAACAGCGCCAGCAGATCGTGTCCACGGCCACGACTTCGGTGCCGCAGTTGGGGCACAGCCTCGGTTTGTCCGCCGAGCCCATGGGGGCGAACCATCCTTCCGTGCGGCTACTTCACATAGTTAACTTCTACGCCGGGCCGTGCAGTTCCTCTCTCGGCGCGACGGCGCCGCCAACATTCTCTGGCCCGACCCCGCCCGGCCCCGGTGCGGGCGCGGGCCTGCGCGCCCTGCACGGCCACTCAAGCTCGCATCCGCGCGCCGGATGCCCCGGCTAGTCCTCCTGCGTTACGGTCAGCCCGCGGCGCGCAATGCGATACTCCAGGTGCCGGGCGCCGCGTGCTTCGAGCGCGGCGATGACCTGGGCATGCCTATCGGCGGGCGCGACGGTTATCATGCAGCCGCCGCCCCCGGCGCCGCAGATCTTGCTCGACCATGCGCCCGCCTGGGCGGCGGCCGCGATGAGTGCGTCTATGCGCGCGGTCGTGACCCCTTCGGCGAGCTGCTTGCGGTTGTTCCATTCCTCGTCCACCAACTCGGCGAAGCGAATGAGATCGCCGGCCTGCAGCGCCTCGTGCATGGCGAGCGCGGTGCGCTGGATGGCGCGCATGGACTGGCGGTTGTTGCCGGTGTTCTCGACGTAGGCCTTGAGCATGTTCCAGTTGCTGGTGCCGGAGAAGCGCGATTCGCCGGTGAAGGTGAGGATGATGCCGAATTCGAGCTGGCGCAGGAGGTCCTCGTCGGTGACCACCGCCGTGCGCTCGTTGCGATCGAGGCGGAACCAAATGGCGCTCGCGCCGCCATACACGGCGCCGTAGTAGTCTTGCTTGCCGGTGGGGATGCCGATGCTCTGCGCTTCGATGTTGGCGCCCCAATCGATAAACCGGTCGGTCGTGAAGTGAGTGCCGTTGAGGCGATCGAGGGCCGCGCTCAGCGCGATCAGAAGCGAGGACGAGGCGCCCAGCCCCGAGCCGTGGGGCACGCTATTGTGGGTGACGACGTTGACCCCACTGCGGGGGGCGTAGAACTTGACGATGCGGGCGACCAGATCCAGTTCCTGGCCCACGGGCAGCGATTCCACGTCGTCGGCCTCCAGGGTCGCGCCCGTGTCCTCGGAGCGCAGCTCGATCCGGGCGTCCGCGCGCGGCTCGACGGAGACATGGCTGAGCAGGGTGATGCCTATGTTGAGCGTGAGCCCGCCGTCGAGAAAGACGTACAGCGGATGAATGTCGAGCGTGCCTCCCGCGAGGTCGATACGGGTGGGGGCGGTGGCGCGGATAATCATGACAGGCCTCCGGGTGCCGGGCGCGCGGTCTCCTGACCGCGCGAACTCTTCGCGACTTCGGAGAAGTCGCGCCCGAGCCGATAGGTTCTGTGCCGCGCCGGGCCAATCCTTGTCGCGCCGCGGTCGCCGCACGCGAACGGGGCGGCCCGCGTGACAGGCAGGGGAATCGCGCCGATGATGGAAAAGGAACTTGCCTCGGTTACCGAGATGGGGGCACAAGGAGCGATGTGATGCGCATTGGATTCGTCACCGGGTACTCGCCGCAGGAGGTGGAGCTGGCCGCGCGCGCCGGCTTCGACGGACTGGAGATCTCCATGCGCGCGGCGCCGGCAAAGCCGGAGCTTCAGCGCATGAAGGAGGCGCTGGCTCGCCACGGCGCTGCCGTGCTAACCGTGTTCCACTTCGAGAACTACGCCGCGGCCGATGCCGCCGCGGCGCGCAAGGCGCGCGCCAACTTCGGCAGAGTCTGCGGCGCCGCGCGCGCCCTCGGCACCACGGTGGTGACCGTCAACGCGTGGGTGCCGCGCGACGCCTCGCTGGAGGACAAGTTCGCCCATTACCAGCGCACCTTCGGCCGCCTGGCCGAGGTCGCCCGCGACCAGGGCTGCGTCATCGCCATCGAGAACTGCCCCCACGGCTTGTGCAATATCGCCTGGAGCCCCGCCAACTGGGAGCGCATGTTCAACGACCTGCCGACCAAGACCGTCGGCCTGGAGTTCGACCCCTCGCACCTGGTGTGGCAGGGCATCGACTACGCGGCCGCGCTGCGCCGCTTCGGCGAGCGGGTCTATGCCTTTCACGCCAAGGATACCGAGATTCTCGGCGACGTCCTCAGCCGCGTCGGTATCCACGGCTCGGGGTGGTGGCGCTTTCGCATCCCCGGCTATGGCGACATCAACTGGAAGCGCATCTTCACCATCCTCGCCGACATCCACTACCGCGGGGACCTCATCATCGAGCACGAGGATCCCATCTTTCGCGGCGACCGCCGCGAGGAGGGCCTGCGCCTGGGGCTCAAGTTCCTGCGTCAGTTCGTGATGTAGCGGCATCGGCGGCGCCCGGCCATCGCCCCGGTCGCGCGGTCGGCGCGGGTGTGACCGTTTTTAGTCGGTGCGGTGGCAACGCCTCTCCCTTGCAGGGCTTAGCATTACCCACATCTGCCTCAGGAAAGGGTTCTTCAGAGGTAGGGGCAAGGCATGCCTTGCCCCTACTGGTTCTGGCCCGGGCGCGCGCTCCATGAGCGCG
>Ga0315291_10003666_pt1 | contig 19840 bp, 18 predicted proteins | sample YL17G12_20_MG_FD_203070 | JGI IMG/M metagenome (GOLD analysis project Ga0315291, IMG submission 203070) | Sediment microbial communities from Yellowstone Lake, YNP, Wyoming, USA - YL17G12_20 | ecosystem: Environmental > Aquatic > Freshwater > Lake > Sediment | place: USA: Wyoming | collected...
TTTCGGCTTTGACTCCGAAGACATAAGTCCCGGAGTTTCATGCGGTATTAGACCCCCTTTCGAGGGCTTATTCCTCACTCGAGGGGAGATTACCCACGTGTTACTCACCCGTTCGCCGCTATTCCCGGGTATTGCTACCCGGAAATCGCTCGACTTGCATGTGTTAGGCACGCCGCCAGCGTTCACTCTGAGCCAGGATCAAACTCTTCAATTATAAGAACCCTTGCGGGCTCTCGACGAGTTTGTAAGTGGCAATTAAGATCGATCTGGTCGCTCCGCTTTATTTTTCAAAGATCTGTCTTCTTTCTGTCCCGAGAAAGAAATGCCTCCTAAAAACAATAATTTCAAGTTGTCAACCAGTGAAGGTTGTCAGACTGAAGGCTCAGTAACTATAGGAGTTTTCCCCATGCTTGTCAAGATGTTCTTGAATATTTTTTCAGGGAGCAAAAAATGTCAACGGAAGTTGGCCCTATTCCCTTTCATTTCAACAGGATGATGAACTCCCGTTGACAACCGCGGGGCGCGCCGGGCGGATCCCCCCTTATTTTATATCGGCCCGGGTTGGCACGTATCCGGCTTATTTATATCAGATGAGGCGGCCATGAAAAAGCGCGGATTCACCCTGATCGAACTCCTGGTTACCCTGTCCCTGGTCACGTTCCTTATCGCGGGGACCGGGGAGCTCATCAGCCTTTCCCTGCTCGCCAAAAGGAAGGCCGAAGCCCACGCCGGGGTCATCCATCATCTCACCGATAAGCTCGAAAGCCTGCGGTCTCTTCCCTTCGATGCCTCGGAACTCAAAGCGGGCCGATACGAAGAGGAGGTCGCGGCGCGGGGAGCGGACCCGGCCTTCTTTATGGAATGGAATATCGAAGACTCGTCCGGCGGCACAAAGCGGATCGGGATCCGCGTTTCCTCCCGCAGCCGGGCGCCCGCGACCGCAAAGGCCGTCCTCCTGGTCTCGAAAAAGCTGGGGTTCCGGCCATGAACCGACGGGGATTCACGCTCATCGAGTTCCTGATCAGTTTATCGCTCCTCCTCATCATCGTCCTGGCCGGCTTCGAGTTCTTCGGGCAGGCCCGAGCCCTCTTTTTCAAGCTCAAAGAGGCCGAGGAGAGCGAAGAGGCGGCTTTGGCCGCCCTGGACAAGATAAGGATCGACTTGACCCGCGGCGGCCGGGGCCTGTCCATCCCGATGGGGATGGGACTCCTCGAAGCGGTCCGAGCCGAACCGGAGAGGCTGACCGTCCAGAGTTCGGAGGGCTCTTACGGACTCCGGGAGGACTTGGTCCAGGGCGGAACGCGGGCGGTCCTGGAATCCGCGGCCGGCTTGAAAAAAGGGTCGGAGATCTGCATCTTCGACCCGGACAAGGGCGAGGTCCGGCGCGTCCTATCGGTCGAAGGTGAGTGCCTGACCCTCTCGACACCGCTCGAGCATTCCTACTCGAGAGAAACGGCCGGCCTCGTCGCCGTTGAGAAAATATCGTTCTTCCTCGACCGAGAGGACGCGGTCATCCGGCGCCAGGTCAATTCCAGCCCCGCCCAACCCCTGCTCGAAGACGCCGGGACTTTCCTTTGCTCTTACGACCGGCCCAGGAACCTCGCCGGGATCGCCTTCACCCTCGCTTCTCACAAGGAGAAAACCTATGAGCTTTGCATCTTCCCAAAGAACGCCGGCCTTTCCCCTGTCCGCTGATGGAGCGCCGGGAGGCCGGAAAGGATCGATTAGTGTGACCGTGACCCTTATGTTCCTCGTCTTCACGGTCCTCGGAATGGGCATGCTCCTCTTGTCCCAGGTCCATCTCAAGGCCGGCGCCGCAAGGAAAAACTCCGCCCTCCTGGACTACGCGGCGGAGAACGGCATCAAACGCGCTCTGGAAGACATCGACGGCGCCCTGGCGTCGAGGGCAACTCTCATCGAGGTCACGCCCGGCCGGATGTCCGAGCTCCGGTCGGACGCTCTCCTGGGGGGGATAAAGATCGTGGAGGAACTGTTCGGCTGGCCCCTTCCCCGCCTGATCCGGGAGAGTTGGGAGAACATGAGTTGGGAAAGCGTCACGGCCTGCGATCCGGAAAGGACCGAGGACCGGGAGGATTTCCTATCGATCGGCTACCGGTTCCGGATCGATTCCGAAGGCAAGCTCGCGAATTTCAAGCCGAAACGGGCCTCCCAGTGCGACGCTTCCCTGAACGTTCTGGCCGGCAGGCTGCCCCTCCCCTGCGTTCCCCTTCTATTGAATAAGAAGATGGACGCCGGGACGGAGAACGATTTCCTGAGTTCGAAGGGAATATCTTTCCGGGCCGCGCCCGGCGGCGGCCCGACCGCCCACCTTGAGATCGTAGAAACGCCGGTCATCCCAATCGACGCGACATCACTCCTGGGCAAAGCGCTCCGGCTCCGCCTCTTCCGCCCGGAGGACCTCGACGCCGCCACCGTGCGGCGGGCCGTGGGGCTCGAACCATCGAACGATCCCGTGCCCGACGGTGTCTATCTCATCCAGGACGATCTCGGACTTGGCGGCGTCTTCGTTCAGGGGGATATCGAAGAGCTCATCACGGCCATCGACGGACCGTTCCAGGTGATCTGCTTCCGCTCGGAGACCGGAGAATGGGTCCTCAGGTTCAGCCCGGCCCTGCGCCAAACGTTTTTTACCGCGCCCGACGCGTCACAGTCCTACGATCTCGTCCCGGAGGGGATCATCGCGGTCAACGGAAAGATCGGCGCCCTCGGAGGCGGCACGATGGACGCATCCGGCCGGGTCGTCTTGGCCGGAGACGAGCCGACGCCATCCATCCTCGCCGGGGTCAGCCTGACCATCCTCTCCTCGGAAGGAGTCACGATATCAACCCACCTTATATCCCAGGGGGTCCGCTGGCAGGACGGGGTCCCTTACGTCAAGGACGACAGCTCCCAGGTCATCATCTATTCGACCGGAAAAGATTTCCTGGCGGGGACAACCGTGGAAGGCGGAATTTCCATTGCCGATGGGGCCCCGGCTAACCTGACCATCCAAGCCTCGCTCATAGCCGGCGGGACGGGCTTCGCCGTTCAGGGTAAAGGAAAAGACATCGAGGTGCTGGGCGGCATCCAAGCCGTCGATTACACTTCGGAGGGGAACACGCTCAAGATCTCGCCGAACAAAGGACTCGCCGAAGGCCGGTCCCTTCCCGGGAACGCGCCGCTTTCGACCGGACCGATGCTTTACGTTTCCTCCTTCAAGGTCCGCGAATGGAAGGAATATTGAATGGACAAAAAAGGGTTCACGCTCGTCGAGGCGGTCATCGTTCTGGCCCTCGTTTCACTCCTCATGCTTGCCGGGTCGGGGTCGGTATCCGGGCTGGCGCCTCGATACCAATTGCAGCGCGCTGTCTGGGAGGTCCGGTCGAGGTTGAACCAGGCCCGCATCCGTTCCGTCTGGGAGGGGGTTTCCGTCCGCGTCAGGCTCAGCTCCGGCGCCATCGCGCTGGAGCAATACGATGAAACGGGAAAAACTTGGAGGACCTTGCAGACGGAATTCCTGGAAGGGGTCCGGATCGAGGCCAACAACAGCCCCATTTTCCATCCGACGGGAACCGTAACCGGTCTGGCCACGATCCTGGTTTCCAACGCCCGCGGCGCTTACCGGATCACCCTGGCGATCTCCGGCCGGATCAAGGTCGTCAAGATCTGAGGAGCGGCGGGTCATGACCGCGATTTGAAATTGTTTCGCGATCTGGGATATAAAGGGTCTTCCTGCCATCATGCGCTTGGAGGAGACCTCATGAAAAAAGCTTTCTTCGGCATCGCCCTCATCACGGCGTTCTTCTTGAGCGCGTCCGTTTTCGCGCAGCAGCCTTACAAGCTGCCGCCTAAAGAAGTCATCGACATCCTGGACACACCTCCCCTGCCGCGCGTCTCGCTGAGCCCAGGCGGCGACACGATGCTCCTGGCCGAGTATCTTCCCATGCCGTCGATCGCCGACCTGGCCCGGCCGATGCTCAGGCTGGCCGGCTTGAGAATCATGCCGGCCTCTAACGGCCGCCGGCAAACGATGTTCATCACGGCGTTCACGCTCAAATCCATCAAGGACGGGACCGAAAAAAAAGTCCCGCTCCCGCCCGGCGCCCGGTTGGGAATGCCCCAATGGTCTTTTGATGGACGGCGGATCGCCTTTCCCCGCTATCTCGATAACGGGATCGAGCTGTGGGTCGCGAATGCCAGGACCGCCGAGGCAAAGCCCTTGACGGGGCCCATCCTCAACGCGGTGTTGAATAGCGGCTTCGCCTGGATGCCCGGCAGCGCAGCGCTCCTCGTTTTTATCGTCGCCCCGGAACGGGGAAATCCGCCCGCCGCCCCGGAGGTCCCCGTCGGCCCGAACATCCAGGAGACGGCGGGCAAGTTCGCCAAGATCTCGACATATCAGGACCTCCTGAAAACGCCCTTTGACGAAGCCTTGTTTGAATACTACGCCCGATCCCGGATCGTCAGGATCGACGCTTACACGGGCCAGTCCCAGAGTCTCGGCTCGCCGGGCATCTATCTCTACGCCGAGCCCTCGCCGGACGGGAACTTCCTCCTGACGCACAGGATCAAGAAACCCTTTTCCACCAGCGTCCCCTGTTCCGATTTCGCCCGTTCCATCGAGGTCTGGGACAGAGCCGGCGCCCTAGTCCGTGTCGTTGCCGACCTGCCGGCCGACGAAGAGGTCCCCATGAACGGGGTGCCGACCGGACCGAGGGAATTCGAATGGCAGCCCCTCAAACCCGCGACGCTTCTCTGGAAGGAAGCCCTCGATGGCGGTGATCCCGCGAAGGAAGCGCCTTTCCGAGACAGGATCATGGCCATGTCCGCGCCCTTCACGGAAGGTGCCACGGAGGTCCTGAAGTCCAAGGACCGGCATATGGAATTCGCCTGGCTCGGGCGGAAGGGTCTCAGCCTCTCGACGGAGTTCGATTGGAATAAGAGGTGGCGGACGACCTATCTCATCGACACCGAGCAGCCGGCCGCCGTTCCCGCGAAGGTCTTCGACCTGAGCATTAATGACCAATACAACGATCCCGGGGAACCGGCGACACTGACGACACCCGCGGGAGAACGGATCGCCATCCAGGACAAGGACTGGATCTTCCTCTCCGGCGACGGATCGTCGCCTAAGGGCGACTTCCCGTTCCTCGATAAGTTCAACCTAAAGTCCCTCCAAAAGAACCGGCTGTTTCGGTGCGGGGAAACATCCTATGAGACGTTCATCGCGTTCGCCGGGAATTCCCGGGACACGATCGTCACAAGTCGCGAATCGAAAACGGAACCCCCGAACTACGAGCTCGTCGCCATGAAGTCGGGCAGGAGACGCCCCTTGACCGCCTTTAAGGACCCGGCGCCCCAGCTCACGGGCATGACGAAACAGTTGATCAAGTATAAGAGAGATGATGGGGTCGAACTCTCCGGAACCCTCTATCTTCCGCCAGAGCACAAAGAGGGCGAAAGGCTCCCCGTCGTCGTCTGGGCCTATCCCCTCGAATACAGCGACCCGGGGACGGCCGGCCAGGTCAGGGGCTCGACCAACAGGTTCACGTTCTTCAGGGGCGCCTCCGAGCTCTTCTTCGTCACCCAAGGCTATGCCGTCCTGGACAATGCCCAGATGCCCGTCATCGGCGACCCCAAGACCATGAACGACTCTTTCGTTCCCCAGATCGTCGCCAACGCCAAGGCGGCCATCCAGGCCCTCGACGCCCTGGGCGTCGGGGACCCCAGGCGGGTCGGCGTCGGCGGGCACAGCTACGGGGCGTTCATGACGGCCAACCTCCTGGCCCACTGCGACCTTTTCGCCGCAGGCATCGCCAGGAGCGGGGCTTACAACCGGACACTGACCCCATTCGGATTCCAGAGCGAACGGAGGACACTCTGGGAAGCCCCCGAGATCTATATCAACATGTCTCCCTTCATGCACGCCGACAAGATCAACGAGCCCATTCTGCTCATCCACGGCGAGGCCGACAACAATTCCGGGACGTTCCCCATCCAGTCGGAGAGACTCTTCGCGGCGCTGAAAGGGTTCGGGGCCACCACCAGGCTGGTCATGCTTCCCCACGAGAGCCACGGCTATGCGGCCAGGGAATCCGTCCTCCACGTCCTCGCCGAAATGTTCGAATGGTTCGACGTCCACGTGAAGGGCCGGAAGTGAAAGGAAGACATTTCCACAACTTGTGTGCATAAGTATGTGGATAAATGATGGGTTTAAGCATCTAAAGAATGGAAAGCCAGCAGGTTCTAATAATTTGCACACAATATGTGCGCTCTTTCTCAAAAGGAGGCATCCATGCCGCGTAAGAAAATTTTCTTTTGGACCACCGCCCTCATAATCGCAGCCGCCGTCCTTGCGTCGGTCCCGGCCGGGGCGCAGGCACCTCTGAAGATCCTCGTCTCGAACGACGACGGGGCTGACGCGCCCGGGATCGCCGCGCTCGCCGACGCGCTCTCCCACGTCGGGACCGTGACCGTGGCCGCGCCTTCCCAGAACGGGAGCGGGATCAGCCACGGGATGACCTTCAGCGGTCCGATCCTGGTCCAAAAGACGGCGAAAAATGGGATGACCTGGTATGCCATCGACGCCCTCCCGGCTACCTGCGTCCGGCTGGGCCTGGAAGCGCTCCTCCCGGAGAAGCCGGACATCGTCGTCTCCGGGATCAACCGCGGGGAAAACACCGGGCTCGTCACCTTCTACTCGGCCACGGTCGCCTGCGCCCGGGAAGCCGCTTTTCAAGGGATCCCCTCGATCGCCTTCTCCCTGGAGTCTTCTCCGGCGATGGATTATGCGGCCGCCGCGGATTTCATCGTTTCCATCGTCCGGGAGGTGAAGAAAAGGGGGCTCAGGAGAGGGACCTACCTCAACGTCAACATCCCCGCCCTGCCCAAGGAAAGGATCAAGGGGGTGATGGTCACCAGGCTGGACGAACGTCCTTCGCTGGAGAGCTACGAGAGAAGAACAAACCCTGAGGGGCAGGTCACCTTCTGGCCGCTTTACAAGGAGCTTGGCGCCGGCGACACAAAAGCGGACATATGGGCGCTCCGAAACGGATACATCTCGGTGACACCCATGAGCATCGCTCAAACGGACGAACAGGGCCTCAAGGACCTGGCCGACATGAAGGACTTTTGATTTCTCGCCGGAGGATGATACAATCCGGGCGAAGCATCGAATCCGCGCCAAAGGAGGAAACATGAAAAGGACCTTCCCGGCCCTTGTCATTCTCCCGGCATTCCTTCTCGGCCTCTTGGCCTCGGGCCGTGAGGGTCTCGCCCAAAATGTGGCTGTGGCCGTTAAGGACGTGGAGCCTTTCACGTATTGCAGCCTTAGTCACAAGGGCCCCGTTTCGGACATTCAGGATGTGATCGGCCAGCTCATTCTGGACATGCAAAGCCAGGGCCTCCTGCCCATGGGTCCCTTGATCGGCATCTTCCAAGGCGACCCCACACTCCAGAAACCGGATACCATGGAATGGGAAGTCGGGTTCCCCGTAGTCGAACAGGCCTCGATCCAGGCCCCCCTCGGAAAAAAACAATGGATCTTCAAGACGGTGGCCTGGGCCACACACGTCGGGCCCTTCGAGAAGACGCCCGAGACCATCGGCCAGATCCTGATCTGGATGGACGCCAATGGTTACAGCCAGGGCGGCCCCGTCGTGGAACAGTACGCGGACATGGACCCCGAACAAATCAGGCCGGAGAACCTGAAGACCGAGATCTGGATCCCCTGCTTCAAGAAGGGCGGCTGACCCGGATCGGACCTTTTTCATGCCCTCTTTTGTTTGAGCTTGCCGCTGCTATAAAACCCTCTGTTTTTTCGTTGTCAAACGTCTGCATGGGCCCAATCCTATCGACAATTTTGGGATAAGATCAGGACATAAGGGGCGGGCGGGCGGCGGCAGAGGCCGGTACGTAAGGGAAGGACTTGGGGTCGCTGCGCCGCCCGACGGTTCAACTTTTAAGGGGCGAAAGGGATGTTCCGGAGCAGGCCTTGACGCAGATACCGCAAATGAACTGCCCGACGAGCCCCCTGTTCCGGAACTCTTTGAGCTTTTCGAAACAGGCGAGATGATCGAAGTCCTCGCGGCGCTCCTTGATGGCGTCGGCAGGACAGGTCGAAAGGCACTTCCGGCAGGCGCCGCAATCCGCCGCCATCTGCTTGGACGGCTCGAGGGGCATATCGGTCAGGACGGTCACCAGACGGAATCGGGCGCCGAAATCAGGGTTAACCAGGAGGTTGTTCCTGCCGATCCATCCCAGACCCGCCAACCGGCCGATCTTCTTGTGTGAAAGATGGGCACGCTGTTTCTGCCAATCGATCACCTGGGACGCCGGGATGGGGAGGGCACGGAACCCCATCTCCTGAATGCGGGAGGAGACGAGGAGCGCGGCCCGGTCGAGGAAGAAGTTGAGTTGACGGTAATGATGGAAATAGAGTTGGGTCGGTCCGTCTTGGATGTCCTCGAGAACATCCCCGACGAGCCTTTTCCCCATGGAGATGGCTTGACTGAACCGATCCTTGAGTCCTTCCGGGAGCGCGAATTCGTCCCTCAATTGAGAGACTTCAGCCACTCCATAGAGGGAAACGCCTAGCTCCCTGGCATAAGCTTCGATGTTCGTTCTCACGGAAACCATTCTAAGGGCCGGCCGGGGGCCTGTCAATCTCAACGGGGAGCCGCGCGGGCGAGCCCCGGGGCAGGGCAGCCCGAGTTGACGGGTTGGCCCGATTGGGGTATATCAATGGGACATTCGCGATATCGAGGAGACATCATGATAGAGAGAACGCTGGCCATCATCAAGCCCGACGCCGTCAAGAAGAGGATCGTGGGAAAGATCCTCGACCGGATCGAGGAGGAAGGGTTCCAGCTCGTCGAGATGAGGATGGTCCGGCTGACCAAGGATGAGGCACGGGGGTTTTATGCCGTCCATAAGGGGAAACTTTTCTTCGAGGCGCTGACGGATTTCATGTCCAGCGGCGAGATCATTGTCATGGTCCTCGAGCGGGAGAACGCCATCGCCCACTGGCGCCAGGTCATGGGTGAGACCGACCCGTCCCAGGCTAAAGTCGGGACGCTGCGCCGGACCTACGGCTTCTCTATAGAGCGCAATTCGGTCCACGGCTCGGATTCCCCACAGACGGCCGAGACCGAAATCAGCTATTTTTTCAAAAATTAGCCTGTTTCCGCCCTCGAGATCTGCCCTTTTTTCGTGTTTTGCCCTCCCCTAGATATTGATTTTTCGAGGCAGGTAACCACTAAATACTGTGGCATCTAGGTCTTAAAGTATTTTTTTTGAACAACTTAGAAAGGCACCCGCCGAAAAAAGCTCTTGACATTTCGCTTCCCCTATCCTAGATTAGCCTCAAGCCTTGGATGAGTATGATAAGGAGAGATTTTCGCAGATTTTTCGATCATTAGTCCATCCCTTCGATCATTTCCCAAGGCAAGCCGTACTTTTTAAGGAGGCCGCTATGCGGAAAAGCTTCTTTGTCAGGGCCGTTGCTCTCGCAGTTTGCCTGGTCTTCATCGGACTCTCGGCGTCCGGCTTGTTCGCCGCCGACAAGAAGAGCTCCAGATTCGACGCCCGCCTTCTCCTCAGAAAACCCATCCAGTTCCTGGTCTCGATCTTCCCGGGCTTCGACTCGATCTTCAACATCCATAAGAAACAGATCCTCTCCGGCAACGATTCCGGCTCTACGGGAACAGTGAAACCAACTGGGGAACTGGTCTCTGGCAGACCGAGCACCGGCGACTGATCTTCAAAATCGGGACCTCAATTAATATTTAATAAAGGGACATTTCTCAAAGCATCTATGCCTCACCTTTAATGGTGAGGTGAGTCAATTAAAATCACCCCTTTTCTCATCTCAAGAGGGGATTGACCCTCTCCCCCCGCGTTTCTTATAGTTGACAAGCAGATCGTTGGCCCTTGTGTTCCAGGCCAGTGTTTCGATCTGCCCAAAATGAAGACTCCGAGACCAGATGTGAAGAGAACCTTGCGGGCAGGGAGCTTTCTGATCCTTCTTATCTTGTTAGTTGACAGTTCGTTCGGCTTTCCAAGCGGCAGGAATACCGTTTCCCCCACCACCCCTAAGGCTTCCCCCGCCAGCCTATTCCAGGAGGGAGACCGGCTCCGCCGCCAGGGAGAATACGATAAGTCAGCCGCCGTCCTCTCCATGTGCCTGGAGGTGTCTCGGAAAGAAGGCCAAGCCCTTTTTGAGCTCGATTCCCTGATGAACCTGGGACTTGTCAATTGGAACACCGGCAAGCTCCAAGAATCCACGGATTATTATACAAGAGCCCTGGCCCTGGCTTATAAGGTCCCCGACAAAAAGAAAGAAGAGATGTGTTCCGCCTTTCTAAAAATCTACCGCCTTTATCAGGAAGGGAAAACCTTTCGGTCCTCGAAGCAGCTGAATATGGCCATGGATCGCTTCCAGGAAGCGATCGCTCTATCAAGGGAAATTAAGAGTCCGGACCATGAAGTTAAATGTTTACGGCAATTCAGTGTCCTATATTGGGATCAGGCCGATTATAAGGAGTTTTTTAAACTCAACGAATTAGCGGTCAAAATAGCGATCGCTATCTCCAATAAGAAGGAAGAAGGAAGGTGCTTGAATAACCTGGGATTATACTATTGGAAAATAGATAACTATGCGTCCGCTCTTAACGCATACGAAGCCTCCCTGGAGACCGCCATAAATGAAAAGAACGCGTTAGACCAAGCCGATACTCTGCACAACATGGGGATTATTTGGGTATATCTAGGCAATTATGAAAAGGGCCTTAATTATCTAACGAAAGCCTACGATCTCGATCAGGGATTATTTGATAAAGCTAACCTTGCGAAGGATTATAACACTATTGGAACGGCCTTTATTAAAAAAGGATTCTTGTCTGAGTACAAGGAAGACTTTAATAAGGCCTTAAGCTATTTTAGCGACTCACTAAAACTGGCAAAAGAAGTAAAAGACAAAAAATTCATTATCCAAATTCTAAATAACATTGGATCAGCAAAATCTCACCTGCGATTATATTCTGAAGCACTTGAATATTTTGAACTCGCCCTAAGTCAAGCTCAAGAAATGAAAGACAATAATTCGTTGGGCATGTTGCTTAATAATATTGGAATCGTATATTCCAACCTCGGCAATTACGAAGAATCTACCCGCTATTATCAAAAGGCGATCGATGTCGCCCTGGAGATAAATGGAAGCGATATCCTTTGGGAAGCTTACCTTGAGATCGCCAACAGCCTGAAGAACCAGAAGCACTATGAAGAAGCCATCAATAATTACGAGAACTCCATCCGTGTCATCGAGGAGATCCGGTATAACCTCGTTCAGGAGGAATTGAAGGCCAGTTATTTGGGATCCGGAAAACGGATTGACGCCTATCAGAATCTCATCGACCTCCTGGCAACCCTGGACATTGATGATAACGAAATAAAGCACGGCATCGAGGCTTTCAACTACCTGGAAAAAGCCAAGGCGCGGGGGTTCCTGGACAGCCTTGAGGTCTCCGAGGTCAACGTATCGCAGGGAGTCAACTTCAAGCTGGTCAACCAGGAAAAGGAGATCATGCGCGAGATCTCTCAATTATACACAAAGCTGCTCATGCCGGGCCTCACCCCTGAGGACAAAGCAAGGATCACGGAGCAACTCAAAGATCTTGATGAAAAGCTGGAAACCCTGAAGCGGGAGATCCGCACGACGAGCCCCGCCTATGCCGGCCTCCAATACCCGGAGATCATCTCGCTCGACGAAGCCAAGCGGATGGCCGACGTCGGGACGGCGTTCTTCGCTTACACCTTAGGGAAGGACCGATCCTATGGATTCGTCCTCAGAAAAGACGATTTCCGGATCTTTCGGGCCCCGGCCCGGAAGGTCCTCCAAGATCAGGTCGCGGAGTACCGCAAGGCCATTTCCGACAAGGAAAACCACGATTTCAAGCTCGGCCGCGTCCTGTTCGAAGAGCTGGTCCTGCCCGGCCTGACCAAAGGCACAAAGCGAATCGTCTTCGTTCCCGATGACATCCTGAACCTCCTGCCCTTCGAGACCCTCGTCCCGGACGACCGGAAAGAACGATGGCTGGTCCAGGATTACGCCATAACTTATGTCCCGTCCCTCTCCTCCCTCCGCGAATTGAACATCCGGAAGAAGGGCTTCCGGTCTCGGCCTAAAAAGGCTCTTCTGGCGTTTGGCGACCCTTACTACGGATCGAACGAGGAGGACATCCGCGGGCAGGGCCCGGACATCTTTCAGGATTTTTACTCCAACCCCTCGCTCAATTTCTTCAGACTGAAATACAGCGGGCTCGAAACGCGGGGGATCGCGTCGCTCTTCAAGGCTTCCCGGACCGACGCGTTCCAGAGAGAGAACGCCACCGAGGACCGCCTCAAATCCGAGCCGCTCACGGACTACAGGATCATCCACTTCGCGACACATGGCCTGATCGACGATAAAAAGCCGGCCCGGTCTTCCATCATTCTCGCCCTGGACCAGGACCCAGCTGAGGACGGCTTCCTCCAGATGCGTGAGGTCTTCGACCTGAAGATGAACGCGGACCTGGTGGTCCTCTCGGCCTGCCAGACGGGGCTGGGACAGTTCATCCGGGGCGAGGGGATCGAAGGCATGAGCCGGGCCTTCTTTTACGCGGGTTCTTCATCCGTCCTCATGAGCCTCTGGGCCGTCAACGACCAGGCCACTTACCAACTCATGGAGAGGTTCTATCGCCACCTGAGGTCCTCGGAGAACCCGATGAACTCCCTCCGGCGGGCCAAGCTGGAAATGATCGACTCCAAGGTCCTTTCCCACCCTTATTACTGGGCCGGGTTCATCCTGAACGGCAAGACCGACGGCGTCATCTTTCCCTCCCCGTTTAAGAGATGGATACTGCTGGCAAGTTCCGTTTGCGCGGGCATCATGATCCTCCTGGCGTTCCGGACCTGGAACCGAAAAAAGTCTTAAGCCCGGCACCTCAGAAACAGGCTCCGGTTCAAATGTTCCTAACGACGATATCAGAAGAAAAGGCCCCTTCGGATGCAGTCATCCATCCGGTATTTCTCGAGCAGCCGGTAGAGTTGACGCCGGCTCTTGCCGATCTCGCTCGCCGCTCTCGTCTTGTTCCAACGGCAGCTCGATAAAGTACGCCTTAGAGATTCGGGAGTGACTTGACCTGTGTTCTCCAGGAGCCGATCCTCTCCCTCCAGCATGAGATCGCTATCGTGGATGATATCGTCCTCGCACAGGATGAAAGCCCTTTCGATGATGTTTTCCAGCTCGCGGATGTTTCCCGGGAAATCGTAGTTCATCAATTTCTTCAGGGCGTCGGGCGAAAGGTCCTTCCTGGCGTTTTCGCGCGCGTTCTCACGCTCGAGAAACTGGTGGACCAGGAGGGGAATCTCGTCCATTCTTTCCCGAAGGGGCGGCAGCTGGATCCGGACGACGTTGACCCGGAAATACAAGTCTCTGCGGAAGCGCCCCATCTTCACCTCCTCTTGGAGGTCCTTGTTGGTCGCGAAAATGAACCGTGCGGAGACATGCCTCATCGTTGTCTCTCCAATCCTCCGAGCCTCCTTTCTATCGATCAGACGCAGGACTTTGGCTTGAAGATGGAAGGGAAGTTCCCCGATTTCATCCAAAAAAACCGTTCCCTTCCCCGCGGCTTCGAGGAGCCCTTCTTTTTCCTTGACCGCCCCCGTGAACGAACCGCGGGCATATCCGAAGAGTTCGGCCTCGACCAGTTCATCAGGGAGACTGGCGCAATTAATAGCGACGAACGGAAACGCGCGCCTCGGGCTCAGCTCATGAATCCTTCTCGCCGCAACATCCTTGCCCGTCCCCGTTTCTCCAAGGATCAACACGTTCTTGTCACATCCAGCGACTTTCTCGATGACCTCCATGCCCTCGCCGCAATCCATATCTCCTCCGCCGAACCTGATGCTCATCGGACCTCCATTTTCTTCGGCCCCGCCCGGGTCCTCCATGCTTTCCCTTATAAGAAGAACGCCTGTTTTCCGGAAAAATTCTCAATTTTCGCAAAGGTGAGAAAAAATCGTGTCGAAAATCATCTATAATAATGGCCCTCCGTGAACGAGGCATTCATGTCAGGACAGAAGGAAAAGGACCGGTGATATCTAAAAAAGCCCGGGAGGAAGAGTTCGAAACCCTCCTGGCCAGGTTTTCCGGTTTTATCCGGGCTCACATCCAGAAATTCGATATCCAGAGATTCGGGATCGACCCGGATGATGTCGCTCAGGAGGTCAGGATCAAGATATGGAAGCTCCTCGAGGGTGAGAAAAATATCGCCAATCATGCGTCTTATATTAAGAAGATCGTGGATTCTTCGGTGATCGACCAGATCCGGAGGCTCAGGCGTGAAGAGGCGATCTTTCGTCAGGAAAGACAAAAGCAGGTCACCGAACGCGAGGACGTATACCGGCCAGATACCTTGCGGAACGTAACGTTGAGGGAGGTTGTCGGCAGGGCCGCCGATGCCCTCATTGACAGCCGAAGGAATGTGGTCAAACTCTATCTTCTCAACATGAGCCTCGAAGAGATCACCCGCTTCTACGGATGGAGTCGGCATAAGACCCGAAATCTTCTATATCGCGGACTTTCCGACTTGAAGAAATCCTTAAAAAAAACGGACATCGAACATGAAGATCGATAACAAGGGCCTTCAACAAATCTATCAGGCCCACATCGCGGGAAAGAACCGGGAATCCAGAGAACCTTGTCCATCCCTCGATACGCTCCGGAGATCATTCGATCCCCTCTCAACGCAACAGGAAAAGGACGCCATCGTTGATCATATCTCCCAGTGCCCTTCCTGCGCTCAGGAATTCGATTTCCTACGGCAACTCTGGGACCAGGAGAGGAGACTGGCTGAAAAGCTCGACGATATTCGAAGAAGCCGGAATAGAGGTCGCTTCATCATAAGGAAGATCTTATCGGTCGTTTTCCCCCGTGTCAAAAAGAGATACGCAACCGTTTTCCTTTTGGTAATCGGCACGATCGCGGGAGCTTTGGTGCTTAGGCATGAGCTGGGGCGTAATGATGGCAGGGGGAAGATACCTCCTCCCTTAAGGCTCATTCAACCATTAGGCGGGGTGCCTGAGGCTTCGTTGCTGATCTTTAAATGGGAGCCGCTTCCGGGGCCTGCCGCCTACGTTGTCGAGCTCTATGATGAGGCCTTGAACCAGATCTGGGAAGGCCCCAAGATTGCGATCAGCACCTCTGTCCTGCCGGCATCCATCATGGGGAAGCTCGCCCGAAATAAGGCCTACTATTGGGCGGTCACCGCATATGATCAGAACGGCAATAAACGAGAGTCGGGACTCCGGTCCTTCCTCCTCACAGACTGAGCTTCGGCGGAAGGAAGTTCAGAAACGGGTTGGTCCGGGAAAACCGGGCTGATGTCTCCATTCAACACAAAGGCCGCCCAATAGAACGGGTGTGAGAATTCGGAACGGATCATTTGCAGCTTCACCAATCGAAGAGCCGCGGTTTTGCTGTAACCGCGGGAGAGGAAGCCATAGAACATGTCCATGAAACCGGCCGTGGATCGGTCGCCGATCGGCCAAAGAGCGGAAACAACGGCCTTAGAACCCGCGTAAAAGAAGATTCTCGGAAGACCTAGGGGCCCCTCCCCCCGCTCCAAACTCCCTTTACCTGTCTGGCAGGCGGACAGAACGACCAGATCGGCGTTCATTCTCAAGCTATAGATCTCACGGACCTGGAGGAACCCGTCCTCCTCTTTTCGCTCGTCCTTGGAAAGGACCAGGGCCGACCGGAAGGGGACCTTCTCATCGAGCAATCCATGGCAAGCAAAATGAACGATCTGATAATCCTCGAGTGGAAGGCTTTTCAAGACCCTTTCTTGGGCTTCCCTTCCCAGGTAAAAGTCACGCGATTTTCTCGGAAAATGCCCGGCGACGTCCAAGATCTCTTTCTTGCTGAAAGGCAGAGGTGAAAAATCAAATCCCAGGCCAAGATAGGCTTCGCCAGGCGTTTCGTCTTCAATTTCAATCTGAGAAATGCTGTTTCTTCGTGACTCCCCCGAGTCGTAGGCTGGGTCCCCGAAACCAAGGAATGTCTTGGTCCGGGGTCCAGTCGTTTTCCCCGATAAAAGGATGAGGGACGAGGAGGACGGAGCATAGGACACTTCGTAGTCCTCAATAAGGTAACCCGAACGCCGCCGTCCATCTCGGGGAATGCTGAGCGTTTCGAACGGGAGATAATAGAGAACCCCGTCCGGAATGATGATCAGCCGGTCGATCCCAGCGGCCATCGGGAGATGCAGGGGGAAAAGGAGCTCACCGGCTATCCGTTCCGACGCGAGGGACCCGGAAAATCCTTTTCGGTCCGGGGTCACCAGCGCCTTAAGATAGCCTTTTAGGGACTTCTCCAAAACCTCGCGGGAAGGCAACTCGAAGAGTTCGGACCCCTTTTTTGTAATAAAGAACAAAAAGGACTTGGATTCGCCGAGAAAATACTCCGCAAGCCCCGTCCTATCATCCAGGAATTCCTCCTTGAGCCGGCGGAGAGAACAGGTTTCGGGAGAGGCCAGATTCGCCAACTCGGGCCGCTCCATCTTCATCTCGGAAATGAGCCTCACATACTCGTCTTCGGCACGTCCAAGTCTTGAGATTCGTTCGTCCCTCTCTTCGGCGCCGAGAGCCGGATTGGACAGCTGAGAAACGATCGAGGAGATCTCCCTGGATATATCTTCTTGTTTCTTTTTGAATGCCGGTTTCAGGCCTTCCTTGAAGTCGATCTTTGCATCTGCGAGACTCTCAAGAAAAGCCCTGGCCTTTGCCTTCTCGACGATCGAAAACATCTTCTCGACGAGGGATTCTTCCTGATTGGCCGTTTTCAATTGGAAAAGGAGGTCCAAAATGCGCTCGTAGACCTTAAGTTTGTCCCTGGCAAATCCGGCTTTGAACGTATCCAGCAGGATTCGACTTCTTATGCCGTCGATGACTTCAATCGATTTTTCATAATTGGAAAGGGCTGCTTGGTACTCTCCCCTTTTTTCATAACACTGGCCAAGCCCATAATACGCTTCCCATAAAGCTCGGCCATATTGAAACGTTCCTTCGAACGAAATTGCTTTTCTAAAATGGTTGCTCGCATCATTAATATTATTGAGCTTTAGATAGACATTTCCTAGATTAATGTGAAGGTAAGATTCTTCCTCAAATAATTTGCTTTTCTTTGATTCATCTATTCCTGATAGATAATAATCAAACGCTTTTTGATAATTTCCGAGATCGTAATAGGTAGCTCCGATATTATTTAGTAATGAAATTCTCACCAGCATATCATTATTGGTGTCCAGACGGATTAAACAATCACAAAAACATTTCAGCGCTCGATATAAGTCAGTGACATTGTTGTTTAAGCTGCCCTGAGCTTTATATATGGAACCAATGTTTATCATGTCATAAGATAATGCGGCTTTATTTTTAATTTTTTTATCAATTTCTAATGCCCCACTCAGATAATATATCGCCTTTTCATAATCTCCCAGGTCTTTATAAATAATCCCAATATTGCTTAAGCACTCAGCTTCAGTCTGAATATCATTCAGGTCACGGGCAATATGTAGCGCTTCATTAAAATAGCTCAGCGCGCTGGAATAATTTGTCGATTTCCAATGATAGAGTCCGATATTGTTCAGGCACCGTCCCTCTTCCTTCTTATGTTTGATCTTTCTTGCAGATTCCAGGGCTTCCTCGTTACGCAAAAAAAAGCTCTTCAGATCGTTCATCTGCCAATACGTGAGGCTCAACTGTCGGAGGCATTTAACGGTGATCTCTTCGTTCTTGATCCGTCTGGAGATGCCCAACGCGCGCTCGAAGCTTTCCACGGACCGCTGAAGGAAGTTCGACTGGCGGTAGTCTTTTCCCGCGTTGTAGAGATTAATCGCCTCCAGGGCTCCTCGGCAACCGTCTAGGACATCTTTTTGACCCGACTCTCGGGCCGTCTGCTGAGCATCTGAGTAGTATCTTATCGCCTCCGAGACCTGCCCGATGTTCCAAGACATGAGCCCGAGCCTTGTCAGACAAGCGGCTTCCGCCCCGGGATCTCCGGCCTCCCGCGAATTTTCCAATGCTTCCTTAAAACGGCCAATTGCGCTGTCAAAATTCCCGTTTTCCCGATCCGATTCAGCCTGCCGGACAATAACGAGGTACCGTTCATTTTTCTGAAGGGCGCCTTTCTCGGAAAAAGCAGGCCCGGAAAAGCCCAATAGGATATGGACCATCAACGCATAAAAGAGGAAACCTCTCCCCGATCCTAAATTAATCCTTCTCATCTTCCAAGTTCTTGAACTATGTATTATAAGACTCTTTGGGATGTCCATTTTGTCTCACTCGACTTAAGATTTCTTCTCGTGGCTCCTCATTGACATTTAGCCGCCCTCGCTATTAGCCCGTTTCTTCCTCTGTTGAGGAGTAAGTGGCAGCCGTAAGGACATCGTATAGTGTTCGTGCCTCAGCAGAGGGGATCGATAATCCTTCCCGTGAAGGAGAACGGGACCGATTTGATAAGTTTGGCCGCGCTCATGATCACAGCTCCGGCTGACGCCCAGACGGCCAAGAAGACCGCAGGTATGGAGATTGAGATGCAAGGCAGAAACGTATGCCGCTTCTGAGACACACGGGAAGCGTGATGCCACACCGTAAAAAAGCCGAGAGCCTGAAGCATAGAAGGGGCTCAAGAAACAGCGTCTTGTTTGCGAATACTGGACCGGCCGGAGGAGCTGAAAGATGCCGAAATTGATGAAGATTGATTTTTCTCTCAAAGCCTCGGCAGCACTTTCCGCATCAGTTTCTCCGCGGCGGCCTTTTGCGCCGGCTCGGTTGCTTCCGGGACCAGAAGGGTGATGATGATGTACCTTTCGGCGGTTTCGCCGGGGCCAACCGGTTTGACCAGGAGGCTGAACGCTCCGTAGGGTTCGACAACGAATTCACAGGGAGCCCCCACCGCGAGGTTGACGTTCTGGTTAAGCTTGCCGTCCTGCACGTTCTTGCCGATCGCCTCCTGGATCTCGGCCTTGGTCAGGAGGGCGCACGTGTCGATTTTCTTGGCGCCGCCCGATTCCAGCTGTTGGGCCGAGGCAACGCCCGCGAACAAAAGAAAAATCGAAAGGATCATTGCGGATTTGCGCATCATGCGGATAGCTTCAACCATCTAGAACCTCCTCATAAACGAACTGGTCTCGGGTCATCGGAAACGACGGCCGTCGAAGCAGGCATGATAGCGAATTCCCGCGCCGGACGGTAGAGGAGAGACTCCTCGCTCTCCTCGGCATCCGTAAGCGCGATCTGCACGAAGGCATGAGAGGGCGGGGGTATCGCGGCGATGAACGTCAGCTTCAAATGATCGATGATCCGATCCGCCTTCCGTCGCTCACAGGTCGCCGTATTTTTTGACGAGCCCATCGTAAACTTTCTTTTGGGCCGCGACGATCTCCCGGAAGCGCGGATCGTCGCGGAGCTTGTCCAGGAAGGGATTGTGGACGAGATCAAGGTAGGAATAATTATTGAAGACGGGCTTTGTCCTGTTGATATCCTTGAGGGCTTGGATACCCTCATCCTTCATCCCCAATAAGGCGTAGACGTCCGGCGATGGGGACTCCGCGAGGGCCAGGTCCCGATTTCCATTGAGGGCCGCCAGCACGGCCCGCAAATAGGAGAGCTGGCGCGTTGTCGTCCCGAGGTTAATTTTCGCCGCCCTCTCCAGGATCGTTTTCGCTTCCGCCGGTTTATTCCGCCGGAGGAGGATCTCCGCCTCATCCAAGATGTAAACGGGGTTGTCGGGCGACGCGGT
>Ga0315291_10003667_pt1 | contig 19838 bp, 16 predicted proteins | sample YL17G12_20_MG_FD_203070 | JGI IMG/M metagenome (GOLD analysis project Ga0315291, IMG submission 203070) | Sediment microbial communities from Yellowstone Lake, YNP, Wyoming, USA - YL17G12_20 | ecosystem: Environmental > Aquatic > Freshwater > Lake > Sediment | place: USA: Wyoming | collected...
CGATTCAGCAATACAATGAATTTCTGGATCAATACTATAAAACATTGGCCGAAGATACCTATGGCGGCAAAACTCCCCAGGAAACTCTGGATATGTTTATTGACGCTTTGGAAAGGGACGATATTGACTTGGCCAGCAAGTACTTTGCCTTGGATGATAATTTGAGCAGAAAGAAATGGGAGGATGCCTTAAAAGAAGAGGAAGGTAGAGGGAGAATTAATCAAATTATAGATGTGGTTAAAAAAATGCAGCCATCAACTAGCAATTTGAATCTCGATACCGAATTTGAATTTATAATTTTAGACAAAGATGGATTGGTTGAGCATTCTCTTTTTATGCGACTTAATGAATACTCTAAGGTTTGGAAGATAGAAAGATTATAGAATAATTTTTAACAACCATAATTAAATCTATGTTCAAACTTTCTGGCAAAAATTCGAATATATTTTTATTTCTAATTCCAGTACTATTTTTCGGGAGTTATCTTAAAGTTTCTGCTTATGATAATATTAATACTCATCCTGCTTTAACGCAGGAAATAATTAAATTTTATAATAATTTTTACGAGCCAAAAATTACTGTCCAAGCAATGGAATCAGCTATGGCTGGTAGCACGAAAGAGGATGAACCAGCCATCCGCACCATTAATCATTTTTACGACCCAGTTTATCAACAAGGATTGAATAGCCAGAGTGCCGAAGAATTAGCTCCATTTATAGCTATTTTGAAACCATTCATCAAATCAGCTAAAGAATGGGCGCAAAATTCTAATGCACAAGCTAATTTCCTTGGTGAGTTTTATCATAATGCGGCCTTGAATCCCTATGCTCGTTTAATGCAAAGTTCGATTGATATTACTACTACCCACACTTGGAATAAGGCAATTTATCAATATATTAATGGAGACCAAAGCGGCGCTTTTGAAAACCTGGGCCACATTCTTCATTTAATAGAAGATATGGCTGTGCCGGTGCATACCCGGAACGACCATCACTTAACAGGCGATCCTTACGAAAAGTGGGCGAGTCAATTTACGTCGGGAAATATTAATGTAATAAGTGGCCTCAGCGGTAGGCTTCCAATTTTATTAAACAACCTTAATGATTATTTTGATAATTTAGCTAATTATTCCAATAAAAATTTTTATAGCAAGGACACAATCGGAGTTCAGAGTGGCTATTCAAATCCAGAATGGAACTATTTAAATACAAAAATAATTGGTCGCTATATTTATGCCATCAACGCCGACACATTAGGCGATTATTTATTAGCTCGAAGGGACACAACGGCTCCTAGTATAATTTTTGATACAAAATTTAGTTTTAGTATAGATGATAATTTAATACGTCAAGACTACTGGTCTCATCTTTCTAAACAAGCAGTTCTGTATGGCGCCGGCGTCGTTCATTTATTTTTTCAAGAAGTAGAAAAAGATAAAAATAATCCATCATTTGTTAGCGAAATGAAACGGACTGCCTTAGGGGATTTGGTAAATAGTGCGAAAGATTTTTTTAGCGACTTGTTCAATAGTAAAAATCAAAATTTAGCAGTTGTCACTCCATCTCCGACAGCTTCAATGGTTCCTCAAATATTGACAGCATCGAGTTTTGCTTCTGCCACCCCGGAAATTAACTCCACGCCAACCCCTTTTTATGTTGAAACCGCGGCTAAGGTGGTTTTTAAACTCTTGCCCATTCCTGCGCCCCAGCCAGTTTCGACAAATAGTGTTTTGCCGACGCCCGGGCTAACGCCGCTTTCATCTCCCACTCCGACGCCAACGCCGACACCAGTTATTCAGCCTTCCCCGGCACAAATATTTACTAGTGGCTCTTACAGTAGTCCTACTCACACTCCGACTCCAACACCGATTGTTTACTGCGATCAAAATGGCGTTTTAATATCTGATGATCAACCCATAATTATCAATGAAATAGCTTGGATGGGCAGTGGCACTTCTGCAAATGACGAGTGGCTTGAATTGAAAAACATTTCTGAACAGTCAGTAGACATCAAGAATTGGCAGCTATTAGATAAAGACGAACAAATTAAAATTGTTTTCGGTCAGAAAGGCGAAAACACTATTTTAACATCCAACCAAATTTATCTTTTAGAAAGGACAGATGACGATTCAGTGCCCGACATACCAGCCGACTTAATTTATACGGGCGCCATTAATGATAGTGACGAATCCTTAAAACTTTTTGCTTCCGATTGTCACTTAGTTGATGAGGTCAACACTGATCCTAAGTGGCCAGCCGGTGATGGCGATGAACATTTAACAATGGAGCGCAGCAGCGATTTAACCTGGTATACTTACAATGGCCCCGGCATTAACGGGATATTTGGCACTCCCAAACAAGAAAATCGCCTTCTGGCAACGCCAGAGCCGACCATAGAACCAACCCCTGAGCCGACCCCAATACCTACGCCCACGTCCGCACCAACACCTTTGCCTAAAATTTTAATCTCGGAAATTGTTTATGACGCTCCAGAGTCAGATGAAGGCAAAGAATTCATTGAATTGTATAATCCCGAAAGTTATGGCGCCAATTTGGAGAATTGGATTCTTGAAGTTTTAGAAAGCGACGTTACCTCAACAAAACCCTTGGCTAAATTCGGGCAAAAAACAGAAGACATTGTTCAAATCGGAAGTCGCGGTTATTTATTGGCGGGTTTGAATAATTATGACCCCGCCAATTACGCTGGACGCATTGTTGATATTTCCCGCTCTGCCAGTTTGACTCAAAAAAAGGAAGTTTCTTACGCCGTGCGCTTGCTTTCGCCTGACGGCGACTTAATTGACTCAATTTCTTATCAAGCAGAAACCGCTTCTGGTAAGGGCCTAGAACGAAAAGCCAATGAACAATCTACCGGTGAATCAATGACAATTGGCGAAGATAGATTTTTGGGTAATACTTATGACACGGATGATATGGCCGATTTTATCATTCGCGATAATCCGGAGCCGCAAAATTCAGAGAATTTGCCCGAGCCGCGCAGCAAACCACCCAAAGTCATTAATCTTTCCGGAGAAATTCGGGAAAATGATGAATTGGTCTTGTCTTTTGATTTGGGAGGGGTCGTGATTGACAGCCCATCGTTTAATGTGAAATTTGCTTATTCGCCGCAAGAAATAACTGAGGAAAATTGGGACAACCTGCCATCGCCCAATTCCACCGCAATTATTTTTAATGATGCGATACAGAGATACGAAACAAGCCTTGTCGGATTTTCTGAAGGCGTTTATTATTTCGCCATAAAATCTCAAGACAGCGAAGAATTAGATTCCGATATGTCCGACATTTATGAATTCATTATTCTATTTTGCTCGCCCCATTATTTTGATGTCGGCAACCTTTATATCAATAATATTGCTTTCTATTCCTGTTTAGGAAAAAATTGGCTTGATTTCAGTTTGTATAATTTCCCGAATCCTCTGTATTGCACAGACAGATACTGTGCTTTAGGTTTTTCTTTTCTTTTGAATAAAACCGAAAATGATTTTTATTGTAATGATGGTAAGTGTTTTTTCGGTTTTTATGCTCGGCCAGATTCGGCTTTAAATGTGAAGGAGTGGTATGGGATAGGTCTTCGCAACCCCACCAATTTAACCGATTCATTTTTTATCGTTAGTGATAATTCCAGTAATGTTGATTTGGATTGGACGCCGGATGTTCCTCATAGTTTTCATTTTGAAATTGACGGCACTTTTCAAGAAATCGATTTTATCGCGCCAGCGGTTTTCAACTTTCAGGGCGGCAATGGCTGGTGGTGGAATATAAAAGAAAGCCAGGCCAAAGATTATCTTCTGTTTGAGAAAAATCCGAGAAAAGTATTGGCGCCAGAGCCAGAGAACTTTAGCGCGGTCTTCGAGGAACCTAACAAAAAAATTATTTTCCAATTTCAAATTGGCGGCGAGGGGGAGTTGAGTTACGATATTCGCTATCGGACCGATGGGCCGGTAACTAATATTAATTGGAATGGTTCCGCCTCATTGGCGAGCGGTTTGATGCCTAGCAATGTTATGGCAACCATTGAAGCTGATGCTTCAACCTTGGAAACTGATAAAAATTATTACTTCGGTTTGAAAATTTTCAATAATTTTCGCTATTCTTCCGTAGCGCGGTCCGAAGCCTTTATTCCTTATCCACTATTAGATTGTTCAGTTTATCAGGGAAATCCAGTTTTTTGCGAAAACTTCGAAAGTTATTCAGTTGGTCCTTTTTTTGGCGAAAATTATAAACAGGGAGATTGGGCCTCGGGTAGCAATTCAGGGCCTTGGACGATAGAAAGCAATAAAGGCAAAAGATCTTCTCAGGCTCTGCGAGGGCGCTATAGCGGAATAGCCTGGACTTATAGAGATTTTCCAGGTTTCTCATTAAACGGAGGCCTGTCTTTATGGGTTGCTCCTCAAAATTCAGAGACCCAAGTAATAGTATCGATTGACCCAAATATATCAGTAAGGTGGGGAGGCGACGGTTATCTTTATTTAAAAAACGGTAGCAACAATGTCGTCTATCCTGTTAGGATATTTCCGAATAATTGGTCGCGCTGGTATTTTGTTTGGGATGCGAGCGCGGGAAAATACAAATTTAAGGTGGATAATAGCGATTGGCTAGTGTTAGATTGGAATCCAGTGGACGGAGCAAAGCAATTAAGCTTTTTGGTGGAGGGACGGAACGGCGAAGTTTATTTTGACGACATCGTTCCTTATCAGGAACAATAAATTGTTTGAAAATCGCCAAAAACGGGGGAGGCTCGCGGAGGCGGAAATAAGCCAAAAAGATAGAGTGGTTGACCAGCAAGAAAAAATAATCTCTTTTTACAAGAACTTGGCCTCTGGAGTTGCCCTCGCATTATTGCTGTTATTGAATTTCTTAGCCTATAAAAACTCATGGGCAACTGCCCCGAAAATTGAAAGGGGGCTGGGTATTGTTGCTGATGTACTTCTTTTATACTTCATAGGAAGAATTAAATGGCAGATGGATAAAACTTGGACGATACTTCTCGGCGTTCTTGCCATACTTGGTTTTATTTTAGCGGTAATATTCCTTCCTTGATCTTCTATGGAAGTGATACATCCTCCAAAAAATCTTCGGCTCGAACCTGTTCATATAAGCGAGCTCAGCAAAAATAATCTCTTTCATGCGGGTTATTTTTTATTTTTAACCGATTAAACAGGTTCTTATCAGAATCTTAACCCAAAGGCATTGAACCATTATCCCATTCTTGACAGGGGTAAAAACATATGATACAATAAATTAGGAAAATTAAAAATTTATTCTATCTTGCTGTTTGTCTCTGACGGGCAAATCCAAACAAGATAGAAAGCGAGGTAGAAATGTCCAAATCAACCCACGTTTGGTTCAGTCAGGAGCATACCGGGAAGAGCAGCGGCGAAAAAGAGACCGATACTTATCGCCAAAATTCGGATTCTTCCAAAGCGGAAAAGATTGGGCACAACACTGTAACGCCTGGCCATGGCAAGGAATCCGTTGACGTTAAAGTCAACACTGGAAAATGAAGGCGGTAAAAGGGGGAGGCATTGCGTCTCCCTCGTTTTCTTTGTATAATGTAATAACATGAAAAACAACGAAAAATTAAAAAAACTTCTTTCAGAAAAACCAATAAAGGGTAGCCAAAAACAGATTGAAGAATGGAGAAGAAAGGCGAAGGCATTACGTGCTAAAAGCGAAAAGGAACATCAAAAGTGGGTCAGAAAAACAGAAGAACAATGGCTGGACAAAAAAGAGTGGTTTAAAATGTATGATAAATTGATGGAATTGTCTTTGGAACAGTTGCGTGATTTGACTACGAAATTGGGGATTACTTTTACTGGTGGCAATGATAAAATAAAAAACAAGGAAGAATTTGTTTTGGTTTTGGATGAAGCAGATAAAGACGAATTATTAAAAGAATACAAAAAGAAGACCCCGTCTTAAAGCAGGATCCTCTTTTTTTGTATTCTTTATAAAGTTGATTTTCCAATTTAGAAAAATTTAAAGGCGGTCGCCAGGGGGCGACCGCCTTAGTTTCGTTATTCGGGAGCCGTGTTGTTTCAGAGTTTTTCGGTCCAATGGCCGGATATAAGGACTCCATAAATAAAGCCCTTTACCAGCCTTTTGTAGAAGACAACTTTGAGGAGCCACCGAACCCAATCAGCGGCGCTCACAAACCAGAAGACCCCCAATATTATAGGCCAGATTGCCGCGGAAGTCCATTTCAGACCAGGAGAATAAGTTGCGTCGTAATAACATACGAAGTTGTTATGGGTATCGGCAGCATGATTGCTCAAGAAGATGGAGACCAGTATGGGATGGCCAATTCCCAAAGTGGCTGGCGACGGAAAAAGAACTTTGGCAGCCAGATTGAATTTTTTGTTTTTGTCCCACGTCCAGCACGCCTTTGCGTAAAGATAGCTAAACAGATGCCCGAGGTTGATATAGACAAGTAGTCCAATCAGCCCCATCAAAAGCCAAGTCCAGATAGTCATTTCATTACTCCTTAATATTGAGTTTTTAAGCTCAGAATGTGGTCTCGCCAAAGGCGGATTCATTCTGTGCCGTTTATATTATATCATAAGGAATTACGAGAGTCAATAGCCGCCCCGCCTAAGGCGGGGCGGCTTCAAACAATTCATTTATCTAATTTCCGCGTTCAATTGGGATTTAAGGTTGGAAATAATTTTTTCCAATGATTTGCCGATTTCGTCGTTGGTTAAAGTGTGGTCCTCGGCCTGGAAAATCAAATGGAAGCTCAAGCTCTTTTTATCGGGTCCGAGCTTTTCACCTTCGTACATATCAAAAAGGTCAGCGTCTCTTAATATTTTCGTTTCAGAATCATTAATGATATTTAATATTTCGGAAACTCGCGTTTCATTACTCACCAACAAAGAAATGTCGCGAATAACAGCCGGGAATTTGGCTAAGGGCTCGTATTCCAATTCTTCTTTGATGGATTTAATGATTTTTGCCAAATCCATTTCAAAAACAACTGCCGGATAGCCGTCATTGTATTTTTGGCTCAGCCCTGGATTGATTTCGCCGATAAATCCGAGCGATTCTTCGTCAACTTTGATTTCCGCAGCGCGGCCGGCGATTAGCCAGGGGTTTTGTTTTAAGTCATGGAAATCCAAATCCCAAAAACCGAAGGCCTCAAACATTTTTTCAATAGCGCCTTTTAACTCCAAAAATGGATGGGATTTTTTGTCTTTGTGGGAAATTAATCCGGCCAGTCGCCATTCCTCATATGGATTCAGGGCGCTTTTCTGAAAAACTTTGCCCAATTCAAAAATTTTCACTTCGTCGTAGAAGCGGAAATTGCTGGCGCTGTTTTTCAGCAAGTTGATAATCAAAGTCGGCCGCAAAAACGCAAACTCCGAGCTGACGGGATTGGCAATTTGAATAGTTTGCCCGGGTTTTAAATCAAAGTTAGTGAGGTCGGCTTGAGAAATGAAAGAATAATTATAAACTTCGTTTAATCCCAAAGTCGCCAAAGTTTTTTTGATTTGGCGGCGCCAAGTCACTTCTTCATTTTTTGGAGCTAGGGCCAAAATGCCCATCGGCGGGATTTCCGGCACTTTGTTGTAGTCATAAATCCGCAAGACCTCCTCGGCTAAATCCTCGAATCGCTCGATATCAAGGCGCCAAGAGGGGATTTCCAAAATAAGATTATTTTTTTGCCGCCTGATAATTTTGAAATGAAGCCGCTCAAAAATATTTTTTATTTGGGAAGAGGGGATTTTAACGCCGGCAAAGTTTTCGAATTTTTTCAGGTCGAAACCAAGGGCTTTTTTGGCGCTTTTTTTCGGATAAACATCAATTATCCCTTTCATTATTTTTCCGCCGGCTAATTCCTGGATTAACGAAGCGAGGCGATTCAGGGCAATTTTGGTTAAGTTCGGGTCAACTTTATGCTCAAACCGGACCGATGCGTCGCTACTGAGATTTAAATATTTAGAGACGCGGTGAATGAGCGTCGGGTCAAAATTAGCGCTTTCAATGACAATGGTTTTAGTTTCAGAGCTGATGCCGGTTGATTTTCCGCCCTTGATGCCGGCAATGGCTAACGGTTTTTTCAAATCAGTAATTAACAGCACCTCCGGATTTAAATCGTAAACCTTGTCATCCAATGTTTCAATGGTTTCTTGGCTGTGGCTGCGGCGGACAATAATCGGCTTGATGTTTTGGTCAGCAATTTTGTCGTAATCAAAGCAATGGAGGGGCTGGCCGGTCTCAAGCATCATGTAATTGGAGGCGTCAACGATGTTATTGATGGATTGCAAGCCGCAAGCTATCAGCCGGTCTTTGAGCCATTGGGGTGAGGAGTCAACTTTAATGTCAGTCATTACTCTGGCGCTGTAGCGGGGGCAGTCATTGTGGTCTGTAATTTTAACCATTAAGTAAGACGATGCCCTTTCAGTTGCTTCTTTAATTTTTACGGCTGGTTCTTCAATTTTTAAATTAAAAACCGCGCTGATTTCCCGCGCCAATCCCAGATGGCCGCTTGAATCAGAAAAGCGGTTGGGCAAAAGTTTAATATCCAAAACATAATCATTGCTAGCTTTTTCAATTTTTTCCACTTCAAAACTTTTAATGGTCAAAACCTCGGCCAGTTTTTCTGGTTTGGGCAATTTAGGCAGATATTCTTTGAGCCAATTATAAGAGAATTTCATATTTAGAACTGTTTTATAAATCTTAAGTCGCCGGAATTAAAGAGACGGATATCCGGAATGTTGTATTTAATCATCGCGATTCTGTCTATGCCGAAACCAAAGGCAAATCCCTGAACATCTTTGGGATTGTAGCCAACGGCCTCAAAAACTTTCGGGTGAACCATTCCAGCGCCGGCGATTTCCAGCCAGCCGCTTTGGCCGCAAAGCGAACAGCCGCGGCCCGAACATCGCGGGCAGGAAACTCCGACCTCCACGCCGGGCTCAACGAACGGGAAATAGTCAAGCCGGAATCGAATTGATAAATTTTTGTTGAAAATTCTTTTAAGAAAAGCTGAGGTGACGGATTTAAAGTTGGCGAAACTGATGTTTTTATCAACCATCAGGCCCTCCAATTGGTAGAATTGGATTTCGTGGGAAGCATCGCTGGCCTCGTAGCGGAAAGCTTTGCCCGGCGCGATAATTCTGATTGGCGGCTGGTGTGTTTCCATATAATGGATTTGAACAGGCGAAGTATGCGCCCGCAATAGTAGGTTTTGAGCTTTGGGTTTGGAGCTTTGGGTTTGTGGCGTTAGCCACAAAGTGTCCCACATATCGCGGGCTGGGTGCTCGGCCGGAATATTCAAGGCGTCAAAATTGTAAAATTCCGTCTCTATTTCCGGTCCTTCGGCAATCGCAAAACCCATTGAGGCGAATATTTCCTCAGTTTCTTCTTCTACTTTGGAAATGGGATGAAGATGGCCGATTTCCCTTTTTTTGCCAGGAGCTGTGATGTCAATCGGCTGGAATTCAGCGCTATGGACGAGCTCGTTTCTTTTCTGTTGGAGCGTTTGCTCAATTTGCTGGCGCAGAGCATTGGCAGCCGGTCCGATTTTCTTTTTTTCTTTCAAAGAGAGGTCTTTTAAGGATTTTAAAATCGCGGTCAGATGGCCGTTGCGACCGAGATATTTTACCCTGATTTTTTCTAGCTCATCCAAATCGCGGACATTACTGATTTCCGGGATGGCTGATTTTCTAATTTCATCTAAATTCATAGATTGGGCGATACATTTTAGTGGCTGCAGGTGGAATCGAACCACCGATCTAAGGGTTATGAATCCTTCGCTCTAACCACTGAGCTATGCAGCCATTTTTTGATGCGGAGCGAATTACTGAAATTTTAGCAAAATTTTTTGAATAATTCAACTCAACACTCGACCCCACACCAAATTTTGGTGTGGGGTCTTGCAAAGATAAATTTTGCTGTTAAAATAAGGAACAGCGGGGTAGAGAAGCAGTATCTCACGAGGCTCATAACCTCGGGACCCGGGTGCAAATCCCGGCCCCGCAACTTATTGCAGCCGTGGTGTAGCCCGGTTTAACACGCTTCCCTGTCACGGAAGAGATCACGGGTTCAAATCCCGTCGGCTGCGCCCCAAATCAAAAACGGTCCGCCTAAGGCGGACTGTTTTTGATTGATTACTTAGATTTCTTATTAAGATAAGTGCTGAGCCGAGATTTGAGACGGCTACTTTTATTTTTTTTGATTAAATTGACTTTTGCCGCCTTATCAAGGTTTTTATAAACCAGCTTCAGCTGTTCCTTGGCCTCTTTGAGTTTGTTTTGGTCAACTAATTTCCGGAAAACTTTAATAGTCGCTTTTAATCCAGCTTTCTTTTTTTGGTTGGCAAGATATCTTTTCCGCGATTGTCGTAGGGCTTTTTTGGCCGAGAGCGTGATTGGCATAGTAAAAAATTACGAATTATTTCCATAATATATGAAATAAGGAACAAAGTCAAACGGATGGCGGTGGAGAGCCAATCTTTTCACGAATCCTAAAAGGATATATAATAAGAATGATGTTTTATTCCCTAGAGGGCGTTATTGGTCAAAAAACAGAAAAATTTATTGTTTTGGAAAACCAGGGTTTTGGTTTCCGGGTTTTTATTTCCCGCGAAACTTTGGAGAAATCGCCGAAAATCGGCGAAAAAACCAAACTCTTCATTTATTTGCATTTGCGGGAAGAGGCAATGGAGTTTTACGGCTTTTTAACTCGTGAAGAGTTGGAATTCTTTGAATTGTTGAATTCGGTCGGCGGCATTGGGCCGAAATCAGCTTTGGGGCTTTTAGGATTGAGTTCGGTAGATAATATAAAATCAGCGATTATTGCCAATAAATCAGAATTTTTGAATCGGGCGCCAGGCATTGGCCGAAAAACCGCGGAAAGAATAATTTTGGAATTGAAATCAAAATTGACTGCCGGCGAGGAAGGGACAGCGAGATTAGAAGGAGATTTGGAACTGGAGGATGCTCTGGTGGATTTGGGCTATGACCGGTCAACGAGCCGAAAAGTTATAAAAAAAATTCCGCCAGCGCCAGCTTCTTTTGATGAGCGTTTCAAAGAAGCCCTGAAAATGTTGGGCAAAAAGCAATGATTTATCAAATCAAAAAATTAATCAAAAAAATGACGCCGGATTTCGTCATCTCCTGGTATCATTATTTTTTGGTTTTTTTAGCCGCTTTTATTTATCATTTTCCGAGCAGGCACTTGGTAGTTATCGGCATCACTGGCACCAAAGGTAAAACAACCGTGGCGGAATTATTGAGCGCTTTTTTGGAGAAAATCGGAGAAAAAACCGCGATGATTAATTCTTTGCGTTTTAAACTGGCGGAAAAAAGCTGGCCGAATAAATTAAAAATGACGATGCCCGGTCGTTTTTTTGTTCAGCGGTTTCTGCACCGCGCCTGGTGTAGAAAAATCCGTTATGCAATTTTGGAAGTGACCTCCGAAGGAATTAAACAACACCGACACAAGTTTATTGATTTTGATTTGGCGGTTTTAACTAATTTGCAGCCGGAACATCTGGAGGCGCATGGTTCTTTGGAAAAATATAGACAAGCCAAAGAAAAACTTTTTGCGGCATTGGGCAGTCGGCAAAAAAAAATTCAGATTTTCGATCCGGTGGGCAAATTTGAGACGACTATTAAAAAAGCCAGCGTCGTGAATGTTGATGATGGAGCCGCTTCTCATTTTTTGAAATATCCGACTCAAAAGAAAATCGGTTTTGGCTTGAAAAATAAAGATGGCGAGATTAATTATTTGATTCAGCCCAGGAATTATTCTTTTACCAAAGATGGCATTTCTTTTGAACTGGAAGGTTTAAAATTCTCCTCTCCATTAAAGGGAGAATTCAATCTTTTTAACATTTTGGCGGCGATTGCAGCGGCCAGGGCCCTGGATATTCCTTTAACTATTGCCAAAGAAGCAGTGGCAGGGTTTGACGGTTTACCGGGCCGGTTGGAAGAAATAAAAGAAGGTCAGAATTTTAAAGTATATGTTGATTACGCCCACACGCCAGATTCTTTGATAGCAATTTATGAAACTTTGCGGCGGGAGGCGCCAAAAGGAATAGCTAAAATTATAAGCGTTTTGGGGGCAACTGGCGGCGGACGAGACAAATGGAAAAGGCCGCTAATGGGCAAAATTGCCAGTCAATATTGCGATGAGATTATTATCACCAATGAAGACCCTTATGATGAAAATCCCAGAAAAATTATGGAAGAAATTGCAGTTGGTTTAAAATTGGCAAAACACCCCTTCAGGATTATTGAAGATAGGCGAGAGGCAATTGCCGAAGGATTAAAACTTTGCCAAAATGGCGATTGTTTTGTGATTACGGGTAAAGGGTCAGAGCAGGTTATTGTTGTTAAGGGCGGCCAAAAAATGTCCTGGGATGATCGCCGGGTCGTCAAGGAAGAATTACAAAAAATGAGGCGGCATGAAACCATTTGAAATTTTAAGCCATACAGCTGATGTGCGATTGAAAATACACGGTTCTTCCAAAGAAGAAATTTTTAAAAATGCCTTAAAAGGGATGGGTCAAATCTTGGGGCCGGTATTTAATGGATCAGAATTTGAGCAGCCGAACAAAACCCATAAAGTTAAAGTGGATTCGCCCGATTTGGCGGCGTTATTGGTGGATTTTTTAAATGAAGTTGTGGCGCTTTTAGGCCAGCAGAAAATTTTATATTTTAAAAGCAATTTTGCAAAACTAACCGACACTCACTTGGAAGCGGAATTAGAAGGAATGTCGGTCAAGGAATTGGGCGAAGAAATTAAAGCCGCCACCTATCACGAACTTTATTTTAAAGAAAGCCCAGGCGCCGGTTGGGAAGCAATGGTAATTTTCGATATTTAATAAAAATTTAAATGCACAACATCAAATACTTAATTATAAAAAAACTAAATAAACTGGGCCTGCGCCAAAAATTTGACGAGAGGTCAATTTGCGCTTATGCCCGAGAATTTATACAAAACAATTTGAAAAATATTTCTGCCCGGGCCATTTCATATTTTAACGGCAATTTGATGATTGAGGCGAAAAATGCGGTTGAAGCCAACGAGCTGCATTTTTTTGAGGAAGAACTCAAATATTTTTTGGAAAGCAAGGGTTATAAAATAAAAAAAATCCGGATTTTTTCCTGAAGTTTTAACAAAAAGGAACGCGGGCTAAGAGCCGGCGCTCCTTTCTTTTTGGTTAGTAGAGGGAGGAATTCAGGCGGAATTTGTTTTTAATTGGGTTTTGGCCCAAAAACTTATATTGTTATCAAGGTCGTTTTGCAGCCCCTCCAGCACACTAAGGGGAGTATTGGGGTTCTGGGCGACAGCTAGGCGGATATCCAAGGAACTATGTTCGGCCAATTGAACCAGAATGTGGCTGGGCGTATCTGGATTCCCCGCTACGCCCGCACGGACAAGAACGATTAAGTCATTGGCCAGCTTTTCCAATCTAATAATATATCTTTATGGATTTTTTGTCAACCTAAGGTTTGAAAACGATAACCGAAGTTTCAGCTAAATTGTCAAAGCTGTCGCGCGCCTCAATTTTGATTTGATTTTGAGGCTCAATGGTTGATGGCGTAAAATTAAATTGATAATTTTCACCTTGCAGACTTTGAGTTTCATTAACTAAAGTTTTGTTGAAATAAAGTTTTATAGATTTAATGCCGAAAGACGATTTAATTTGCGCCTGAAATTGAATAGTGGGATTTTGAAGATAGGCGCCATTGGTCGGGTTGATAATGGTAATTTCCGGCGCTTGTTTAGCGCCGACTATTTCCGCATAATCAGGCGGCACCGGCTCATTATATTGTCCGGGATTGGCTAAATTGCTTTTAATCCACTCCAACACGGGTTTTTCCCAATTTTCAAATTGAGGGTCGTTTTCAGGATGTTCGGGGAGCGGCCCCTGCGGGTTATTTTTATCCACCCAAAAAAGGATGTCGTGGATTTGCGGATAGAGTTTGTCTGCCACTTTGAAATAACTCAGGTATTGGCCATTCAAAATCGGCTTATCGGTATTTGCCGCTGTTGGTTGGGGAAAGGCTTCGGCCGGCTGGTTTTTTAGGGCCTCTACCATAAAATTATGCCAAATTGGAACAGCCGCCAAAATTCCGGCAGCACCGCGCTGCATCGGCGAGAAATCATTGTTGCCAGCCCAAACAACCACCACCAAAGAAGGAGTATATCCGGCTACCCAGGCATCGCGATAATCCTGGGTAGTGCCGGTTTTCGCCGCCACTTCATAACCGGGAATTTCCAAAAGATTATTAGGACTAAAAAGACCGAGTCGTGCTTCATTATCCGACAAAATGTCATTAACCATTCGGATATATTGAGGATTGTAAACCTCTTCGGATTTATCTTCGTATTTTTCCAAAACTCTGCCTTGCGCATCTTCCACTTTGAGAATGGCAGTTTGCTCATGTTTCTGACCGTCTTGGGCAAAAACCGAATATGCCTCAGCCATATCAATCGGCCGAACGTCGCCTCCGCCCAAAACCAGAGACAAGCCATAGCGGCCGGTTTCGGTTAAAGTGGTGATGCCGAATTTTTGGGCGGTTTGAATGGTGTCTTTTAAGCCGGTCAAATACAGGACTTTGACCGAAGGAACGTTAATGGATTGAGCGAGACCGTGTCGGAAATCAACCGGGCCGCGGAAACGCTGGTCGTAGTTGGCCGGGTGATAGCAATCCAGACCAAAAGGATCTTTTTCCTGGTCAGCCGAGGCCGGGCAATCGGGATTGAACTCGGTTTTTAAGTCAAAAACAATTGTGTCCGGCGTATAACCTTTTTGGAAAGCAGCGAGATAGGCGAATGGTTTAAAAGCCGAACCGGGTTGGCGGTGGCCGGTAACCACATTGAAGTTCCCCTCATTTGCTATATCAAAATAATCGCGGGAGCCGACCATAGCCAGGATTTGGCCGGTTTTTGGATCTTGGGCAATTAAAGCCGCATTTTTTCCTTTGTACAATTCCTCGTTTCTTTTGGCGCCTTCGGACACCGCGGTTTCTGCCGCTTGCTGTAAATTCCAATCAAGAGTGGTTGTGACGTTTAGGCCGGCAGTTTCCACATAGTCAGCGCCGTATTTTGATTCCAGGTATTCTTTGATAAACATTACAAAATGCGGAGCGCGCATTCCCTCAAATTTCGGTGAGAAGTTGATGGATTCTTTTATGGCCCTCTGGAATTCTTCCTCGTCAATGTAGCCGTATTGTTTCATTCTTTCCAAAATATAATTTTTGCGCGCCAGTAATTCTTTTTGATGATTGCCGTAAGGAGAGTAATATGACGGCGCTTGAGGTAGGGCAGCCAAAAGAGCGGCTTCAGCCAAGGTTAAATCTTTAGCGTCTTTGCTGAAAAATGCTTGGCTAGCCGCTTCAATGCCGTAAGCATTGGAGCCGTAAGGTATTTGATTAAGATAAAGTTCCAAAATTTGGTCTTTGGAATAATTTTTTTCCAGCTTTATTGCCAGAATTATTTCTTTTAATTTCCTTTGGACAGTTTTTTCGTCGCTTAAGAAGGCATTTTTTACTAATTGCTGGGTGATGGTGGAGCCGCCCTGGACGATGCTGCCGTGCTGCAAATTGACGATTAATGCTCTTATAATCCCTCTCCAATCAAAAGCCGGATGCTGGTAAAACTCCGCGTCTTCAATTACAATCATGGCTTCTCTGGCGTAATCAGGGATTTCTTGCAAAGGGATGACAGTTCGGCGCTCTTCGCCGTGGATTTCATAAAGCAGGTTTTGGCCGGTGCGGTCGTATATTTTGGTGGACTGATTAACAATGCGCTCGCCGATGCTTGAGGGGTTGGGAAGCGTTTTATAAAGGTAAAAAAGATAAACAGCGGCAGCCACTAAAACAATTAAACCCGCCAAGCAAAAAGTGAAAAAAATCCGCCAAAATTTTTTTGGTTTGTTTTTCTTTTTCGGCGGCTGCAAACGATATCCCATTTTTTTCAATTCGCTAACTTTATATCTGGCTGACATATATTTGTTATTTTCTCACGGCTTTTTACTTTTGACAATAATCTCTTTGAAAAACGCCCCCGTCTTTCGGTTAAAAGACGGGGGCGGCTACTTAATTGTGTTTAAAGTTCTTCTTCTTTTTCGTTTTCTTCTGGCGTTTCCTCTTCCAATTTTTCTTCTTCTTCTCCTTCTTCTTCTTTCATCCCCGCCAGTCCCTCATCCATATCCTCGTCTTCTTCGGACTCAATACCCTCCTCTTCCTCTTCTAAATCTTTTTCTTTAAAACCTTTCTCGTCATCACCTTTTTTAGCCAGGTTATAAATCGCCGTTATCTTAAGAAATTCCGTAGTCATAATTTAATGAAAGTTAGGCGACCTTTTTAGATTAAATTTTTTGACCTTTTTCAATTGTGCCTGTTGGCTGTAAAAAGTCAATAGGAAAATGATAATAGAGGAATTATAATAAATGCTTTGGCAATGTCAACCCCCACACCTACAAAGAATAAAGATTAAAGTAGGTGTGGGGGTCAACCCCTAACATCAGCTTATTTTTGAGCCAGGCGTGAGGTCTTTGTCGGGCCTTAAGATGGCGATTGTGCCATCGGTATCGGTTGCGGCCAAAAGCATTCCCTGGCTTTCCAGGCCGCGGATGACGCGCGGCTGGAGGTTAGTCAGCACAATAATTTCTCGGCCAATTAATTTTTCCGGTTCGTAAAACTGGGCGATGCCGGCTAAAATCTGTCGTTGTTCGTAGCCTAAGTCAATTTCCAGTTTCAGCAATTTATCCGAGTTTTCCACCCTTTCCGCCGCCAAGATTTTGGCAACGCGCAAATCAATTTTTTTGAAATCTTCTATACTAATGAAATTTTGATTATTCATATTTGTCATTTCGGCTGCGAATACTTTTCAATGGCTTTATCAAAAATTTCTATCTTTTTTCTGACTTCCGGATGGACCGCCAGCATTTTTAAATCCAGAGCCTTTATTTGCGTTTGAATGCTGGAGATAAAATAAGAAAGAAGTTTGGTTTCCTGTTTTGTTTTAACGTCCGGTCGGAAATCTTTAATAACTCCTTCAACATATTGGGCGGGGAGGGCGAGATAAAAAATTGGAATGTTCTGGACGGCCTGAGGAATGATTTTTTTGGTTTTGGCATCTACAGCCAAACCATATTTTAAATTAGCGCCGGCGCGCATAACGTTTTTCTCCAAAGTTTTTCGCATTTTGTCCTGATAAATCGGACCGGAGATATCAGCGACCTCGTCAAAAGCGCAAACCACATTACTGGTCGTTCTTTCCAAAATGACGTTGTCCACGCCGTTATCAATATCGTCAATCATATTACTTCTGGCAACGATGAATTCTTCACCGAGAAATTTGTTGAAGATGGCTGTTTTCAGCATTTCCAGCTTTTCTCCGACTCTTTCTTTGTCCGTGCTTTTTTCCTGCCATTCTTTCTGGATTCTGGCGGTTCTTTGGCGGTCGCGGCTCAAAACTTCTGCCGGATAATAATTTTTAAACGCTTCCAAATCAATGTGGCAGTCGCTTTTTACCGGAGCGCCCTCTTTTTGCATTGCTTTTGCCGCGATTTCTAGGAATGTCGTTAATTTTTTCATTCCCTCGACCGGCTCAATGCTTTCGGCCGGATTTCTTTTCTGCAGGGAGAGACGTTCCATATTATTTGATTTAGGAAAATTATTCATAGGGTTAATTATAAACTACCATTTTTTTCATTGCAACTTTTGGTTGACAGCCAATTTTCTAATTGCTAATATCTCAATAGAAGTTTAAAAATCTATTTTTAGGGAGAAAAAAATGATTAAAGTGAGCTTGATTAACGAACCGAATGTCAATGCCGAGGACTTGATTGCTTTTGGGGCACGTTCCTGCTATCAAGGCGAGGCGCCGAAATTGGGCGAAAAAATGGGCATCAAAAGCCGTTTGTTTGATGTTGGTCATCACACCACCTTTCAGCACGGCCATTACACTTTCTTCATTGAAGGTATTGCTGTTGGAGATATTACTTTGGGCCTGCATCTGGCCAATGTCTTTTACAATTCCAGCCAGCGTTCCGGCCGGTTTTGCTCGGTAATGTTCGCCAATCCCAATTTTGAGGGAGTGGCCGAGTACATCGATTCTTACTACCAGCTGACAAAACTTGATTTCATGCACATTATGGACTATTTGCGCACCGCCTACAAAATCTATAGCCGTAACATCGGTCAAGCCGAAGAACTGGCCAAAAAATTTATCCAATCCGAAAGGCCGTGCGCGTCTGAAGATTACATCCAACAAAACGCTCCGAAAATTGCCCAGGAACAACTCCGCGTTTTTATTCCGGTGATTTTGCCGACAGCCCTGACTTACACGGTTAACTTATCAGCGCTGGCTGCTTTATACCATGTTGCCTGGTCGCCTCCGCTAATGGATTTGACTCGTCAGATGACCGATTTGGTTTTGAAGCAAAATCCGAATCTCAGCTTCGTTTTTTCCCGCGTAAATCAAGACCGTGAAAATTTGCCGATGTCCAGAAAAACTTTCTTGCCCGATGGCGATATTTGTTTGAAGCCCACCGTACGGGTAATTTCATTTGGCAATCCAACTAATTTTAAGGTTCCTTCAGCTGAAGATATGTGGCCGATTGATTCCTTGCCGTTTAATCCGGCTTTTATGGACAACAACACCGAAGAGATGAAAACACTAGTGGAAATTTCTTTGGCGACCATGGATCAAGACCAGCGGCATCGGACCGTCAGAAGAGGCCAGCCGATTTTTACCGGCGATTTCTATTTACCGCCCATACTCGCGGCCTTAAAGTTAAAAACGGAAGCCTGGAATTTGATGAAGCAATGGCTGAAAATTTTTCGTCATCACTCAGTTCCTTTAGCGCTGGCCTGCTCTCTGGCTCCTTACGGCGCAATGGTGAGATACCGCAAATCCGCCTCGTATAATGCCTTAGCGCATGAGTTTTTCAAGCGCCTCTGCTGGTGCACGCAGGAGGAAATCTATCACGCCTCGGTGCAAGTAGTGGAAGAAATTATCCATCGTTTCGGGCCGACCTGCTCGTTTCTAAAAGCAATGAAACCGCCTTGCGCTATGACCGGCGTTTGCGGAGAAGGCAAGCGCTATTGCGGCCGCGACATCAGCGAATCCGTCACAAATCCCTTTATTGAACGAAAGGTTTAAAGAACAACAACGAAATCCCGCTTCAGCATTTCTGCCGAAGCGGGATTTTAAATCCGCTGATTTATTGGAATTCTATTATCATATTTCGATTTTGATAGTTGGTCCACTCTGTGTGGAACCAAATTTTTGAAGGTAAATTCGGGTCTTTTACGAGGATTTCCCCGACCCCTGCCTACCGGCAGGCAGGCGTCTCGGTGGGCCTGGATGATTTTTAAGACAGGATTAGGTTCCTCGCTGTTCCGGTTGACCGCCGCGAATTTGTCGGTACTTGTCCTTGTATTTTTCAATCGTTTCCTCAACTTCTTTATGAGGGATTTCAACCCGCAAAAGATCAATGGCGTTTATGGTATCGTAAACATCAAGTTTATTTTCAAGCTTGTAAATGGCATCTCGCCACAAAATCGCTTTTTCGTATTCTCCTTTCTTCGCTGCTTCTCTTTCTAATTTTTTCATCATATCAATGAAAGCGTGATATACCCCTTTCTCCGCTCCGCCTCTGCTAATCGTCCTATCTTTGAAAGGAATGCGGAGAATTGATTTCTGTTCTTTCATCATTTGCCGAATGCGGCCGGTTCTCTGCCAATTAAAAGCCGTGGAAATGATTTTGGTGTAAAAATCGCGAGCTCTATCAACCTTATCTTTGGAAATATTGGGAATCGCCACCATCGCCTCCAAAAGCCGCCAAGCGCCCAC
>Ga0315291_10003670_pt1 | contig 19835 bp, 15 predicted proteins | sample YL17G12_20_MG_FD_203070 | JGI IMG/M metagenome (GOLD analysis project Ga0315291, IMG submission 203070) | Sediment microbial communities from Yellowstone Lake, YNP, Wyoming, USA - YL17G12_20 | ecosystem: Environmental > Aquatic > Freshwater > Lake > Sediment | place: USA: Wyoming | collected...
CGCCGCCGCATCTGGTTCGCCCGCCCCCTGCTGCGCTCCGCCTACGCCGACGCGTGGGCCCAACTCGCCGCCTTCGCCGCAGCGGGCCCCAGTCTGGAAATCGGCTGCGGCTGCGGCACCCTCGACGCCCCGCCGAAGTCTGCAGAGGAGCGCAGCCACCGCACCGGCCCCGAGCCTCGGCAGCTTCCACGCTGCTGGAAGAGTGATATCGTGGTCCTGCCCTGGGCCGATCTGGCCGCCGACGCCCTGCGCCTGCCCGTGCGCAACGGCGCTTTGGCCAACATCCTCGGCACCGATGTGCTGCATCACCTTCCCCGGCCCCTGGAGTTCCTGGCCGAGGCCGCCCGCGCCCTGCGCCCGGACGGCAGGCTGCTGCTGCTCGAACCCTATATGTCGCGCCTGAGCTATCCGGTCTATCGGCGCCTGCACCACGAGCCGGCCGACCTGCGCCGCGACCCCTGTGACTCCACCGGCGCGAACCAGGCGACGCCGACGCTCTTGTTTTGCCGTCACCCCGAGGTCGTCGCCTCCCACGTGCCGCAGCTTGAGATCATCCACTGCCGGCCGCGCGACGCCGTCGTCTATCCCCTCTCCGGGGGCTACTCCTACCCGGCGCTGCTGCCGCGGTTCATGGAGCCTTGGGCCTGGCGCGTAGAGAGAGCGTGCGGCCGCCTGATGCCGGCCATCGGTTTTCGGCTCGCCATCGCGCTGCGGCGCAAGGAGGTGGCTCTGCCATCCCGTTGGGATGGCAACGCCATCCCAGAGGGAGATGAGTGATGCGGCGACGCGACGCGAGCGCGGCCCGCGCCGTCGGGCGCTACCTCCGCATGCGTTGGGCGCCGCTGGCGTTCATCGCGGTTCTCATTGCCTATCGGGCTACGCAGTGGGGCTATTTCGTGGTGCCTGCGCCCGATTTCTTCGATTTCGAGCACACCGCCCGCGCGCTGGCACACGGTCGCTTGCCCGACCAATTCCAGCGCGCGCCGCTCTATCCCGCTCTTATCGCGCTCGTTACGCCCGCACTCGGCGGAGCGCGCCCGACCCTCGCCGCCGCCCAAGGCCTCAATCTGGTGCTGTCCGCCGCCGCGCTGGTCATCGTGTACGAGCTGTGCGCGCTCCTCGTGGGGAGATGGGCGCTGCTGGTGGTCGCGCTAACCGGCCTGCATTGGACCATGGCCTATGTCACCGTGCATCCCCTGGTCGAGCCGACGCTAATGACCGCCACGCTCGCGGCCCTTTACCTCGACGCGTCCGGGCGGCGCGGCAAGTACCTCGCCGCCGGCCTCGCCGCCGCCGCGCGCTACGAGGGGGTGTTCGTTATCGCTGCTCTCGCGCTGGCCGACCTGTGGCGGCGGCGCAGCGCGCGGGTTGTGATTGCGGCCGCCGCGGCGGCCGCTGCGCCGACCGCGGCCTGGCTGACCATCGGCGCCCTGCGCGCGGCGCCGAATCCCTACGTAGATGTCATCATCGCCCAGACCCCCGCCGGCTGGGAGTTCGTGCGCTCGACGGCGATCAGCGCGATGGGGTTCGCGCCGGTGCAGGCTCTGGAGGGCCTGCTCGCCGGCGGCGCAATCTGGCGCGCTCTTCTCGCCGCGGGCTCCGCTGCGATAGCCGGCCTCATGGCCGTAGGCGCCTATCAACTCATCCGCCGCCACCGAGACATCGCCGTATCCCTGCTGCTGTTCGGCGCCTTCTACGTGGCGATCCACGTTATCTACCCTGCGGCCAACACGCGCTTCGTGTTGCCCGTGTTGTGGCTCATCTACTTGCTGGCGCTGGTCGGCGCGATGACACTCGCGCAGTGGGCCCAAGCCACTGTGCGCATGGGCCACGGCTGGCGATGGGCCGGCGGTCTGGCCCTCGGGGTCGGCGCAAGCGCGGCCGCCGTGTGGGCGGCGCGCCGCGACGGTCTGTGGATCGTGCCGCTGGCCGCGCCGCTGGCAGTGGCTGCGGCCGGCGGCGGACGCCTCGGCGCAAAGCGTCTGTTGGTGACGATGCCGGCGGCGGCGCTGATGGTCGCGGGTGGCCTCGGCTTAGGCGGCTGGTATCTCGACCGCGAGAGCCGCTGGTGGGCGGAGCTGGAGCCGGTGGCAAGGTGGTGCCAGCAGCCGCCGACCCCGGCGGTGCGCCTGGCCGCGACCCGGTCCGCGCTTGAACTCGTGCGCGAGATTTGTCCGCAGCCGCGGGTGCGCTTTTACGATCTCGCGCAGTTGGACGCCGTGCCTGGCAGTGGGTCCGGGCGTCGCGGCGCCTCGCTCCCCGCGGATGTGACTCACGTCTTGTGGTGCAGCACGGACACACCGCTCGACAACCGCGGGCCGCAGATGGTTCTCAGCCACCGCTACGCCGACGAGCGCCAGCGGCTGATACCCACGGGGGGCAAGTTCGTGCGGCGGGTTGCGAGGGGCCACGAGGCGGGCTGGCGCGCATGCGCCCGCTTCGCCGTCGGCGATCAGCGCGCGGTAATCTACGGGCGCCGGAATACCGTCCAGGCCCGGGCGGGCTGGGAGGCAAAGCGGTGATCTCGGCAAGGGCCATGCCTTACCTCGCAGCAGGTGCGGCCGGGGCGGGGGTCGGCCTTGCGGTGAGCGCCCAGGCCCCCCTGCTCCGCGCCGCACCCGTGCTCGCCATTGCCTCCGTCGGCGCGCTCGGGCTCGCCTTCAGCGGCGGACGATGGGCGCTCGGCCTGCTCATGGTGGCGCCATTCTTCCCGATACCTTTTCGCGCGGCCGGGGCCGTCATCGGCCCGCCGGATATCGCCGTCCTGCTCGTGCTGCTGGGGTGGGCCGGGCACATGCTGGCGCGGGGGCGCGTCGTTGTGCCCCGCACGTCGGGCGACTGGGCCATCGCGATGCTGGTCACCGCCACTGCGGCCTCCGCCTTGGCCGTTGCGCTCATGCCCGGCCCGGTGCCCCTCGGCGCGAGCGTCAAGAAGGTCGCGCAATTGTCCCTGTCATTTGTCGGCCTTTACTATTTCGCCGCCTACGCGGGTCGAGAGCCGCGCGCGCTCAGATCCGCGGTCGCGGTCTTCCTGGCATTGAGCGCCCTGGAGGCGGCTTACGCGGTCCTGTTCCAGTCTCTCCCGGCCTTGATGGGAGGCACGGGACTATGGCCGCCATACCTCGCCGCGCGGGCAAGCGCGCGGGCCATGGGCACCGTCGACGCCGCCTTCGGCCATTACATGGCTGCGGCGCTCGCGCTGGCGCTCGCCATCGCCATGCAGGAACGCGGCCGGCTGCGCAGACTGGCCGCAGGCGCAGTGCCGGTTCTGCTGGCCGGCCTCATCAGCAGCGGCACTCGCGGATCGGTGGTTGCGGCGGGCGCAGGCGTCGTTGCGCTCATCATCTTCTCGCGGCGCCGCCGGGTGCTGCTCGCGGGCGTTGGCGGATCAGCAGTCGCCATGGGTCTCGTTGGGTTGCTGTGGCCGCGCATCCTGGCGCCGGAGGGAATCGCTTTCCTCTTCACCTCCCACGGCAGCAGCAGTCTGGCCGTGCGGATGCTGAGCTGGAGAGTCGGCTGGGATCTGGCCATCGCACATCCCTGGCTGGGCCTGGGACCGGGCGCCAACGCTTTGACCGTCGAGGTCCTGCTCGGCCTACCCGTGGAGGCCCTGCGCTATGTCGAGGGCACCATGAACGCCTACCTGCAGGCCTTTCTCGAGACCGGGGTGCTCGGCCTGGTCGCCTTGGTGGGGTTCATCGCCGTCGTCAGCGGACGCGCATTGCTGGCCGGCGCGCGCGGCTCCTCTCTTGCGCTCGGCCTTGGCGCCGCAGTGCTCGTCCTGGGTGTTACCGGGTTTACCGGCCCGCTGCTCATCGGCGGCATCGGGCACCTGCTGTTCGCGCTCGCAGGACTGGCCGCGGCCGCGACACCGGCAAAACGTGAGGCATCATGATCAGGCGCGTCGTCGCACGCAACACCGCCATCATCAGCGCCGGCCTTGCCGCAGACAAGGTCGCGGGCGTGGTCAAGATCGTGCTCGTGGCCAGCATTTTCGGCCTCTCCAGGGACCTCGATGCCATGCTGGCCGCGCTCGCCCTGCCGGCGGCGGCCATTATCATCGGCTCGGAGTGCCTGTCCACCGCCGCCCTCAACATCATCGTGCGCCATCGCGCCCTGGGCCGCGAACGCGACGGCTGGCGCGTGGTCAGCGCCTTGACCAATGTCACGGGCCTCGCAACCGTCGCTGCCACGGCGCTCTACGTCATTGCCGCCAGGCAGGTGACCACGGTGGTCGCCCCAGGTCTCGACGGCGCGACCTTCGCGCGGGCGGTGTTGCTGACCCGCGTGCTGGCCCCGCTGGTGCTGGCGCAGTTCGCGCTCGGCATCGCCCAGGGCGTGCTCCACGCGCATGGCCGGTTCGTGTTGCCGGCGGCGCGGCTGGCCGTCGCCAACGCGGTGGCGGTGATCGTGCTGGCCTTGCTTCATGCGCGGTTTGGGATCACGGCTTACGCGCTGGGCTTGCTGGCGGGCGACGGCGTAGCTGTTATCGCGCATCTGCCGGCCTTGAGGCGGGTGGGCTGGCGCTGGCATGCGACCCTCGGTTTCGCGTGCCCGGAGGTGCGCCGCGCGCTGGCATTCAGCGCGCCGATGCTCGGCGGCGCCATCATGCTGCAGGTGATGATGATCCTGGAGAAGACCTTCGCCTCGTCCCTGCCGGCGGGCAGCATCTCGTGCCTGGACTACGGCATTCGCCTGCTGGCGCTGCTGTACGTATCGGAGCGGGCGCTGACCAATGCGCTGTTCCCCCATCTCGCCCAGAGCTTCGCCGACAACTCGCTGGCGGGCTTTCGCCACCTCGTTGCCGCCGGCGTTCGCGCCCACCTGCTGATCGCGCTGCCCGTGACAGTCGGCGCGCTGCTGCTGCGCGAACCGCTCATTCGCCTCCTGCTTCAGCGCGGCGCGTTCGACGCGCGCGCGACCGCCATGACCTCCTGGGTGGCCGCGCTCTACCTGCTGGGCCTGCTGAGCTTCAGCCTGCGCCACTACATGGCCCAGGTCTATCACGCGATGGGCGATTCGCGCACCCCCATGCTGACCGCGGCCGCTTCGCTCGGCCTCTACGTCGTCGCCGCGCGCCTGCTGCTTCCGGCGCTCGGGGTGGGGGCGTTGGCGCTCGCGCTGTCTCTGGCCACGACCGCGAACGCGGCGCTCATGATGGCCGCGCTGGCGCGCACCGCCCACGGCGTGAGCTGGCGGCCGCTGGCGCCCTTCGCGGCCAAGGCGGTGACGGCTTCCGTCGCAGTCGCCGGCCTGCTGTGGGTGGGACGCGGCTGGGCCGCCGCCTGCGAGGGGGGGTGGGGAACCCTGCTTCTCTTGGGTGCGGCGGCATCGGGTGCGGCGGTTTACGCCTGCGTGCTGGTCTGCCTGCGCACCGAGGAGGCGCTCGCGATCGGGCGCGTCGGCCGCGGCCTGCTGCGAAGGGAGCACTGACGTGACCGTCAATGCGAAACGCGCGGCTGCATACGTGGCGAAAGTAGGGGCAAGGCATGCCTTGCCCGTACTCAACGACAGCGCTGCGGCGATGGCCCCCCTGCTGGCGTGTCCGGCGGATCGCAGCTATCCGCTGGCGGTGTCCGACGGCGGCCTGCGCTGCCGCACATGCGGACGGGCGTTTCCCATCGCGGATGGCGTCGTGCAGATGCTGCGCGATCCAGTTGTCCCCGGCGACCTCGCCGCCCGGGAGATGCGCGCCCGCGACGCCCGCGCCTTCGAGTACGACCACGTCATCCCTCGTTACGTGCAGATGGTGGAGACGGAAGCGATCATGCGCCGCCTGGCTGTCCGGCCCGGGCACCTCGTGCTCGACGCCGGAGCCGGCACCGGCAAGCTGACCCACGCCGCCGCGGCCGCCGGCGCTGCGGTGCTCGCGGTCGATTTCTCCGTCGCTTCGCTCCACGTCAACCGCCGCAAGGCCCGCCGTGACTGGCGCATTCATCTCGTCGCCGGCGATATCAGGGAACTGCCCGCGCGCCCGGAGGCGTTCGATCGCGTCGTGTGCGCGCAGGTGATCGAGCATGTGCCGGACCCCGCCGACCGCCGGCTCGCGGTCGAACTCATGCGTCGCGCCCTCAAGCCGGGCGGGCGGTTGGTGCTCACCGCCTATAACTACACGCTCGCGGGCCGATTCGGTGGCGAGCGCGAGGGCTTGCATGCCGGCGAGATATTCTTCCATCGCTTTACCGCTCCCGAGCTCCGCGGGCTGTTTGACGGCTTCGAGGTCGAGGAGTTGTGCGATATTCGCAACCTACCGACGTTGGCGATAACCGGCCTCGGCCGCTTCGCCGCGCGCGTCGATCACTTCGTCGAGCGCCTTCCCTGGTCGCGGCTGGCGGGCGACCTCTTGCTGGTGGTGGCGCGCAGACTATGATGCAAGCGACGGAAATCACAACCCGCGATGATCTTGCGGCCTTGCGCCCGGAGTGGGAGGCGCTGGCGAGCAGCGCCTCCGAGGCCGGGCCGTTCCTGTCGTGGCCGTGGGCGCAGGCTTGGCTGCGCCAGGCGCCTGACGCCGCGCCTCGCGCGTTGGCCGCGCGGGACGGAGCCGGCGAGCTGCGCGCGCTGATACCCTTGGTCGAGCGCGCCGGCGAGCTGCGGTTCATGGCCGCCGACCGCTCCATGTACCTGGGCGTGCTGGCGCGCAGCGGGGATTTGCCGCAGGCAGCGCAGGCGTTCGCGGCGTGGCTGCGCCACGGGCGCGGGTGGAGGCGGGCGGTGCTGTCGTCGCTGCCGGTCGAGCAACTGCGGCCCCTTCAGATGGCGTTCGCGGCAGCGGGCCTTGCCCATCGCGTGGAGTGCGACCGGCCGTCCTACGTCATGCCCTTGCCCGAGTCGGCGAGCGCCTTTATCGCGCAAATGTCCAAGTCCTTTCGCAAGCGACTGGACTACTATGCGCGTCGGCTCGAACGCGAATGCAGGGTGGGGTACGGTGTGTGCAGCCCGCGCGAGAACCCACATGCACTGGAGGAGTTCTTCCGCCTGCACGCGCTGCGCACGCACGACGCGGGGCGCAGGTCGCGCCTGGAAGAGGCGGAGTTCGCCGGTTTCGCGCGCCAGGCCCTCACCGCCATGGACGGCGCGGCGTCGGTGAGCCTGCTGCATTGCGACGACCGCGCGGCGGCGGCCCTGGCAGGCATCTGCTGGGGCGACACCTTCTATTTCTGGAACGGTGGGTTCGATCCGGCTTTCGCGCGCTACAACGTCGGCGACGTGGTGCAGCGCCTCACCATCGAAACCGCGATTGCCGCCGGCCTGCGGCAGTTCGATTTCCTGTGGGGCAGCGAAGACTACAAGCTGCGCTGGGGCGCGCGGCGCCGCGACACCTACCGCTTGGAGATCGATCGCTCGACGGTCCGGCTGGCGGCGCGCGCGGCCGCGCGCGCGGTCGCGCGGTCAACGCGCGGCGCGGCGGCAGCCGCTGCGCGCAAGCTCGGCCGCGCGGCGCAGCGCGCCCCGGCCCCTCGGAGGAAGCAGTGGTAGGGGCAAGGCATGCCTTGCCCCTACAGCGCATGGTCGCGCGAGCCGCCGGACGCCTGTGGTCGGGGGTGACGGAGGCGACCGGCATCGCGACCTCCTTCGTCCCCATCCTGTGCTATCACTCGATCTCCGACGAGCCCTACGCCGTCAGCCCCGCCCGCTTCGCGGCGCAGATGCGCTGGCTGCGGCGGCACCGGTATCGAAGCGTCGGGCTCGACGAGGTGGTCGCGCCCGAGCAGCCCGACGGAGGGCGGCGCGTGGTCATCACCTTCGACGACGGTCTCGCCGACCTCGAGCGCAACGCCCTGCCGACACTGGTTGCATGCGGGCTGCGGGCGACCATCTTCTTCCCGCCCGACCTGGCGGGCCGCACGGTGTGGTACTCGCCGGAGACTCGCGGATTCGTCCCCGATCCGCAGCGGGGAGCCAAGCGCCTCGAGTTCATGTCGTGGGAGCAGGCAGACCGCATGGTCGCGGCAGGCATGTCGTTCCAGAGCCACGGTTGGACCCATGCGCGGCTCAGCGCGCTCGACTATGGTGAGGTCGTGGCCGAGCTGGCCAACTCGCGGCACGCCTTGGAGGACCGCTTCGGCGCGCCGGTGCGCTTCCTGTCCTATCCCTTCGGCGACTTCGACGCGCCGGTGCAGCAGGCCGCGGCGGCGCTGGGCTACGCCGCGGCAGTGACCACCGTCTGCGGTCTGCACCAGTGCTGCTGCGACCCCTACGCACTGCGCCGCGTCGCCCCCAATCCCACGGATGACCTTTGCGCCTTTGCCTTCAAGCTGTCGCCCGCCGCGGCCTGGTACTACCGCTGGGCTCGCGCGCAGGAGAGCACGTAATGCCGGCAGGCAACGCCAGGATTCGCGTCCTGCACAGCGTCGGCCCGGGCCAGATGGCGGGCACCCAGCGCGCGCTCGCCACCTACCTGGAGGCGGCGGACCGCGACCGCTTCGATCATCGCGTGATGTGCTCCTCCGACGGCGGCCTGATCGAGTGCCTGCGCCGCATCGGCATCCCGGTGATGGTGGTGCCGCAGCGCGCCTACTGGCACCCCGCCTCCGCGGCAAGACTGGCGGTCACTTTGCGCGGTGGAGGGTTCCACGTTTTCCACATCAACCCCAGCCGCGTCGAGGGCGTGGTGGCGCACACGCTGGGAGTCCCGGTGGTCTGCCGGCGCAACGTCGGCTTCGACCGCTTCTGGGCGCAGTGGCGCCAGGAGGGCCTGTTCGCCCGCCTCCTAAACGCGCCCATCGACCGCTTCATCGTGCCCGCGTCGTTCCTCATCGACGAATACGAACGGCGCGGCGTGCCGCGGGAACGCGTGCGCCTGGTGCGCAACGGCGTCTCCGTCACGCCGCCCTCTGCAAGCGAGATTGCAGGCGCGCGGCGCGAGATGGGCAACGGGCGCGCGCCGCTGCTGGTTTCCGCCGGCCGGCTGGTGCCGCTCAAGGGCCACGGCGTTCTCTTGCGCGCCGTGGCCGAGCTCAAGCGGCGGGGTATCGCTGTGCGCCTCGCCATAATCGGCGACGGCGAGGAGCGCGCCGCCCTCGAGCGCCTGGCGAGCGATTTCGGCATTCGGCGCCAGGTGAGCATGCCGGGATGGAAGGTGGAGGTCGCTCCCTACCTTGCGGCCGCGCATATCTACGTGCAGCCGTCCTTGAGCGACGTCCTGCCCAACGCCGTGCTCGAAGCCATGGCCTTGGGGCGCTGCGTGCTGGCGAGCGACGTCGGGGGTATGCGCGACGCCATCGAGCCGGGTGTCACCGGCGCGCTGGCTGCGCCCGGGGATGTCAACGCGCTCTCCGCCGGCCTGCTCAGTCTGCTGCGCGATGCCGGCCTGCGTGCGCGCCTGGGGCAAGCCGGGCAAGACAAGATCCGGCGCGACTTCTCGGTCGCCGAGATGGCGCGTCGCACCGAAGCCGTGTACCAAGAACTCGTCGAGGTGAACAGATGACCTACTCCGCGCTCACCGCAGCCACCGCAGCCGACGGCTCGCCCCGACTGCGGGACATCCGCCGGGTCGCCCTGGCGACGGCGCCTAATCGCTACAATCGTTATCACAACGTCCACTATCCTCCGCTGGGGCTGCTGTACCTCGCCGCCTATGTGCGTGAAGCGGGCTTCGAGGTGCAGGTGCTGGACGCCGCCGCCGAGGGCATGGACTGCGACGCCCTCTGCCGAGCCGTCAAGGACGCCGCCCCCGACCTGCTGGGCCTGACCTGCACCACGCACACGCGCCTGGAGTTGGTGGAGGCGACGGCGGCGCTGCGCCGGCAACTGCCGCACCTGCCGCTGGTCGTCGGCGGCCCGCATGTCACCTTTTGCCCCGAGGACACCCTGCGGCGCACGGCCGCGGACATCGTGGTCATCGGGGAGGGGGAGGACAAGCTGCTGCGCCTGGCGCGCGGCGAGCCCTGGGCCGGCATCGAAGGCATCGCCTACCGCCGCAACGGCGGCGTCATCGTCAACCAACCGGGCCCAGCTTTCTGCGATCTGGGGGGCATACCTGCGCCCGCCCGCGATCTGGTTGACATGCAGCGCTATCCGGGCTACCGCAGCCTCGGCCGGCGCAGCACGCAGGTGCTGTCCAATCGCGGCTGCCCCTTCGGCTGCGTCTATTGCTCGGCGACCTTTTTCTGGGGCAAGCGCACGCGCAGCCTCGCCGCCGAGCGCGTGGTGGACGAAATCGAGTCCATCGTCCGTGACTACGGCATCACCGCCATCTACTTCTACGACGACGCCTTCACCACCGACAAGCGCAAGGCGCGGGCGGTGTGCGAGCTGCTGATCGCGCGCCCCCTCGGCATCGTGTGGGGCACCTCCACCCGCGTCGACCTGGTTGACCGCGACCTGCTCACGCTCATGGCGCGCGCCGGATGCCGCCAGCTCGACTTCGGCCTGGAGACCCTCAACCCCAACGTCTGCGCGAAAGTCGGCACCAAGGCCACCTACGAGCAGGCGGTCGAGGTCATCGAGGCGGCGTGGAACGCAGGCATCCGTATCCTCACCCTCTACCTCATCATCGGATTGCCGGGCGATGACCCCGCCTCCTTGCGCGAGACATTCGCCAGGTGCCTCTCCACCCGTGCGACCCTGCTCTCGACCCAGGTGCTGCGCATCTACCCCGGCACCGAGCTCGAACAGATGGCGCGGCGCAACGGCATTCTGCCTGCTGATTTCGGCTGGTATGATCCCTATTCCCGCGGCATGGAGAACTTCGCTACCGTGCCCATCTATGCCGAGCAGCCGCGCGAGGTGCTCCTGCGCCAGTATGCGTTCCTCAGCAAGTACCTGCGCCTCAGCTCGGCCCTGCGCCAGCGCCTGCCGGGCTTCGGCGTGCGCCTGCTGTCGCGCGTCGAGCCGCCGCTGTTTCGCGCATTGACCGCGCTAAGGCCCGAATTCCGCGGCGCCGCCAAGTCGCCGGCCGCCGGCAGGTGCGCGACATGACCCACGTGGTGCACATAATCAACGAGCTCGGCTGGGGCGGCGCCGAGAACCTCGTGCGCGCCATGGCGCGTCACCTGCGCCCCCGCGGCTGGCAGGTGACGGTGTGCGCGCTCGGCCGCCCGGTCTATGACACGGACGGCCTGGATGCACACTGCCTCGGCGCGCGCGGCCCATTCGATGTGCGCGGTTACCTGCGCCTGTGCCGGCTGCTGCGGCGCCTTCGGCCGGACCTGCTCCACGTCCACCTGCTGTGGGCCGAGTTGTGGGGTCTTCTCGCCGCCTGGCGTCTCGGCGTGCCCGCGGTCGTCACCGGCCACTGCACCTACGACGCGCGCGCCCGCTCCCACCTGGCGAGGCTCTGCAGCCGCGCCGTCGTGCGCGCCGCCGCCGCCACCATCTGCATTTCCCGCGCGGTCGCCCGCTACCGCGTGCAGTGCTGCGGCGACCCGCCGCAGCGCCTGCGCGTGATCCACAACGGCATCGAGATCGATGCGTACTCCCCGGGCGGCCTGCGCGAAGAGGCGCGCGCCCGGTTTGGCCTTCCCGCCGACCGCACTGTCGTCGGCACCGTGGCGCGCCTGCACCCGGTCAAAGGCATCGACACCTTCCTCGGCGCGGCCGCCCTGCTGGCGCGCTGGCGCGAAGATGTCCGCTTCCTGGTCGCGGGTGGGGGGCCGCAGGAAGAAGATCTGCGCAAGCTGGCATCATCCCTCGGGCTACATGGCCGCGTGACCTTCGCCGGCGAGGTCGCCAGCGCGGAGGTGCCCAAGGCGTTGGCGGCGATGGATGTATTCGTTGTGCCCTCACTGCGAGAGGGCCTGGGGATCGCGGCCATAGAGGCCATGGCGGCGGGATTGCCGGTGGTGGCATCGGAGTGCGAGGGCCTCGCGGAGGTGGTGGAGGACGGCCGCAGCGGCCTGCTGTTCGCGCCCGGCGATGCGCGCGCGCTGGCGGGCAAGCTCGACTTGCTGCTGCGCCGGCCCGAACTGGCGCGGCGCCTCTCGGTGGGGGCGCGCGAGCGGGCGCGCAGCGCGTTCTCGCTAGACAGCATGGTGACCGAGGTCGAGGCGGTGTATCGCGAGGCGATGAGCGGCCAGGTGTGCGAAAGCGATGTGGCACAGCCGCCCCGCCCAACGACCGGCGGGCGGCTAAGCCCTACGGGCCGCCGTGGCGGTCTTCGGACCTAGCCACAAGCCTCGGCTGTGTCTCGTTGTAGCGCGTCCTCTGGCGAGGATGCGGTAGCATCGCACCCCGAGCGCCGGTGGGCGCGCCTGCAACCATAACGAGGAGGTGAGAATACCATGGCAACGTTTCTGGTGACGGGAGGGGCTGGGTTCATCGGCTCCGCCATCGTCGAGGAGTTGGTGGCGCGCGACCACGAGGTGCGTGTGCTGGACAATCTCGCCACCGGCAATCGGGATAACCTGGATGCGGTGCGCGGCAGCATCCGTATGCTGGAGGGCGACATCCGCGATCCGGTGACGGTGCGCCTCGCCTGCAGCGACGTGGACTTCGTCCTGCACCAGGCGGCGCTGTGCTCCGTCGCCAGGTCGGTGGCGGACCCCGTGACCACCGCCGAGGTCAACATCCACGGCACCCTCAACGTCCTCATCGCCGCGCGCGACGCCGGCGTTCGCCGGGTCGTGTTCGCCGGCAGCTCCTCGGTTTACGGCGATAACCCCGTGTTGCCCAAGCGCGAGGACGCGGAACCGAGGCCGATGTCGCCCTACGCGATTGCCAAGCTCGCGGGCGAGCACTATTGCCGCGTCTTTCATCGCCTCTATGGCCTGGAGACCGTGGTGCTGCGCTATTTCAATGTCTTCGGCCCGCGCCAGCGCCCGGATTCCCACTATGCCGCGGTGATACCCAGATTCGTCGACGCGGCGCTCCACGGCCATCGCCCAGTGATCTACGGCGACGGCGAGCAGTCCCGCGATTTCACCTACGTCAGCAACGTCGTGTGCGCCAACCTGCTCGCGTGCGAGGCGCCCGATGCGCCGGGCCGGGTCTTCAACATTGCCTGCGGGAGCCGGGTCAGCCTCTTGCAGCTCCTCGACCTTCTGCGCGAGCAAACCGGAAACGGCACTGAACCCGAGCGCGCCGATCCCCGCCCGGGCGACGTCCGCCACAGCCTGGCCGACATTTCGCGCGCCGCCACCATCCTCGGCTACACACCGCAGATCGACATACGCGAGGGCCTGCGGCATACGGTCGAGTGGCATCGCACGCGTCTGTCGCTGATCGAACGCGCGCAGTCAACGGCGCTGGGGGCGTCCGCGTAGCCCGCTTCGAGCGCCGCGCGCACGGGAAGCCCATACCCACAGCGACCTCAGGGTCGCAGCCGGCGGCGAGGGTGGCTGCGCCTGGGTGATCTTCGAGCCGTCGCCTCGGCGGCTACCCCGCCGGCTCGCGCCCGGTCGCGGTCTAACGACGCTGGCGGGAGAAGGCGGTAAGCGGTTCCACCAGATCACTCTCCCGCACACCGAGGGCCTCCAGGTCGTCGGGGCCGGCGCCGCGGTGAACGCCGCTCCCCGCGTACGGGATGTTCTCCAACCGGTGTGCGTCGCTGCCCAGGGCGAACCGCACGCCATGCTCCTTGCACGCCGCGATGAAGACCGCGTAGAAAGCGGGGAACTGGGCCGCCAGCCATGGGTTCAGCTCCATCGCCGTGCCGCGTTGCGCGGCCTTAATCAGGACGGGAGCCAGCCGTTCCGAGGTCAGCTCCGTAATCAACCGCTCCGGCTCGAACGCAAGCACGCCGGTCTTCGCCACCAGCGGGTGCGCGATGATATCCGCCATGCCCGTCTCGATAGCGCCCTGCAGCATGGCCAGCGCATGCTCGGCGAACGCCTGCGGTGAATCGCTCGTCGGTTGCTCGACGATCTCCCGCAGATGAAAATGGTTGGCCGCGACCATGACGAAGTCCAGGCCTTGGGCCTGCTCCGGGGTGATCGCGAGGCGGCGCGGCGACAGCATCGTCACCTCGGTCCCCACCAGCACCTTCAGCGCCGGTCGCAGGCGCTCGACGTCCCGCCGGTCGGCGTGCAGCGCGGCGATCTCCTTCGCGGCGCCCAGGTCGACGTGATCCACCAGGCCGATCACTTCCAGCGCCGCGCCCTCAGCCCGCTCGACGATGTCGGCGATGACCATCTCCGGCTGCCCGCAGTTGGAGCGGAAGGTGTGGATGTGCATGTTGTGGCGGAAACGCATGTGAGTAAGGCCTTGATCCCTTTCATGCATGATATCGAAGAGACCTGTCGAATATCCTTCAGCTAGGCAGATCAGGGAGGTGGTGAATGTGCATGAGAACCTGCCGGCTGTGAACTTCACGCGTTGGTGCTCGTGGCTGGAGCGTCCTTCTTCGGACTACCGCAGACGTCCAGGCGTGTATCTCTTGGCACTCGACATCAAGTGCGGGGAGCAAGGAAGGCCCGAAGACCCCCGCATAATTTATGTGGGCGAGACCTGCAGCGGGCTGGCCAGCAGGTGGCGCCAGTTCGACCGGGCAGCGCGCGGTGGGCGGGGCGGTCATTCGGGAGGGATGACTTTCCATCGGGAGTTTCGCAATCGCCCAGTTAAACCAGTTAAAGTTGAAGACGTGTTCGTGGCAGCGTGGGCTCCAGCTATGGACGACGAAGTATTGCGAAGCGCCTACATACGGTACGTCGAGCGGCGGCTGATATTGGACTGGGTCGTCAAGCACGGCAGTCTTCCTCCCTGCAACCGCAAGTGATGGCAGACCTCAATGAACGCGGTAGCAGCCGTGTGGTCGCGGGCCTTCGTAGCCCAGCTTCGCAGGGCGAAGTAGGGGCAAGGCATGCCTTGCCCCTACAGCCTACCCTTCGGCAGGCTCTGCGCCACCAGGAGTATGGATAATCCGGGCACAGCGGCCCCGCTACCCCCGCAGCTCCTCCCGGTTGCGATAGACCTTCTCCACCGCCGCAATGATCAGGTCGATGTTCGACTGCTCCGTCAGCACATGGCCCGTCAGGCTCACCTGCTCCTGGGCGAGGACGCGCTCGGCAACCGGGAGCACCACCTTCGTGTAGTCCATCTCGCGCCCGTAGTGAGCGCAGTTGATGGGGCAGCCGGTGCGCCCGAAGCCATGCTCCTGGAACACGGGGTTCTTGTGGATGGGGATGCCATAAGCGTTGCCCGCGGGGATGCCCTCCGCGCGCAGGGCTTCCAGGAAGCGGTCGCGGTGGATGCCGTCCCATTCGTCCCGCAGGAAGCGGAAAAGATAGAAATAGTACCCCTGGCAGGTGATGCGGTCGTCCGGGCGCAGGGGCGCGACGCCGGGCATGTCGGCGAGAGCTGCCGTGAGGCGGGACGCGTTGCGATGGCGCACCTCGGTCTGCTGCGGCAGCTTCTCGAGCTGTGTGCGCAGCAGCGCCCCCTGGAACTCCGTCATCCGATAGTTGGGCGCGGCGATGTGGTGCTCGTAAAACGGCCGCCCGGGGATGCGCCCGATGTGATGATACGAGAACGCCTTGCCCGCCAGCCCTTCGTCGTCGGTTGTGACCGCGCCGCCCTCGCCGCAGTTGAGGGTCTTGCTCGCCTGGAAGCTGAAGGTCCCGGCGTTCACCAGCGCGCCCACCTTGCGCCCGCGCCACTCGCTGCCGTGCGCGTGCGCGCAGTCCTCGACGACGAACAGCCCCCGCCGCGCCGCCAGTTCCCCGATGGCATCCATGTCGCAGGGGTACCCGCCGTAGTGCACGATCACCGCCGCCTTCGTCTGCGGGCCGATGGCGGCCTCCATGGCGGCGGGGTCGATCTGGTACGTCTCGCGATCGATGTCCACGAACACGGGCACCGCCTGCGCCAGCACGATGGCGATGGCCGACGAGATGAACGTCACCGGCGTCACCAGCACCTCGTCTCCGGCTTCGATACCGCCCGCCTTGAGCGCCACCTCGATGGCGGCGGTTCCGTTCGCAACCGCGACGCAGTGCGCGGCGTCGTGATAGCGCGCGAACTCCATCTCGAACTGCGCGACCTCCGAGTCCATCGGGTCCGCCCAGTTCAAGCGGCACCAGTTACCGGAGTCGAGCGCCCGCATCAGCGCCTGGCGGTCGCGGGCATCGAAGATGGGCCACTCCACGCGCAGACCCTGCGGCGCGACCGCCGGGCCGCCGTTGATCGCAAGCTGGGACATGAAAAGGCCTCCGCCAAAGGGTAAACGCGGCACGCCGCTCACTGTAGGGGCAAGGCATGCCTTACCCCTACTTCGCCCGCGGCGCGCGCTTTCCTGCGCACGCGCGGCTGCGGCTGACCTCGGCCTGAGCCTGAGGCCACACCCCGCGCGCGCCCGGCTCCGCCGCGGCATGGGGACCTAATCGCTATGCTACCAGACGCCCCCCCGCTCTCCTTGACGCCGCGCCGAGGGCGGTGCTATCATCGCCTCGCCATGGGCCCCGTCGGAATCACCACGACCGTTCCCATCGAGATCATCTACGCCGCCGGGCGAACCGTCGTTGACCTCAACAACGCCTTCATCACCAGCCCCGACCCCGGTGACATGGTCGATCGCGCCGAGCTGGCCGGCTTCCCGCGCACCCTGTGCAGCTGGATAAAAGGCATCTACACCGCCGCCCTCGACCTCGGGTTGCAGGAAGTCGTGGCCGTCACCCAGGGCGATTGCAGCAACACCTGCGCCCTCATGGAGACCCTCGCCGACGCGGGGGTTGAGATCATTCCGTTCGCCTATCCCTATGACCGCGACCGCGACCTGCTTGCCCTGCAGATCGAGAAGCTCCGCCAGCGGTTTGGCGCTGCGCCCCAGGCGGTCGCGGACACGAAACGCCGCTTCGACGCCATCCGCGCCAGGGCCCGCCACATCGACGATCTGACGTGGCAGACCGACGCCGTCACCGGCCGGCAGAACCACTACCACCAGATCACTTGCAGCGACATGAAATCCAATCCCGCGGCCTTCGAGGCCGAGCTCGACGCGTTCCTGGCGGGCCTGCCCGATGGCGAGCCGCTGCATCCCGACCGCCTGCGCCTGGCCTACATCGGCGTCCCGCCCATACTGAGCGACCTCTACGATCACCTCGAAACCCTCGGCGCGCGGGTCGTATTCAACGAGAACCAGCGCCAGTTCGCCATGCCCTTCGACACCGACGACCTGGTCGAGCAGTACCGGCTGTACACCTATCCCTACGACGTTTTCTGGCGCCTGCGCGACATCGAGGCCGAGATCGAGCGCCGCCGCGTGGAAGGCGTCATTCATTACACCCAGAACTTCTGTTATCATCAGATCGAAGATGTGATAATCCGGCGGCACCTCGACCGCCCGTTGCTCACGCTGGCGGCGGAGCGCCCGGGGCGCATGGACGCGGGCATGCGCCTGCGGGTGGAGAGCTTCGTCGAGATGCTGCGCCATGCGCGGCGGAGGGATGTGAGCCGCCGATGAACGCCGACGAACGCCGACGAACGCCGACGGTCGCTGGATGCGCTCACCGAGCGCGTAATTGGGTGCGCTTTGGATGTTGGGCATGCGCTCGGCTGTGGGTTCCTGGAGAAGGTGTACGAAAATGCCCTAGCTATCGAGTTGCAGCGCAGGGGCGTCAAGGTGGAGCAGCAACACGGGGTTGCGGTCTATTACGGGGGCGAGGTGGTAGGTGATTTTGTCGCGGACCTACTGGTTGAAGATCACGTGGTGGTTGAACTGAAGGCTGCGAAGGCGGTAGATGATGTGCACATGGCCCAGTGCCTCAACTACCTGAAAGCGACTGGGTTAACCGTGTGCCTGCTGATCAACTTCGGGAAGCCCAGGGTGGAAGTGAAGAGAATTGTCAGCGGTTTCTGAGTCGGCGTCCGTCGGCGTTGGTCGGCGGCAAACTAGAGATAAACGTGATCGCGGAGCGAACCCGCGGCGGAGCGCCGGACGAGGGCAGACGGAGATACGGGAGTGCTTGACCCCGAGCAACAACTGAAGGTCATAACCCGCCACGCCGTGGACGTGGTGACGGAGCAAGAGCTGTTGGCCAAGCTGCGTCGGGGCCGCCCGCTGCGCATCAAGTACGGCGCCGACCCCAGCGCGCCCGACCTGCACCTCGGCCACTCGGTCACCATGCGCGCCATGCGCGACCTGCAGGAACTCGGCCATCACATCATATTCATTGTCGGCGACTTCACCGGCATGCTCGGCGACCCCAGCGGCCGCAGCAAGACCCGCCCCCAACTGTCGCGTGAGGAGATCGAGCAGAACGCCGCGACCTACGCCGCGCAGGCTTCTAAGATCCTCGACATGAGTAAAGCCGAGCTGCGCTATAACAGCGAGTGGCTCGGGCGGCTCGACGCGATGGAGGTGGTGCGCCTGGCGGCGAAGGCCACCGTGGCGCGCATGCTCGAGCGCGATGACTTCGCCCAGCGCTACGCCGCAGGGCAGCCGCTGGGGGTGCACGAGATGCTGTACCCCATCTTCCAAGGCTACGACTCAGTCGCCATCGAGGCCGACATCGAGCTGGGCGGCACCGACCAGATCTTCAACTTCCTGCTCGCGCGCGACATGCAGGCCGACCTCGGTCAGGCCCGGCAGGTAGTGATCACGCGCCCGCTCATCCCCGGCACCGACGGCGTGCAGAAGATGAGCAAGAGCCTCGGCAACTACATCGGCATCTCCGATCCGCCCCATGACATGTTCGGCAAGATCATGTCTCTGCCCGACGAAGTGATCGTCATGTACCTTCAGTTGTGCACCGATATCGCCGAAGAGGAGATCAGGCGCATGGAGGCGGCCATGGCCGGCGGCGAGCTCAACCCGCGCGACGCCAAGGCGCGCCTCGCCTGCGAGATAGTCACCGCCTATCACGGGGCCGACGCCGCCCGCAGCGCGGAAGAAGGCTTCGACCGCCTTTTCTCTGCCGGCAAGCAGGTTGACCAGGATGCGCTGCTGGAGGCCGCGACCCATGTCCAACTCGACCGCGGGCTCGAGGGCGCGACCGTGTGGGCGTCGAAGGCCGTCCATCTGGCCGGGCTGGCCGGCTCCCACAGCGAGGCCCGGCGACTGGTAGCTCAAGGTGGGGTGTGGATCGATAGCCGCAAAGTAGAGAATCCCGAGGAAGAGATCACCCTGCGCGCAGGAATGTTGCTGCGTGTCGGCAAGCGGCGTGTAGCCCTCATTTCATTCGGGTAGAATGTGCGTGGCCGCCCGCGGAGCCTGGGAACTGGGCACACGGGCGCCGAAAATAGTGCGTCAGCCCCTTGACACGGTAGATTGATATGGTATAATTGGCTTACGTTCAGGCGGCACCTTAGAGAGTTGACCCGCCGCGGGCGGGGTGGCAAGAGAGGCGTGGGCCTCTCTTTTATGCGCCCTCCGGGGGCGGGTAAACCCTCCGCAGGCGGGTAAACCCGGGGTGGATGGGCGAGGCATGGATGGTGCGGCCTGTGTGCACCTTGAAAACTGAACAGCGCGATAGATGATGTGGGCCAGGCCCCGCGATGTCTTGCGGGGTCGTCAAGCGAAAGACAAGCCTTAGCCGCTTCGGCGGTGGGGCTTGGAGGGTTTTATCGGAGAGTTTGATCCTGGCTCAGGACGAACGCTAGCGGCGTGCTTAACACATGCAAGTCGAGCGGTTCCTCGGGCCGACGCAAGTCGGCGCGAGGGATAGCGGCGAACGGGTGAGTAACACGTGAGCGACCTGTCCCGGCGTTTGGGATAACCCCTCGAAAGGGGGGCTAATAGCGGATACTGTCTTGCCGGCGCATGTCGGCGGGAGCAAAGACCCCGCAAGGGGTCGCACTGGGAGGGGCTCGCGGCCTATCAGCTAGTCGGTGGGGTAACGGCCTACCGAGGCGACGACGGGTAACCGGCCTGAGAGGGTGGCCGGTCACACTGGGACTGAGACACGGCCCAGACTCCTACGGGAGGCAGCAGTGGGGAATCTTGCGCAATGGGCGAAAGC
>Ga0315291_10003673_pt1 | contig 19827 bp, 13 predicted proteins | sample YL17G12_20_MG_FD_203070 | JGI IMG/M metagenome (GOLD analysis project Ga0315291, IMG submission 203070) | Sediment microbial communities from Yellowstone Lake, YNP, Wyoming, USA - YL17G12_20 | ecosystem: Environmental > Aquatic > Freshwater > Lake > Sediment | place: USA: Wyoming | collected...
CCACTACGGTAGTCACCTCTAGCTGACTACCTCTACCCAGCCCGACCCATCTTACGCGGCGATTCGTAAAAGGAATGTCCGTTGAAGAGATAGTGCTCCAGGAGATGAGCTTGGACAACAAGTTTCGACCTGTAATAGTAAAGACATTGTGGCCATCCCGGGTCTCTATGACCTTTCCACGCTCCCTCAGATAAATCTCGACGTTTGAGTGGATGGCGATGTCTCGGAGGTTCTCTACTATTCGCATCAGGCGCCTCGCTTAATAGCATGAAATTTATAGACCGTAGTGTCTGGGAAGGTCAACGCCTCAAGTACGGTTAATGCAGAAGGGTCCAGGATGGTAACTAGAGCACCGTCGTTAGACCCAACGGGTTGACCAGATGCCTGAGACAACCGAATTTGATCCCCCAACGAAAATCCCAGTTGAACTACGTTGTCCGGAAGCCCACCTAGATCTGCAGGTCCTTCAAACGAGTAGGGATCACCCGCAGGGACAAAGGCTGGGTCTATCCCTAGCTGGGAAGCCCCAACGATTTTGAGCCTGTTGTTTACACCCACAGTGTCGTCTCCTACCAGAGCAATCTCTACTCGTTCCGTGGGCCTGATTTCGCTTGTCTCCATAGGAGGAGCAAAATTCAAAACTGATTGGGCGGACGCATCAGATGATACTGAAAGACTTTGGCCTAAGATCACTTTGCCGCTGTTCACGTACTCGGTGATGACATGAAGACCATCGTTTGTGGGGTCTTCTGAATTTGACACCTCGGTCAAGGTCCCTACCATCCTCGGTGTGAACACATCGAATGGCTCTGCGGTGTTAGGATCTAAAACTTCAAGTTCAATTTGGCCGCCGGTATACACAGATCGCGCACCCAGTACCATTCTAGGCTGAGAGTCCCTTCGTACTACTCGAAAGTCTTGGTCCGTAGCCGTTGAAAATACAGGAACATCCCCGTCCATAGTCAACAGAGCAACCTGGGTCTCCGTAAAGTAGGGTGGGGCTTGTGGGGGACCTGGGGAGAACGGAACGGTGGCGTCTATGATGTACTCGCCCTTATTAGCTCCTGATTCAATAACCAGGTGGTCCCCGATGCTGACTACATTGGTCAAGAAGGCTGCCCCTGCGGATGTGGCAGTATTATTAGCGCTGCTCGTGCTAAGGTCATCCCCTCGAATGATAGGATTTGACCCACGTCGAACAATGCAACACCAGAGGCCCTCACCATACTCGAATAAGTTCTCATCCAAGGGAATAGGGTCAAATGAGACTGGGTCTGTAAAAGGAGCCTTCTGCAGGAGTTCCAAGGTATTGTTGTCTATGACATCCCCTATTTCATATAGCCCAGGGGCCATAAGAGACGCACCAGGCTGACCCTGCAGAATAACCAGAAGGTCCCCTTCGACAATTGGAGTGCCTGTCAAAGACCGAGATCGTAACCTACTTTCCCCCCAGCCTGTAGCAGAATAAGCCTCTACTGCGGTCCCATTCTTACGTGTCTGGACATCCTTCAGCAGATGGAGCGTTCTGGTCTGAAAAGGTTTTGAATTGGCGTGCCACAAAATGACACCAAGATGATTGTCATCTGCTGACTTATTTGTGGCTTCCAAACCCCAGGCATTGTCATAGAACCTGGTGGTGATCTTTCCGCCAAAGGTGTCTTCAACCTCTATATCATCGGACACAGTGACTAGCGCCGCAGTAATTACCTGGGTGTAACTCGGCTTGATGGCCCGGACGAATTCCAGCGCAAAGGAAACATCGTTGGAATCAAATATCTTTGAGTCGATAACAACTTTGAACGTGAAGTACTTCAGAATCTCCAGCCCAACCAACACTCGTTTCCACCAATAAGGGTCCTTTATGTAGTCAACAACATCGACTCCTTTAGAAATGGGGACAAACCGCTCAATGATGTCCCCAACTTGATATGGAGCCTTAGTAGACTGATTGATTTCCAAACCAACAGACGTAGGATAAAAATAGAATCTCCGGAACCCGGTTCTTCGGTTCTTATCGTCCACATCCTCAACGAGAAGTCTTCCTAATGAATCTCCGTTTGCATCCTTTGCAAAGGAGTCCTGAAGTTCAAGGATAAGTCCTCTCTCCTCTGTGAACGGTAGGCCCAATAAGATTTGCAAACCAAGACGAATATTAGAAACAGTTGGACCGTTTATGAATGCGAAGAATAGGCCCTTCACTGCGCTAAGGTAGGGTACTCTCGTCTGCTTTACGGTAAGGTCATCCTTTGCCAGATTTACGAGACGCCCAAAGTTCTGCTCGATGACTTTGCTGTTATCCAAAATCACGCACTCAGCCCACAACTTGCTGGGTGCTGGATCTTCGGGAGTAAACAGATTCCCCACAAAGGTTATCCCGCCGTCCTCAACGATATAATCCAGGTTCTCTCTCAAGACTACGGGGGGATCTTTGATAGCCTCTTGTAGAGCTGGGACACTGATTAGATTCTCATCAAACGGGATGAAGGTATTGTGGATGATCTTCTTGGCTTTGAACGTTATCCGATAGGTAGTGAACGGCCGAGAGGCCAAGTTAACGGATATAGGCATGAATGCTATAAAAGCCTCAGCCGCTCCGTTAATTTCCGATTGTGGCGCATCCGGAGGAACAATCTTTAGGTCCACTACAAGTTGCTGTATAGAAGACCGTTCCAATACTTCAGAAGCGTCATTGGTCAGTTCTCCAAGAGAAAACTCAAACCCCAAGCGGCTACGGTCTACACAGACAATTTGAGCTCGAAGTTCCGCAGAGAGACCAAGATCCCCTCGGGTAACATCGAAGATGAGTACATCTCCTTTTCGAACTCCAGAAGACTCCAAATTTATAGATGGGATGTGTAAGAGATTGGGGATCCTCCACGGTATACCGACTTGTCCATCGGGTATGACACCTTCATCTGCTACCAAAACAGTGTAGGGCCAACCAATCTCAAAAAGTAGGTTTGATTCGGATGGAGAAAAAGTAACAGGATCCCCCGTTAAGAATGTCACAGTCAAAAGCTGTTGACTCACTACTCCGGAGATCTTGTAGCTACCCTTGCGGTTTCCACTCTTGATAACGAGCCACTGCCCGGGTTCTACCCCACTGTTCTCAAACATGGCGCTTGGAGAATTTACCTGGCCAACACCACTGATAATCAAGTCAGTACCGCTAGCTTTTACGTCGAGTTCGTTGCTAACCCGCTGAATGGTATAGCCTTCTCCGTTAACTGAAACAACTCGCCCTTTTTCCCCGTAGTTACCAAACAGCTTGGTAAAATCAGTTTCGGTTACACCGCGATAAGTTCCCCTCGATGTATAGAAGACCTGGGTATTATCTAATCCAGGATCCTCTCCAATCCGTCCGGTGTACCCGGCCGTTCCAGAGTCAGTTTTGCCAACAATAATTCTTTGGTCTACTTCACTCAGGAGGTCTGTCGATGTTTCAAAGGGCTGCCACCTCCGTTGGAACGTGTTCTGAATGGTGGCCATGGACTTATTGGTATCGGTTCCCCATAGAGTAATCAGGTCTGAACCGATGGACTGAACTACCGAAGACCATATTGACGCGATGACTTCTCTGTCCTCAACCAAACCCCAGAAGTTAGAGATGTAGTTCCACAGAAATTGAGCATCTGGTATGAGGTTTTCCCCGATAGGTACTCTGGTAAGTTGAATATTGATTGTTGCGGTTACTGGGTCACTATCAAGTTCTCCATCATTGACTATGAGTTCAGTAATGTAGACTCCGGTCTTATCCGGAATGAATGAGACAGCAGTCCCATTGGGGCGTATATCTCGAAAGCCAGAATCTCGAACGGTACTTCCTATAGGTACGTTTACGAATCTCCATTTCCAAGAAAGAGGACGCTTCTCGGGGTCGAAGCTTTTTCTTCCATCAAGTTGAATGATAGACCCCATCAAAGCATCAACACGATAGGTAGCTAGCACCGCAACGGGCTTTTGATTCCCAGGTCCAGTAACTGTCGTAGTGAATTTAGCAGTTCTTGTCGGCATGAACTCAAGATCCTATTATGGGATCCAAACCTCGGCAATAGTGTTCAGAGCATTGTCAAACCGCTCGTTCACTTGAGAATCCGTCAGTACAGGAAACGCGGACACATCCAATCCTTCTGAGATAGAGTGCCGTAGAAACTTCCATTGGCTAGTTGAAGCTCTCCCCGCCAACAGACTCCCAAACCTTACCTGATTTGGTATCGTTGATGGCGGCGGTGTAAATTTGCTGGTCTCAAAGCTAATGACCGGGTCATTAGCATCATCTATGCGTAATGACAGATTCCCCCCAACAGTCTTTTCCAACCTATATAGATGGTAGATGGACCAATCCACCCCGGAGTAAGATCCTTTGACGGTGGGTTTACCCGCTCGAATATCCAGAAGATTCAGATCAAGGTTTTCCTGATTGGCCAGAAACACAATCTTGCCGATCGGGGGACCCATCTCTGCAAACACAAGGGAATACCTGTAAGTACCATCATCAAATTCGGCACCTACACCAGTTACCTTACGAATAGGATTTGTACTGTCGTTCATACCATACGAGGAAACCCTCGCCCGGAACTCCGATGTGAAACCCTGAGAAGAAACCAGGCTGGCGTCGTTTCGGTAGAAGTAGTAACCCCCGGCAGCATCCGTGTGAGCTACGGTTACTACTATACCGTCTGAAGAAACCGAACCATAGGCCGAATTAGCTACCCAGGGTGAGGCAGGTGTAGTGGTCCCCTCCAGATAACGAAGGTTGGTGGAGTACCTGAGGCGGCCAATCCTCATTATGGCCCTTGCAACTACGGTATTGACGTTATGGAGGAATCCAAACCCAGGACCAGGTAACGAGCTGGCGGGCAAGGCTGAGTAGTTTACGGACGTGACCAGCAACTCATCAAGTCCCTCATCTGCGGGGAACACCAAGAAAAGTCTAACCGTCCCAGAGGGGTCAAAGATGATGCGGTACTCACTCTCATTGATCCAGTTTCCCTCCCTAATTCCATACGAGGTAGCAAATTGAGGAAGACCCGCCACAAGGAGTCCAACGCTTTGAACTCCAGTGTCCAGTAAAGCAAAGCGAGCCAGCTTTACCCCGTCATCAACATAGACTTCCATCCCGGTGGAATCTCCCGCTCCCAACGGGCGGTCCAGAAGCTCCCCAGAGACTTTGAAATCAAACATTGACGGACCATAGGCAACTGACGGTTCTTTTCGGAAGAAGCCCATGCCCTTGGCTTCGTCATTACGGATAAGCCAAAGTTTCTTATCGTTGGTCAAAGTCTCAATCCCGCCCTGTGCCCCAAAGGATGCTGGGATGATAGGCCACGGCTTTTCGTGAGCTCGGGGCAACGTCTCTGCCTGATATAAAATAACCTCGTCGGTTTGTAGGATTCCAGTATGTCCTCCTTGGTACAGACCTTGGACAACAGGACTGGCAACCTTGTTATGAAAGTAGAAGTTTCCCCAGTAACTCTTACTTGTAGGGACCGCGTACCCATGCCCAAAATAAGCCACTGGCTGTATTGCCGGGAGCTCTACTGGAGGAAGGGCCGTCAAGAAATCACTATACTGACCCTCGATCAGAAGAGTATCGGGTGTATCGTTGTCCTGCCCTGTCGAAATATAAAGCTTCACGTAGTTCAGCCGCGGGTGCCACAAAAGTTTGTAAGTGTGGAGCTGAGATTGATCCCAGTCAAACACAACTGAATAGCTGGGACTTGGAGGAACGAGGGTGTTGTATAGAGCATCGTGAAGTTCAATCTTTCTAATGACCCCGTTCGAGAAGAACTTCACCGTCAGTCCTATGTTCCCATTTTTGAAACCGACCAAAACCCCTGTAAAGTTGTTGGCGTCCACCACTACATCCGCTTGGGCCATCTTCAGGGCGAACTCGATCATTAGAGGACCCTGTGGATCCGCAGGAGCTTCTAGACCTCCACAGAAATAGACCGCCTCTTGGTCTTGGCTGGCTATGAGCTTCTCCAACAAGAGTTTGCCCAATACGATAGATCGAACTGCAGGTTGTCGTGGAATCAACCCTGTTAAAGAGCCAAACTCGAATGTGGCGTTCTCAGATTCTTCGGGAAGATGACCCCCTGGCCAATACACTGGTCCTGCCCCCAGATGGAGTTCCAGCTTGCTGCGGTCTACCACTGCTCCGTCTCCCCGGGCGCTAAACCTGGCCGAAGAAAGAACTCCGGGGATGGTCTGATAAGCAGGTTCCCGATTAAGGACTCTAGGGGTAGACACAGGTCATCTCCGTTGCTAGGGTTCCTTTATGGCAGAACTTCACCCTATGGACCCCGAGATTATACGTCAGCTTCTCCAAAGGGAAGAGGACGTGCTCAGCCCCGCAATTAAAGCGGAAGAGTCTCTTTTTCGAAACACACGATGCCCGATATGCAGGCAAAGCGGTTGTGAGAAACGAGTCAGGCCTCCTAAGATTGTTTTGGACGAAGCAGGGTCCCCGGTGGTTGTCTCGTCCCCCTTTGGTCTCAGCCTGTTGCCCGAAGGGTACGCTCATTGTATTCATTGTGGCACTGACTTCAACCCGTATACTGGTATGATCTTCAAGACTGAAGCCTCTATGATTCACGGACCAGTGTAAGCCCTTCACCAACCTTAGCAAAGAAACACGCGATTCTACCGGTACCGTTGAACGGCACTTTGTTCAGCCCTCCCAGTTTGTCCTCTGACCGATCCACTACTAAGGAGCGGTCTAGGTCGTGCGTAATAGTAACCAAAGAAATTGGGTGCCTGACATACGTTGCGCCCCTCTTTGTCAGGAAGGACTCCAGGTCTGAAATCTCAAGCTCAGACTGAGCACCTAGCGTATTGATGTAGTCCTCCATGTCCTTTCCAGCTTCACTCACTGAAGCTCCGCCTGAATACTCGAAATTGGAAAAGACAAACGATGGCAGGAAATGCCGAGCAATAGGATTGGCGTTGATCGGGCGGTCTGTGTCTGACCGCAAAAGGTCGTCTACCAATTTAGTCGGAGTTGAATTTTCATAGATAATCCGGATGTTTCGACCGCTAACCTCAGTCAAATTCTCCGGACTATCACTATTCCCAACTGGCAGGAACCGCCGGTCAAATATCAAGGATACTTCTTCAAACGGGGAGAAGGTAAGGTTGTTGTTCTCTACCTTGTATGTGTAACCGTCTACGCGAACACCACTCACTACCACTATTCGAGTTCCTTCCGAAAGATTCAGGTCGTCTCCAGCCCCGAGTGACTCAATAGGAACATCAACGTAGTAAAGCAGCCCGTCAAAAGATGTGGACATTGACGTAGAACCAACCCTGCTTATAGTCGTTCTACGAATACTGTAGGGCATCTGTTCCCCTGGATAGTACATCCCTGACGTGCCTTTGTATGTACCTACCGTGACCATTCTTGTTGATCCGTGCAGCCCACCCCAGACACGGTAGGGCACGTTGCTCATAACTACAGGGAATGGGGTATACCCATAGATTGTGACAACATTTCCAACACTGTTGGCAGCCAGGGTATACACACCCGCCGAAGGGCCGGTCAGGATTTCTACCATGTCTCCGCGGAGTGCCCCTACTGTAAACCCGGTGTCTGCATCCTGCAAGGTTGTTCCAGCTGTGATGATTCCTCTACGGACCCCTACAGAATCCACTCTCTTTGTGGCCACTTGGGTAATAGCTGAATCCACCGCCACCACTTTGTAGATTCTGAACGCCTGTTCCAAGTTGGTCTTCGTTGCAGTTTTCACCCAACTGAACAGACCAATGGAGAAGGGGTCCAGAGAAGCAAAGGTAGAAGCTTGATTGTTAACCTGGCTCTGTGTGTCAATTTTTATGGTGTTTGGTACTGAAGGACTGGTCAGTAAATCTGCAACCTCCCAAGATCCGTCCAGGTCTCCACGAGTCGATTCAAAGATCGTAATGTAGTACCCAGGAATAATGTTGTTCTTGAGTTGGCTACCGTCTACAGTATCCGTAATCCTGGACATTGCACCGTCAGCTGCAAGTGTCGCATTCCGTATTGGAGCCCCAACATCACCACCTAAAATAGTTTCGGTGGAAGACGTCATGAGAGCACTGAGACGAAGTTTCTTTGCGCTGACCACTGCCTCGATAATGTACTGGCCTGTATCGGGCCCACTATCGATGATTAGAGTCTGTCCTATCAACGTGGAATTCCGGTTCATGGCCACAAAATCAATGAGTGAGTTATCTGGTACTGTTACCAAGTTGGACCCAGCAGTGGTACGAAGACCCGCAGGAGCACCAAAGAGGCCCAGCTGCTCAAACGTAGCTACTCTCTCCGTGGTCGTTGCCCCCGTTGGGATGACCGCTCCGTAAGGGTTCAAGATGGTCACAGTATACGGTCCCGAACCCCCGATGTTGCTTACTTCGAAGAGCTGGGTATCGGACTTGAGGGCAATCTTCATACCGACTCTGAGTCCAACAATACTAGTAGTAGATACAGTTGTAGTGCCGTTCCAGGTGAACGTACCTGGCAGATCTGCCGAGGCCCCAAACTGCAGGGGTTCGTGAATTCCTACCACATCGCCGTCCTGTAGCTCGAGCTGGAACACACTAGGTTTTGTGGTGTCCGTTAGCTCCAAAATAGACTTGTTGCCACTACTGTGTACCACTCGAAGATCCCTAAACGCTGCTTCTCCTGATCCCTCAGACGGAACAACGGTGTATCCCTCTCCTTGAGAAAAGAAGAATGGCTTTACTGAACCAGCCTCATCGTACTGCACTCTCCCACCAGCCAACCCAGTGGAAATCTCCACTGAAGTAGGCTCTAAGAAATAGAGTCGCAGATACCCTGTAGAGGGAAGACCAATGGAGTAATGTACATTTATCTCTTCAATTCGAAAGGCAGTTCCCCCATTTGCGGTACTCATCACCTGTAGGTGGTTAACACTAGGGGAACCCGCCTGCACAACATAGTAGTTGCCCACACTGTTTCCAGAGAGGATATTCAACCGGTACCCAGCTACTACCCCTTCACTGACAAAATCTATAGAGGGGTCGTGCAGGTAGTAGAGACCACCATTGTCTTCCAATTCTCCCGCGTAGCTTTCTATGATCTTGCCCTCGGCTCTATTAGATAGAGTTCCTAGTATTCGAGCATCGACCGGATCCCCGTAAGGGATCGTAATACCGGTTGGCTGAGAGTTGGAGTCCAGGAGCTCCACAGTTTTAACCCTGATCATGGGCAGAGAAACACCAGTAAACGCTCTATACACAGAGAACTTCTGAGAGAAGGTCAAATTCGCAGTTGTAGTCGCCAAGGTTGCCGTTGTACCTGTCACTTCTTTGACGGTGTATTTACCCGCGTTGTCACCCTCTAGGATTTCCAGAATGTCCCCTGCCTCTACTCCTGCAAGCAGAAAGTTAGTAGACCCAGAGACTGAAACTACAGTGCTGCCGGCAACTGTTGATAGGTCATCCCCAAGGAAAATGGACCCCAATGGAATCTTCGTAACCTTGGGTGCAACAAGGTCGATGTTGAGCTCATCAGCAATACGGTAACGAAGCCCTGTAGTGGAACCACTTGGGGTTAATGACCGGGTCAATGCTCGGTCGAGCAGAAGTGTATCGTTCGTAGCTAACCAAGATAGAACTCTACGAATTGAATATATGCCAGCGTCATCGCCCGTTTCTATTACTACTGAGTCTCCAATCTTTGCACCCAGACCCCCGAAGTCTGCACCACCCTCAATCACAGGGTTTCCTGGATTCGGGCTATCGGCGGGTATCACTACGGTGCTGTTGTCCCGATCTCGAACACGGTCTTTGATTGAGGAGTCCTCTAGCACTCGAAGACTAAGATCGAACGCTCCTTGGCCACTTCCCGTCGTATGTGTCAAAAACGTAGGGCCCGTAGAGCCACTCTCGTAATCTAGTGTGACATCAAGTTGGATTCGTACACCGATATGCCACCGCCCAGCGTTGTCCTTGAAGTATTCTCGGTCTAAAACATCCAGGATCTTGAAAGTCCCGAAGTCAGGACCAGAGTTACCACCCAAGAGCTGGACATACCTGCCTTTGTCGGTTGTAGTCGGAAACCAAGGACAAGTACCATCAGAGACAAGCTCATCCCCGTTGAGGACGTTTATGACTAATTGGTCCAACGGGGTTGGCAGCGCAGTTCCAAACCGGTCTTCATTAGGAACAGCGGCAATGTTGACGAATTTCTCAGTTATGTGAACGCGCTGAAGAGTAGCATCACCAAAGCTTTCCAACTCCAGACCAAAATGAAGAGGTTTCCCGTCTAAGATTCCTGTCAGCGTAGTGTCCTGCTGTTGAAGGTCACCGGCCCGAACAAAAACATCTAATGCTCCCCCGATATGAACCTCTCCATCAGAGATTTCGATATTACCCGCTTGGGTTGTGGGCACTAGGATTCCCCCAGGTATGTCTGAAATCGTAATAACACCTGTTGGCCGCCGAACTATGAATCTGGCACTGGGGAACGTATTTGCGTACACCCCATCCATGAGTAGACGAGTGTAGGCAGGAATCACCCCAACAGCCTGGATTCCAAGAACCTTGAAAGATTCAATGACTCCGGTGTTGAGGTTGGCCATCTCAATAATGTCTCCAACCAGAACTCCACCCGAAACAAAGTCGGTATGGGTAACCCCTTCGCTAGTGATGAGTGGGTAACTGGTGGACAAATTGAGGTCAATGTAAGATTGCCCCGCTGAGGTAATACCTATGAAATGGGCATAGGGAGAAGTTTGAGAAGATCCCTTTACGATGTCCCGGTTCATTTCAGGATCTCCAAATCCGACAACCTGAATGAGCCGAATGCTAGCAAATACCTCAAGGAGGCGAGCTCGAATTCCCCGGAGGGTCACCAGAGATTTTTCTGTCAGCCCAGCCTCTACCCTAGAAAGAAACGCTTCGGTGGTTTCTTTATCGTCCCCTTCTGAGAATGCAATCTTATTGACCACTTTCACCACTGAGGGCAGTCCTTCAACTCCCACCAATGGAGATGTCTTCGGGTCTATGTTGTAGTCTGTTCCCTGCTTCTCCGCGCGGGCTACTACCTCAAAGTAATAGAGCCCGTTCTCCTCGTTGAACAGCATCCGGTCAGACATAATGGCCTGACTCTCAACTGGGAAAAATCGATGGCCAGCCGCGTCATAAACAGCGTTGCTCGGGGTAACCAGGGCGTACTGTGGGCTAGTGTAATAGAGCCGTGCCACACCCACTGCGTAGCCCCCCAGCCTTCTCCGGGCAAAGAAATTGGCAGCAAGGTTATCAGCCTCATTCTCATTGAGCTGATCGGGGTTCGCCAAAGACTGGTTCAAGGAAACCTGCTTGATCTGCCGTCTGAAAGCCTCCAACAAAATCTGCATGATCTTGACAGCATAGTCGTCAATAGGTTCCCCATCCTGAAGGACTAGGTCTGGGAACTCTGTGGCCAACCGACCAATAATGAAATCTCGGATAGGGGTGTTGTACGGGTCGGGGCTAAGCCGCTGTATGAGAGGTGTGATCACCTGGCTGTCGAATACCGACCCGGTGCTTGTATCGATGCTACTGTCAAATGCTTGTACCCGCTCCTGCAAGAAGAGCCGCAGGTTATCCAGTTCGGTGAGGGGGTCTGTCGTTGCCATCTTCTACCTCATAGAATCAGCGCTGTAGACGCGATCTGACCTGCTGCACTTCGAATAACCACTTTTACGGATGCGGACATCTGATCCTTCTGTACTGAAAAATCTGCTACCTCAGCAGTAAGAAGGCGTTCTTCCAAGGGAAGCCCCGACACCTTTGTTTGGGCCGACCTAATCTGCGTAACGGTGTTTTGGACTGCCCGGTCCACTGAACTCAATACAACATTCATCTGGGCATCGCTACTCAAATGCCCAACCAGCTCTTGAAGCCCACCACCGCGTTCGGGGTTGAAGATATCGGAATTTGGACTCTGTAGAATCCATTTCGTAAAGAGCTGCACCAGTTTCAAAAGACCTGATACCGTCTTCGTCTTATTGCCTAGTTCGAAACTCAGCTTTGAAGCTGAAGCATTATGGGTAAATCTGCTACTTACAACTTCAATAGAAGAGATAGATGATTGTGCAGCTTCTGGAAGCTGAACATACATAGTCCGACTGTTTAGTATGATGAATTCCGGAGCGCGTACATCGTTAATGTACACACTTTCGACGCTGCTAAAGTCTTCTCCGTGTACCTCTATGGCAAGGTACCCAAGGTCTGGAACAAACCGTGGAATACTTGTCACGGGGATGACGTCTCGGTACTTAACAATTTCGAGCTGCTTAGGCATTTTTCCTCTACTGCTACGGCGGGGCTAACGTAGCGGCGTCATTGTATGCCGTGGCGTCTGCAACATCAACTAGGGGAAGGTTTTTGATTTGTGTAATGGTATCCGCGATGTTGTTGTGGATAGCTAGAACACGATCCAGCTTAGTAGTTCCTGTTGTATCGGACGCTCCTAAGAAATTTGCTCTTGTGGCAGGGGCCTGTCCCGCTGGAATAGGCTTTGTGGGATCATACGAGTAAGGGTCATATTGAGCTGAGTTGGACCCAGAGCTTTCCCCATTCCTCTTAATTTGCTCACTGATTAACGTGTCCAGCGTTACTGTGGCAAACGCATTATTGGCCTCCGCCCCTCGGATAAACGAATAGGCGTCAGCTACTACATCCCTCAACTTCTTTGCCGCGTTGGGTTGTTGACTACTGTTGATCTGATTTGTTGTATCAACGCTCAAGGTTTGGTTCTCCCTACCCTTAGGTGCTAGTAACTGTGCGGAACTTGGTCGCGATGTTCAGTTGGTTCTCCACATAGTGGGCTGCCGATGGGGCCTTTGGCAAGTCGGCTATGACTGTACGAGAGGACGAGATGACGGCTCCACTATATGAGCCAGTTTCTTCATTTGTGCTGTAGAACTCGGTAATCTGTGCAGATTTTAGAAGATTGACCGACCGGTCATATTTTCGGTCCAAGAAAGCGTCAAGAAGACTGTCCAACGCCGCCACTTCCGGAATAACAAATGGAGAAAGTATAGACTCTAGGGTTAAAGGAGCCGTAGGAATTTCAACAGTGTACTCATCAGACCTTTGAAGGGTCGTAGAAAGGATAGAGATCAGGTCTGCTACCGCCTGCCTAGCTCTGTTACGACTCGACGCAAAATTCTGCCCGGGGAGCAACGCCGTCGTAAGGCTAGAATCCAGAACGTCCAAATTCTCATCGTAGTGATTTTTCACCAAGAGGACACTAGAGGTAGTAAAAGTCTGTAGCAATGCCTGCATAGCAGTATAGGCAGTTGATGAACCACTTCGAACCTCAAACCCGACATTCTCTATATTGGATGGAAGACCTGGGTCAACTGTGAGTTTGGTGGAACTGGAACTGACTACTGTTGTAGACAATGAAGACCCTATGATCCGTAGAACATCCCCAGGGGATACCGCAGAGAAGTCCCAAAGGTTTCCTGATTTGTCTACAGCTTCAAACGAAGGTAGGGCCCCGTAGTGTGCCCCCGTTGCAAACCCTAGTTCTGCCGGTCCAGAAGTCATCTCTAGGGAGCTACCTCGGTCACTTCGGACAGTAGAGATTTTTACCTGTTCTCGGAACAGCCTGTAGGAAACTGTTGATGCCCCTGAGAACCCCGCTCGATTTAGCGTCAATTGGCTATTCGATATAGCGGTGATTTGATAGACTCCGGTAACCGTAGCGTCGGGAGAAACGATTTCTATCTGGTCCCCAACTCGGGCTACCCCACTAAAGTCCACGGAGGGATCGACAACCTCGGCAGGGCTGTTTGGGACTAGAAGACTCAGGTTATCGCCCTTCCATAACTCCGTAGTAACTACCTCTGCAGCAATTTCCCCCGAGGAGGCATTGATCCAGCTTGCCAACTCCGACGGAGACAAAACATTTGTCGTGTCAGACTCTGCCAGTATGAGGCCCAAAACTGGATGGCTAGAATCCTTGATGTAGGCCGCTACAGGCGGGTTGGGCTGAATGGCCGCATTAGAAACTTGAAGAAACGAATCCGAGACCTTGATATATGGGTTTTGCTTACTTCGAATAGTCAGGGCAAGATGCCCCGGGTTCCCTGCTACTGCACTAGCTTTTACGTGCTGGTTCAGAGCTTGGCTTACATCCCCTGTGTAGAAAGTATCGTAGGATCCCTGGTTCGCTTTAATGTTGGTGAGAAGATTGTTCAGCGTCTTGGGACCTGGCGTGTCAAAGCGTACTGTCTTGACCGCTGGCCCGATGACCGCATTTCCCACGGGTGCTGTTGTCACCTGGGGCATGCTGTACGTAATCTTCGTACCACCAGCCACTGAAGTCTGACCTCTAAGTTCACACGAAGCCCCGACATCAGGGGTAATCGGGATCACGTTATCTGGGATGGATATTATGGCGTACCAAAATGTGGGACCCAGAGGTGGAAGGACTTCCAGGATTTCCCACCGATAAGTAGAACCGGTAATCGTCTGTTTCAAATACGTGCCAACATGGTCAGTTCTAAGCCCTGCCCCCGGTTCGTCACCCGCGGTAGGAGTTGATAGGGTAATCATGTTGGTCAAGGCATTGAAGGCAACAACTGTAAACCCTTGAAGAGACCGATGCTCTGAAATGATTCTAGGGTTGAGATTCCGGAAGAAAGGCTCTCCACTGGGGTTGACGTAGGCCCCCGGAAAGCTAATCGGGGAACCCAAGTGCTTGAACCCTAGAGGCATGAACTCAGTAAATATAGCCGTCGTCAGGTCAGTAGACGCATCAAGAACATTGGTTCGTACCTCAGGGTCAACAATTACATGAAGATGTTGTTTGTCTGGCGTCGGATAGAAATTCTCCGAGGCTCGACCATTCAGAGTAGCCCCCAAGATGGTGTCAACGTTGATAGTCAAATAGCTAGAGCCGTTGACCGTAAGCTCAATAGGCTCTGAGATTGGGAGAACCCATGGGCCCGGACCAGAGATTATAGAAGGGGGAGAACCTACTCCCGAGACCCTACCAAGGTGTTTGATAGAGGAGGGTATCGGCTCAATAGGTGTACGAATCTTCAAGTCTCTAGGATCAGTAAACTGAGACAGACTATTCATGGCAACCTTACTAGCCAGAACAGTAAGGAGATTTTGTCTACTCTTAGCTACGTTGGTGGCCGCATCGTCCGTTGTAATGCTTGTGGACAACACATCCAAATTGCCCCGAATGCTGCTGATAGTAGTTGCTGCAACCTTAGACGGGATATCCAGGGCAACAAAATTGCCCATAAGATCTCTGAGCGAAAACGTCAGAGAAATCAGCTGGTCGTGCAGTATTTTGACCTGAGCCAAGTCGGTCTTTAGAACGTTACGAGCGTCTTCTCTCGGACGAACTAATGACCGGGTCATTCGAGAAACAACATTAGGGTGCAGTTGAGCGGCGAAGGTATCCATCAGGCCCGAGAAACGCTGGGTTTCTGGGCGGTTGGTCACTGAGCTGGAAGCGTCTAATGCTAACAGCGCGGTGTCAGCATTTGACAATGTGGTTATATCCCGAACGGGGCTGCCCAATTGAGAAAGGTCCTCAAGGGCAACCAGCATATCTTCCAGAACGGCAACCTCAGACGTCAGCAGGCTGTAGAGATAGTTTCTGGCGATGAAGGCTAAATAAAAGATCGCATCGTTGTGAAGCAAGAACGTTATTGACGACAGCTCCAGGAGCTGCTCGTACTCCGTTGCAGTGTTTAGAGTTCCACCTTCCCGACCTGGGTCGATCTGAGCTCGGAAGATCTTAGAGACCTCATTGAGAATCTCAGCCTGGGTGAAATCAGACATTTATGCGGTAGCTTCCCAACGAACTATAGGGGTGTGCTGAATCATACTCTTTTGGCGAACAACCCGAACTTCAGTTACTGGTGTGTATTCATCAACCATGCGGGGGTAGAGAGGTATTGCAAAATTGGCGGTCTTCCATCGACCCACATTTCTTACAAATGATTCGACCACTTCTTGTGTGTACTCGTCCCGGAAAGATGATGTCTCCATCCTCTTTATGTCATCACGGGTTAGCTTAGTAGTAAGTCGTCGTAGGTAATCCGGGTCCCACCCAAACAGTTCACAGACTTCTTCGAACCCTAATCCGTTGTCGTACTCCTGATCGAGAGTAAAGATATATTGGTATGCCCGTTGCCATACCAATTTGTGCTTTCGTATTCCTTTATACAGTACGTAGTCAAAGACTGCCCTCCGAAGAACGGCAGCCCATAGCATTTTGCCTCTTGCGGGTACTTCACTACGAAGACGAATCATAATTGCCTCAAGGAGTTACAGTGATAGTCACGGGGGTTACTACTAAAGCGGGGATGTTCGGCCTGCGGTTAGCGTTTGTGGTTCGCTTACTACTTCTTGCCACAGTCAAAGTAGTCGATCCTGCTTGAAGTCCTGTTATGACAATAGCTCCACTTGACCCAATAGCCATTCCAGCAACAGTAAGATCGGCCACCGTAAAATCCATAAAAAGTTGAGCATACTTATTATCAAGAGTTTGTGTGTTTGAACCCGTGATCTCAGGAGTGATTGTCCCAGTTTCTCCTATGGCAAGAGTCAAAGTTACGGGGTCAAAAACTACTGTGGACGTGTACGGGAAGAATACATCTTCGATGTAAGCGCCCGCCGCGTTCGGAACGTAGACAGCGTTGTACGTCGGAACAGTAGGAGTAGCATACCCGTGGATGTGGACCTCATAACAGCTATCCCTAGGGAGAATCATTTCTACATACCCAGTTTCATCGGTCTCGAATACGGCCTCCCTCAAGATCATAGAGCGCCCTACAACAGCCGGGTTTCCTCCTCCAGGAAATCCAGACATCTTTACATCTGGGTTTGTTAGGATGGGCATAACCCTGATTTTTACTCTCTGAAGAGGTTGTAGGGAGTCATCTGTCAGGTATCCCGAAATACGGCACATAAGCGGGTCTGAACTTACCGGCATGGCTGGCTGAGAAGCTGGAAAGTCAAAGACATTTGTTCCGCCAACAGGAAGGGGATCTAAAACTGAAATAGTTTGGGTCGGTCCATTCTCAAAAGTCCACAAGGGCAAAAGCAACCGAATAATGTACGACCCTGCGGCAAGAGAAATCTGAGCTTCTCCCAGTAGATCGGCAGTCATCTCTGTTATGAATAAATCGGAATCGCTATAGAGGCTAAACTTGGTGTCCGGAAGAGGTAGAGGAGTCACATCTGTAGTCTTGGCAACAAACGTTACGATTGCCGCGGTAGTCCCTACGTGCCCAGTAACAACAAAGGGTGCAGGAGCTGGATCAGTAACTTCGATGTCCAATCTTGGTTGAGGAAGAAACGAGACTCCCGCTTTCAGGAACCGCAAGATGTACGAGATACCAAGGATGTCCCCAGGCAAGAGAAACTGAATCTCTCCAGGAGTGACATCTCCGGTGAAGCCTTCGGTTACAAAGTTCTCCAGATTGTCGTAGACGCGGACCAGAACACTGTCTATTTCTACCGGGGTTAACTGGTCGTCAAAAGTGCGTATGGTTACTGTTACGTCTGACATTACAGTGTCCTTCGTGGGGCCGTCGGGAATGGTATGGTTGTGATGTCATACGGGTCTGGGGCCTGGCCCATCTGGGTGAGAAGATTTGTCTCCTCAGCGTCAGGGATGGAGATGTCCCTGATAATTGATGTGCCCTCAAAGACCACCCTCATATGAAGTCCTCGAACAAAAGAGACCTCTGCATGACCCGCGTTGTCTGTCTTTATGGTGACTGGAGCTCTGTTGAGGGCAACTTGAAAGCCCTCGACCACCAAAGGCTCATGCTGAGGGTAGAATGTAATCTCCTGACCTGGAATGGCTATTCCTCGAGAATCCACCAGATCTACCTTTACGCGGCTTAGTCTATCCGCGGTGACCAAAGTGCCGACATCACCTTCGAAAGGAGCTGAATCTGTACTCGCCAAGAAGGTATTGGTGTTGTAGAACTGAGCAGTATAAAAATACCCCGCTTGCCCGTCGTTGTCGGTAAAGGTGTACGAACTTACTCCGGTCTGAAGAGTGACGTGCGCCTCTAGCCCTATGCCCTTTTCCCCGTTCAACCAGCCAAAAATAGGAGTAGCGCTTCCACCAACAATCAATACCTTAGAAATAGTGCCAGTCATCGATGAGGTGATTCTTAGGTACTCCCCATCAGCGAAGGCTACAGTCTCTCCAACTACCGCATTGATCTGGTCGGAAACCTGCACCGCTGTCAACGGCAGCAAAGCTCCTATAAAAAGAATATTAATCTGAGGAGCCTGATCCAGTTGAAGCTGAAGAGTTTTTCCTACAACATCGTAGTCACCTGACGTTGGGGCAGTAAGAGACCCCTGTGTTGGGGCATTAGCTGTTAGGAAAGAATAAGTACCGTTGACCCCCGTGACCGAGCGCTTGACGCGGATGACGTTGAAGGACTGTAGTACGTCTTCAATCCCGCTGACGCTAATGGTAAGTTTTGTAGCGCCCATTGGTTACCTCTTCTTACTGCTGACTCCGGGTTTCATAACACCAGCCCCTGTAATGACTGGAGTTGGGCCGGCGGGAGGGGGAGTAGGGTTGCTAGCATCTGTAATCTGTGGACCTTTCAACCCAGCTCCAATAATAGACGGGCCCGGTGGGGCCGTAACGGCTGACCCGTCTATATCAGGTTTCTCTTCTTTGACACCGATAATCTTTGGTCCCGGGCCAAAAACTTGCTCAACCCGTTTGCCAAAGCACAGATAGCCTCTTGTAGCCAAAGCTAGGGTCATGGGAACACTCGTTTCAGAGTGAACTTCTTGTTCAACCCAAAGCTATCATAAGCTGATTCAATGGAAAACTCTGCAAGCAGCCCTGCTGTTTCAATTCCGCCTTCCACTATCGGTACTTGGTTGTCCGATGCAAAGACACGAAGTCGGGCTGACGTAAGTTGTCCCGCCACATACGTCTGCTTATCGAGGATGCCGTTGTGGTGGAGCAGTGCCTTAATCAGCTCGAGCTGGCCCATAAGCGTTTGAGGATTTAGGATTATAGGATCTGGCTGTACCGATGGGATGTAAACCTCGTTCGTGATTATGTGGAATTCAACCGCAAACCCCACAGGGTAGACTGTATTTCGGTAGTACACCACATAGACAATCTCAAGCCCAACAAGGTCCTGTTCGAATAGGTAGGTGTACACCCCCGGTAGGTTGACCGGGTCCATAGGGGGTAACGTGAACCAAGTGGGTGCTGATTGAAAGATAGTCCCATTCCAGTACCAGCCGTCCAAAGCTGACCCGTAGGACTCACGATATCTGCGAATAGAAACCTGCGGCGAAGCCCCGGCTAACCCATTCCCAGAACCGTCAGAAAGAGAGAGAACAAGAGGGATTTTTGAATTAGTCGGCCACCGTGCATAGCTTTCCTGCTGCGACATTCAGTTTCATCCTGGCCTATCCAATATGCCCGGGACCAATGAAATTCTTTTCGGCTAGGAATTCGTATAACCCGCGCTTCACCGCATCATACGTTGTTTCTCCCTCTTCCGGGACTGACTCTCCGATTAAAGTGGTGTAATCGGATCCTTGTATGAACACCGAAGTAAAGCGGCTTTTTGGTTGAAGGCCCGGCTTCCAAATACTCTGATCGGTATTTCCATATTCTAAATCGATAGCAATGACTTGCCGAACAGAGTCATGGGCTTGCCGTATGATCTTGACCTCGCCGTAAGGAGCGGTATCCAAATCTCCCGTACCTATCGCTGTAGTCAATTGCCAAGGCATTGTGGTCTCCTATTCCTCGATCAAAACTTCAACTGTAATGTCTGCTGTTGTGGGTGCCCATGCCCCGTCGGT
>Ga0315291_10003674_pt1 | contig 19827 bp, 19 predicted proteins | sample YL17G12_20_MG_FD_203070 | JGI IMG/M metagenome (GOLD analysis project Ga0315291, IMG submission 203070) | Sediment microbial communities from Yellowstone Lake, YNP, Wyoming, USA - YL17G12_20 | ecosystem: Environmental > Aquatic > Freshwater > Lake > Sediment | place: USA: Wyoming | collected...
GCGCGTTGCCATCCCCAATTCTGGGCGAAGGCCTGCGGGTTTTCTTCCGGTTGGCCGAAGACGGTGTGCATCACCGGCGCCAGCGACGGCTTGAAGAATTTCGCCACCTGGCCCCACGCGTTGGAGTGCGAACGCCCCATGAAGCCTTGCCCGATCAGGGCCACGTTGACAGTCTTCATAGTGAACTCCCCGAAGACAGGTTTTCGTCGTCCGGCTGCCGGTAGATCAGTGGTGGTTATAGACCGCCTTGTTGCCGTTGGCAAGGGGCCGCACACCGTGTGTGCGGCAAATTGTTTTGGCAACTTGGCGCCTGGGGTGGCTGGGGTCGAGCGAAGCGAGCCCCCAGTCAAGCCGGCTGGGGGCAGCCTGCGGCTGACCGCCAGCCACCCGCCGTGCCGACGTGCAGAACCCAAGCCTCACGCACGCTGCGCAGCCCCGCCCGGCAGGGCGGGGTCGCCTCCCGCCCCAAACAGTTCGTCCTCTCCGTCTCTCCAAGCAGAGCCCCAGGAACACCGTTCCCTGCGCGCCGTGTGCCTTGGGAAGCCTGGCAAGACAGGCTGTCGTTGCCTGGCAAAAAATGCGGCAGAATAGGGGGTGGCTACGTCTGGAAACACCGGCCGAAAACAGGTACCATTACGAAGGGCGCCGGTCGCAGCCGGCATCCGGCCGGGGGATGGGCCCGGGAAAAAGGGGACAGGTCCAATTTGTGCGACGACCATGCAGGCATGGTGCCCGCCTTCGGGCCGTTCCGGCAAATTGGACCTGTCCCCTTTTTCCTGGAATCACGCAAAGCCATTTAGGGAGGAGGCAAGGTCATGTTTCACGTCCTGAAACACCGTCGTTTGGTCTGGTTGGGGATGGGCCTGATAGGGGGCCTGATCCTCTGCGGCATGTGGCCCCAGACGCCGTTGCACGCGGTGGCCACCGACCGCACCGAGACGTTCGCCGTTGCCACCGGCTTTGTGGATGATGGAATCGAGGCCATCTACTTCCTCGATTTCCTCACCGGCGACCTGAACGCGGTCGTCCTGGGCAGGCAAGGCCGGGGATTCGTCGCCCTGTATCGCTGCAACGTGATCGCCGATCTGGGCGTCGATCCGTCGAAAAATCCCAAGTACATGATGGTTACCGGGGCGGCCGACACGCGGCGGACTGTGGGCCGAGTGCAGCTCAGCCCCTCGGTCGTCTACGTGGCGGAAGTGACTACCGGCAATGTGGCCGCCTATGCAATTCCGTGGGAGAGGGCCTTATACACCGGGGGAGCGGTCATCGGGACCAAGCCGATGATGCGCCTGGCCGTGACCAGATTCCGCGCGGCTGCCGAACTCACCCCAACGCCCGGGCCGTGAGCGGCACGTCTTGAATGGGTCCGATCCGTGGAAATCACCGTCAACGGCGAGCTCCGTCGGGTAGCCGCGGGGACGACCGTGGCCGAGTTGCTCCAGGAGCTGGGACTGGCCGGACGGCACGTGGCCGTCGAGGCCAACCTGGAACTGGTCCCCCGCCAGGACCATGCCCGGCACCGGCTGGCCGATGGCGACCGGCTGGAGATCGTCACCCTGGTGGGAGGAGGTTAGCAGCATGGCTTCGCACCCCGCGCCCCCCGATCCCCTGCGGATCGGCTCGCACGCCTTCGCCAGCCGGTTGATCGTCGGCACCGGCAAGTACGCCGACTACGAGTTGATGAAGCAGGCGCTGGACCTCTCGGGCACCGAGTGCATCACCGTGGCGGTCCGCCGCGAGCGGCTCGTGGACGCGGAGGGCCGCAACCTGCTCGACTACATCGACACCGCGCGATACACGATCCTGCCCAACACGGCCGGGTGCTTTACGGCCGACGACGCCGTCCGCGTCGCCCGCTTAGGACGCGAGATCCTCTCTCAGATGGGCAACCCCGGCGCCGATTGGGTCAAGCTCGAGGTGCTCGGCGACAAGAAGACCCTCCTGCCCGACCCGCTGGGCACCCTCCAGGCAACTGAAAAACTGGTGGCCGAAGGCTTCCAGGTCCTGGTCTACACCAGCGACGATCCGGTGGTCGCCCGGCGACTGAAGCAGTGCGGGGCCACCAGCGTGATGCCGGCCGGCAGCCCCATCGGCTCCGGGCAAGGGGTCCTCAATCCCAACGCCATCCGCATCTGCCTGGAGTATCTCAAGGACGGCGACCCGGATTTTCCTGTGATCGTCGACGCCGGCGTGGGCACCGCCAGCGACGTGACCGCGGCCATGGAACTGGGCGTCGACGGGGTGCTCTTGAACACGGGCATCGCCCATGCCGGCGCTCCGCTGCGGATGGCCCGGGCGATGCGGCTGGCCGCCGAGTCGGGACGGCTGGCCTTCCTGGCCGGCCGCATCCCCAGGCGGCTCTACGCCACCGCCAGCAGCCCGCTGGAAGGCACCATCGCCGCCGGCAAGTAGCGCGACCCGACAATACTCACCACGGAGACACAGAGGACACTGAGAGAGAAACAGTGTGGGCGCAGGGTTACGGCCTTCTCCGTGCCCTCCGTGTCTCCGTGGTGTTTTCTCATTGCCCGAAGGAGAATTCACGATGCCATGCGATCGCCGCGACTTTCTGAAGAAGACGGGCGCGTTGCCGGCCGCCCTGATGGCCGTGGGATACGGCAGTGCCGCCGCCGCGCCGGCCCCGGAGCCCAGGCTGCCCCAGATCCGCTTGGGACGCTACTCCATCTCGCGGCTCGTCTGTGGGTCAAACCCCTTCAACGCCGGCTCGCACCTCTCGGTCTTCGTCAACCAGCAGATGCAGGCGTATTACACCCCCGAGCAGATCCTCAAAACGCTCCGCCGCTGCCAGGAGGTGGGTGTGAACTGCTGGCAGTCGGGCCTAGGCAACGTCGACCTCTACCGCCGCTACGTCGACCAGGGCGGCAAGCTGCACTACATCGCCATTGACTCCGACGGTCCCGAGTCCATCGAGGTGCTCCGCCGCGGCGGTTGCGTCGCCATCGCCCATCACGGCGAAACCACCGACCAGCTCTTCAAGTCCGGCCGGCTCGACAAGATCCAGGACTATCTCAAACGGGTCCGCGACGCCGGGCTGCTGGTGGGCGTCTCCACCCACATGCCGGAGGTGGTCGACGCGGTCGAATCGAAGGGCTGGGACGTCGACTACTACATGACCTGCGTCTACGAGCGCCACCGCAGCCGCGAGGCCCTGGAAAAACTCCTCGGCCAGGCCCCGATCCCCGTGGGCGAGGTCTACCTGCCCAACGATCCGCCGCGGATGTTCCAGGCCATGCGGCAGACCAAGCGCCCCTGCCTGGCCTTCAAGATCCTGGCGGCCGGCCGGCTCTCGGAGAACCGCGGCTGGGTCGAGCAGGCCTTTCGGCAGACGCTCCAGTCGATCAAGCCCAACGACGGCGTGATCGTCGGCATCTACGACCAGTACAGCGACCAGCCCGCCGAAGACGCAGAATTCACCCGCCGCTTCAGTTCGCTGAGCCACACCTTCTAACAGGCGCAAAGAGAGAATTGCGGCTCACGTGTAGTCAGGAAAAAGGGGAAAGGGGAGAAAGGGGAAAGAAACACTCAGTACCTTGGTTCCCATTTTTCCCCTTTCCCGTCTTTCCCTGTTAGACGGTCCTTTGCGCCTTGGCGCCTTGGCGAGAGTACTTCTGCACTAAAGTCCTCAATCTGCCGCCTTCTCCGCACAATAGAGCCCGAAGGGAAACAGCCGCAGCCGCTTGACGACCTTCAGCCCGAGGGCGGTAAGCTGATCTTCCAGCTCCCGCAGGCCGAAGGCGGCCTCGGCGGGATGGGCCCACTTGAAGACCTTGTCCCAGAGCTTGACCGCCCCGCCGCCGGGCTCTTCCAGCAGCAGCCTCCCTCCCGGCCGCAGCACGCGGTGACACTCCCGCAGCACCTCCCGCCACTTCGCGACGTGATGCAGCATGCCGAAGATCACCACGCAGTCCTTGCTGGCCTCGTCGATGCGGCCCATCTCGGCGGCGTCCATCACCAGGAACTCCGCCCTGGGCAGGTCCCGGGCCTTGGCCAGCTCGATCTGCTCGGGCATGAGATCGACGCCCAGATAGCTCCGCGGCCGCAGCCGCCCAATGAGCACGCCCCCATACCCCGACCCGCAGCCGACCTCCAACACGTCCTGCCCCTCGCCTTTGAGCCCCAGCCGGCGAAACAGCGGAAACTCGACCCACCGCTGCACCAGCCGCCTCCCGGGGCTATTCATCGCCCGCAGTTCACGATCCGTCAGTCTCATCTGTCCTCCGTGCCTCCGTGGTGAGAAACCCCTTTCACCCCTGGTTCATGTCCAGCCGGTCGTGGGTGTTGTTCCACTTGAGCAGCGTGCAGTTGGCCTGGAGCGTGTCGGTGGGGCCGAGAGTGGCGGCCTACTGGTTACGTCCCGCCGGCAGTGTGCGGGCTGGCCGGGCCGGTCATTTCAGCTTGTAGATCACCGCCATCCCGTCTTTCTTGTCGTCGGAGGCCCGCAGGATCACCAGGTGGTAGTTGGGATTCTGCCCGACGGCCTCGAAGAAGTCTTGCATCTCTTTGGCCAACTGGATGGCGTTGTCGGCGATGATGACCGCCCCGGGCTTCAACAGCGGTTCGAGCCCCTTGAAGTATTTCAGGTTGTCCCGCTTGTTGGCGTCGAGGAAGACGAAGTCAAACTGGCCTTCCAGCTTGGGGATCACCTTCAGGGCGTCGCCTTCCACTATGCTGATCGACTTCTCCAGCTTCATCCCGGCGATGTTCTGGCGGGCCGCCTCGGCCATGCGGGGATCGATCTCGATGGTCGTCAGGTGGCCTCCGTTGCGCTCGAAAGCGCAGCCCATGTGGATCGCGCCGTAGCCGGTGGCCGTGCCGACTTCCACCCCGCGCTTGGCGCCGGAGATCTCGACCATGATCCGCAGAAAGGCGGCGTCGCCCGGCGTGGTGTTCAGCCCCAGCCGCTTGAAGTTCTTCACGAAGTCCTGGCGAGTTCGTTCCAGCTCGGCCGCAGACGCAGGCTGCTCAGCCTGCTGGTTCTCGGCCGCTGCGGCGGGCGAGGCGGAGAACCATGTGATCGGGCCGCAGGCACTGCAGACCACCAGCCAGTGAGCGAGACGCAGTCGTTTCATCATTTGCTCCTCCTTCAACTATAGGGGAAAGACCACAGGTGGAAAAAGGGGACAGGTCCAATTTGTGCGAAGCACCCTTCGGGCCGTTCCGGCAAATTGGACCCGCCCCTTTTTCCCGGAATCACGCAAGGCTATTTAGAGTTCGCGGATCTCCAGCCGGTCGTGGATGTTGTTCCATTTCAAGGGCGTGCAGTTGGCCTGGAACGTGTCGCCGGGGCCGAGGGTGTCGAGTTGCTCGTTACGCTCTTCGGGCAGTTGCACCGAGACCCTGCAATCCGTACCGCGGAGCACGCCGGTTACCGTCCGGCCGTTGCGGAAGCGTTGATCGGGCACGTAGGTGTAGGTCCGCTCGATGGCGTCGATCTCGATCGAGCATGAAAACGACTGCTCGGCGAACTGGCGGATGATCTCGTCCCTCGCCGAGCCGTACCGGTTGGCCGCGCCCAGGCGGTCGATGAGCTGCCTGAGCGCGCTGTCGACGGCGGCCGTGCCGGGCGCCGGCTGCTGCTTGACGGCCGGTTGCTGCTCCGCGGCGGGCGGCGCCGCCTCTGCGGGCCCCTCGGCCGGCGAGGGTTCCGGCGGCGGCCGGTGGAACGTGACTTCGCTGCCCATGCCCACCGTCATGCCGGCGGAGCCCAAATCTCCCGCGGCGGGAGTCTTTGCCCCGGCCAGGAAGACGGCGGCCTTTGATTCCGCCCGGGTGCGTCGGGCATCCGGCGGCGGTGGGCCGGGCTGCTGCTGGGCAAGTTCGGCCGCAGGTGCCGGGCGGACCGTCAGCACCCGCTTCTCGACCCAATCGGGCCACAGCGGGATATCGATCCGGACCTCCAGGGTCCAGATCAGGTCGTTGTCGCTGGCCGAAAAGCTGAAGGCGTTGGTCTGGGGGATGGGGACGGCGATCTTCACCTGCACCGGCTGCCCGGCAGTCAGTGGGCCTTGCCCGGCCAGGGTGATGCTCTGCTGGTGGACCTTGTGCGTGTGCGTCGACTTGTTCGTCCCGCTGCCCGAGACGCACTGCTCGACGGCCAGCAGATTGGCGGTGATGCCGTTCAGGGTGCCGGACTGGCGGGGCATGAAGCTCAGCGCCAGCGGCACCTCGCCGCCGGGCGCCACCCGCAGCGAACCCAACGCCAGCTCGACCTTCCCGATTCTCTTCTCGGCCAGCGATTTCCGCAGCGCGGCGAAGACCACCAGGCAGCCCAGCGGGATCAGCACGATCCCGCAGGGAAAGAGCACCAGAACGCCGCCGACGATCATCGCCACGCCGATCGGCAGCCCGAGCTTGAGCATCCGCCCCATGAGCCCCGGCCGCTGGTTGCGGTCCGGCGGGAGGTTACCGTACTCGCGCTCGCCCGGCAGCAGGAGGTGCTCCTCCTTGAGTTTCGGGTCGATCACCCAAGGGATGTCAACCCGTGCCTGGATGTAGTGATCGACGTTCAGGTAATGCCCATGGTAGGTCGGCGGGCCGTCGGGCACCGTGAAGCGGAAGGGATAGCTGTAGGCCTGGCCGGCCTGCAAGACGCCCTGGAACACCACGCTCGTCTGCTTCGGCCCGGTGGCCGTGTTACCCTGGCCGTGGGTCTGCCAGAAGTGTTCCACCAACAGGCCGTCGCAGCGGACGTCCTGATTGACCTGCACGTGCACGGTGCCGTTGAGCTGGTCGCCGCCGCGGTAGGTCCGGTTGGGACGATCGAAGACGATCTTCAAATCGCACTTAGACATCTTGAATCCCCGGAAGGTCCTGGAAGAGATCGTAGAGGTAGAACTCGATCGCGCGGAGGTCGTCGCCGAAACGATCGAGCATGGCCTGGGCGGTCTGGAGGCTGACTTGCGGCAGCGGCCCGGCGCCTCGCCGGGCCCACTCGACGCGGCGGTTGAGCATCTGCCGCAGCCGCTTTCCGTCGAGCGTCGCTGCCGGCCGCACGGTCTGGACCTCGAACCCCGCCCGGCTGAGTTCGTCGCTCAGGTCCTCGTGGGTCCCGATGGCCAGCGGCACCCGACGGCGAAAGACGCGGCGTCTGTGCCACCGGGATAGGCGCTGCATCTCGTCGATCAGCAGCGGCTGCCCATGAGGGATCCGCGGGCGCTCCTGCTCGCCGACGTGTACGTACACCGCCTGCGGAAAATGCCGCCAGATGGCCAGCAGGTGGGTGGTCTTGCCGCGGCCCTTCTCGCCGATGAACTGGACGGCGTAGCCGGGCTGCTCCAGCCGGCGGACGAACCGATCCACCTCGACCACCGCCACGGCGGCTCGCTCCGCCGCCTCAAGCTCGCCGAACGGGTTGCGCCGCAGATTCAGCGTCGCAAACGGCAATCCCAGCGGACCGTCCACCGGCGGCTGGCCGTGCGGCGCCCGGCGCCGATTCGTTCTCGACTCCACGGGGGTTTCGGCTGGGCAGCACATTTCCACGGTCGGCGGCGGGAAGGAAAAAGGGGACAGGTCCAATTTGTGCGAAGCCGGGCACCGACCGAAGGTCGGTCGCGGGCCGTTCCGGCAAATTAGACCTGTCCCCTTTTTCCCCATTCTACCGCAGCACTGGCTGGGCGACTATGCCGATCCGCGCGGCCCTGACGATGGGCCGCAGTGGCAGCTATTTCCGGCGGCTCTCCATCAAGAGGTTCTTCAGATACACGTGCAGGTCGCCGTTCCAGGGTTTCGAGCAGATGTCCACGTCGCCGTCGCCGTCCACGTCGGCCGCCACGCCCTCGTGGCACCTGGGCCCTTCGAGGATCATGTGCTCCTTCCAGCTCCCGCCCCGGCCGTCCAGGTTCTCCCAGATGAACCAGCGCCGCTTCTCGCCCGGGCCGGTGTTGCCCAAGGGGCCCTCGCCGGAAAAGACGTCCGGATCGCCGTCGTTGTCGAAGTCGGCCACGGCCAGCGTGTGCAGATCGCCTTTGTCCGACGCGATCGGGTGCCGCTGCCAGCTTCCCCCCTTGCCGTCGCGGTTCTCGAACCAATAGACCTTGTGGGCGTTGTTGCCGCCGGCGTCGCAGTCGCACATCACAATGTCGCTGTCGTTGTCCCGATCGAGATCAATGATCCAGGAGCGGGTCGTATTCGGCCATCTGCCTTGGTGGCCGCCGTTGATGTTGCCGTGCCACGCCCACTTAGCCCCCTTGCCGTCGACGTTCTCGTACCAGCCGGTCGAGCGGACGATGTCCAGATCGCCATCGCCGTCGAGATCGCCCACGCCCCGCGGGCCGATCCCGCCGTGGACGGCCGGCCCCACCTGGTGGCTCTCCCACGGCTGCGTCGGATCCTTCGGCGTCTTGTACCAGAAGACTCCCTGGCTGTCCTGCATCATCACCAGCTCCAGCTTGCCGTCGCGGTCGATGTCGGCCGCCACGTTGTCGTGCGAGCCGCTGATCGCCCCGTTGGCATACTTCGTAAACGGCTTGTTCCGCGGGTCGCCGGGGTTGCGGAACCAGGTGCTGCCCGAGACCTGGTCCAGCCAGCCGTCGCCGTCCACGTCGATTGCCGTGCCGCCGACCTCGGTCCCGACCTCACTGCCAATCTTGTGCCGCACCCACTTGTCGGGCTCCTGGTACTCGAACCACCAGATCTCCCCGTGGCTACAGCCGGTGATCCAGTCCAGGTCGCCGTCTTTGTCCACGTCGACCAGCGAGGTCTGGCCCATCTGGTTGCCGATCTTGTCGATCTCGTGATACTCGAACTTGGGGAACTCCGCCGCCGCGACCATGCTCCGCACGGGGTCCGCCGCGGCCAGCAACCAGATCCCAGCCAGCAGCACGCCCATTCGGCCACAGCCTGGGACAGCGTCAGAAATCTTGGCCATCGTTTCTCCTCCTAGGACCGGCGAGACAATTCGTGTCAGGTCCTCCCATGTACTCCTCACGCTCCGCGTGAGGTTGTACCGCTTGGCCTCACGCGGAGCGTGAGGAGTACCACAACAATTCCTTCGCCCGTCCCTATTGGGCTTCGTCTGCTTCTTCAACACTGAACAGCCACCACCTCTGCCCACGGGTCCCACGAGTGCGGGCCTGCCTCTCGAAATAGATCTTCATCCGGCTGCCGGAGCTTGTGACGACCTCGTACCAGTGCTTGCGGACGTAAGACTCGCCGCTGCCGTTGCGGCAGGGCCCCGTCTCGCGCCAACTGCGCATGAGATCCGCAATCTCGATCGTCTGCCCCCGCCAGATAAACGCACGAGGCAGCCCGGGCTCGCCGGCGGCCATCCGCGACGTGTCGCAGGTGGCGACCACCGGCCGGATCGCCTCGCTGACGAATTGCTCAGCCATGGTCTCTCCTCCCTAGCGCTATGCTCCACAGACGTGGCAACCCGAATGGTCGTCACACGACAACTTACCATGCCGATCCGCCACAGCGTAGTGGGCAAGGTTTCGGGCCACGAAAACACGAAACAACGAAACTACGAAGACAACATGCAGCAGCAGGTACCACCCGCGATTTCGCATTTTCGCCGTTTCGTGTTTTCGTGGTGATGGCGTTAGGGACATGGCGCTGCAGCAATACGGGTTGCGGGGCCGGGGGTGAGGGGTTTCGGGACAGGCTCCCACCCGCGACGCACCGCCGCACAAGCATCACCATACCCGGAACCCCAGCAGTTGCAAGGCCCGTCCGGGCGGCTGGCCCGACAGAAACAGCCAGCCCCCCTTCTGTCTACTGGCTGCTGTCTAACGCGTCCAGTCGTGCTATAATACTGGCATCCGAGTGTTTTCTTACGCAAGGAGGGCCTGCGATGGCCATTGTCGTGGAAGCCACCTACGAAAACGGCGTGCTCAAGCCCGCCCAGCCCTTGCCGCTGGGCGAGCACGAGAAGGTACAAATCACGGTCCATACGGCGGTCAGCCGGGTGCGGGCCACCGCCGGGCTGCTCGGCTGGAAAGGGGATGCCAAAACCGTGGAACGCGTCGCCCTGGACCCGGAGTTCGGAATCGAAGAATGCCCCTGACGCTGGCCGACATCCCTGGAGGGGCAGCAGTGTTCTTGGACGCCAATGTCTTGGTCTACCACTTCGCGCCGCACCCAGTCTTGCAGCCCCTTTGTCAAGAGCTCTTGGAACAATGTACGACCGAGGAGTCGCTGGGGTACACATCGGCGCACGTGGTGAGCAATGTTGCTCACCGCATCATGACCTTGGAGGCCATCGACCGCTTCGCTTGGCCGACTGCCGGTATTGCTCGACGCCTGCTGCGCCATCCGGATGACGTTCGCCAGTTGACTCGGTTTCGCCAGGTCGTCGACGAGATTCCGCACCTCGGCGTCTAAGTCTTGCCCATCACCATGCGCCTGGTGTCCGCGGCGGCCGCGATCAGTCAACAGCACGGGCTCTTAAGCGGTGACGCCCTGGTTGTCGCCGTGATGCGGGAGCATGGGCTCGTAAACCTCGCCAGTCATGATGCCGATTTTGACCGGGTGCCCGGACTGACTCGCTACGCCCCGGCCTGAGCCGCGTGGTCGCGTTCTGAGCGGACAAGACCCGTCGGGGCGGCTGGCCCGACGAAAAACGGGCCACCCCTGCGGATGGCCCGTGCTAACGTGACGCCGCTCTGCCGGCGTCACTTGCGCCGACATGGATCATGTACTGCCGGTCTCTGTTTTTCCGCCAGAATCCCAGGGGATCGAATCAGGCCCCTTGACGATCCTGTCTCCGGAAACCTTGTTCCCGGTTTCTGTCGTTTGCGGTAGAATGTCCTTGGGGTTCTTTAAGGGATTCTGGAGTGAACCATGAGTGAAGCCCTCTTACAGCGCATTGTCGTGGATCCGAAGATCATGGTCGGCAAGCCTGTGATCCGGGGTACGCGAATCCCGGTCGAAATCGTGCTGCGGATGGTGGCCCAGGGGATCCCCGAGGCAGAGATCCTCCGCGAGTACCCCCGCCTTCAGCCGGAGGACATCCGGGCCGCCGTGATGTATGCCGCCGAGGTGATTGCCGGCGAAGACGTTTTTCCCCTGACCCTCTCCAGCTAGTGCCCGCCCAGGCGTTTCCTGGTAGACGAGTCCGCCGGCACCGCGGTCGCAAGGTTTCTGCGTGAGGGCGGTCATGACGTTCTCAGCGTAGCAGAAGCGATGCCGCAGGCGGATGATGCCAGCATCCTTGCCAGGGCCGGCCAAGAGGGCCGCATCATCGTGACCAACGACAAGGATTTCGGCAAACTGGTCTTCCGCACCGCGCAGGCCGCGGCAGGTGTCATTCTGTTGCGGCTCCGCGACGAAAGCTCGGCCAACCGTGTCCGGGTCATGCAAGCGGTCTTGCAGCAGTGCGGTGAGGCATTGCCCAACAGCTTTATCGTGGCTCAGGAAGGACATATCCGCGTCCGAGCAATGCGCTAAGCCAACTTCGCCAATTGTCGACGTAAGTACTTGCGGCGCAAGGGTCGGTTCCCGAAAGTCTTCACTACACATCCGCCATTGGTCGGGTAGGCAGCCGCAGGCCAAGGTGCTGGAGCAGGATGGCCTGGTGGTCGGTGGGACGGGTAATGCAGCGCTTGCGAATCTCGGTTCCCTGACGCGTCGGCAGTACCACGTCGACCAGCCGGATCTTGCCCAACTCCTCGAACACGCGTCGTGGCTCATGGCCCAGTCCGGCCCGTAGGCACCACCGCGAGAGCGACTTCCAGAGCACGTAGGCCAGGAAGCAGACCAGGATGTGGGCCAGCACGCGGTCTTCCTTTTGGTGCCAGATCGGCCGGATGGCCAGATCGCTCTTCTGGACGCGGAACGCGGCTTCGGCCTCGGTCAGTTGGATGTACGTCTTCCACAACTCCTCGTCGCTCCAATCGTGGATGTTGCTCCGCAGCAGATAGCAGCCCTCGGAGAGCGCGGCCCAGTCGCGCCACGCCTCGACCTTCTGCCAGGCGAGACGTGCGCGGCCCTGGCGGTCGGTCTGCACGTCCACGGCAAACAGCCCTGCCGCGCGGCTGTTGCGGCCCAGCACGCGGCCCACCCGCTGGCCTACCACCGCCGGTTGTAGCCGCTGCCGCTGGCAGGTGGCGGCGATCCTGCGCAGCCCTTCTGCGATCCGCTGCTCGAAGCGGGCGTGCATCGCCTTCTCCTTCTCCCGGCGATCGCGGCTGCGACAAAGCACGAACGTCTCCTGGCCATCCGGCGTCGGACAGAGCTTCACCTCCAGCCCGTCGCGGATGGCGTGCCGCTTGCCGTTCTTTCTGCGATAACACGGGCGAAGAAACATGCCCGCATTGTAGCCCCGACCAGCCGGCCGCCGAACGCCAAGGTCTTCACTACCACGCTCTGGCGACCCTTTGCCGAAGCATCAACCACCATGGCCAAACGACTTACGCCAAGAAACCCCCCCTTCGCGCCGGGGTCAAATACGACAAGAATCTCGCGCTCAGACAGCCAACTGGCGAAGTTGGGCTAGGGGCAGATACGCTGCCCCTGGCATCCGTCAATCGAAGGGTGACAGAGCACTACGCTCCGGCCTGCGACGCCGTGGGAAACGAGTCGGCGTCGACCTTCTTTTTCAGCGACTCTCGTTCCACCTTCGAGCCCGACTCGGGGGAAAGCCAAGAGCCCGGATTGACCGGCCCAGGACGGAGGTGCGGCGTCCAGCCGCAACCGGGCGTTGCCAAAAGAACCCCGGTGGCCAACAGGATGGGCCAGAAGAGGCCGGGCTGACGACAACCTCGGTGGCCGCAGATCATTTCCTCGGTTCCCGCGCGGCTTTCGACATCACCAATACAGACCAAACACCTAACCCGGAGCCTGTTCGTCGGCGTCGGGAAGCGGGTACCAGAGGGCGGCTATGGTTCCAGGCGCGGCAGCCCCACCCAGTCCTTCATCGATTCCACCTGCTTCGGCTTCTCCGGCCGAAACAGTGAATCCATCCACGACTTTTTCTTCTGGCTGCTTGCCTGCCGAGGGGCCTGGGAACTGTCGTTCCAGCGGGTATGCTGACCGGTCGGCTTTCCCTTGGAGGCAGGCTTCTTCAAACTGAGTGCATCGCGGGTACCGGCGAGGAGTTTCTTCGGGCCGGAGGTGAGCTTATCCAGCGCCGATGGTTCCGCCTTCTTGGCAGTGTACTTTCGGCTCGAGACCTTACTGTGGGTTTCCTTCTTAGCAAATGGGTTGAGCTTGCCCAGCCATCCTTCTTCGGCGGGGGCTGGTCCGGCGAAAATCACCAGGGTCAAGACCCCCACGGCTGAGAGAATCCGCGCGTTCATGGCGAGAACTCCACGACAGGCTGTCTGAGTGAGAAGGTCGGGCGCAGGGGGCGCCAGAACCGACAAAATCGAGGCGGGAGTCTCCCAAAAACGGTCGGGGATGTCCAGGGCGATTCCAGCGATACTGGCTGGCAATAGTTTGCGCAGTCATCTCGATTTTCGTATTCGCAGCAAATGCCTCATTATTCCCAGACTTCGCCGTCTTGTTGAGCGAGTCGCCGCTTGGAGGAAAAAGGGGACAGGTCCAGTTTGTGCGAAGCACCCTTCGGGCCGTTCCGGCAAATTGGACCTGTCCCCTTTTTCCCCGCGGCGTGCTAGAGTCACGCTGTCGTGCCCGTCGCGCCCGGACCGGAGTGCGGGTGATTGACTCTTTGAGGCTACCCGAAAAGGTCGAAATGGAAGCTTCCCTTTTCCCCTCCCGCCTGAGCGGGGAGCAATTCCGGATGGACACTGAAAACCCACGGGAGGGCCTTGCATGAACTCGGCCGTGGTGGAGAAGGCGTATGCGCTGGCCAAGGAGCGTTACGCCCAGTTGGGCGTGGATACCGAGCGGGCCTTCGAGCGCCTGCGACGCGTGGCCATCTCGGTCCATTGCTGGCAGGGTGACGACGTGGGGGGGTTTGAGACCGACAAGGGACTTGCCGGCGGGGGCATCATGGCCACCGGCAACTATCCGGGCAAGGCCCGAAACCCCGACGAACTCCGCAGCGACCTGGAAAAGGCGTACAGCCTGATCCCCGGCAGGCACCGGCTGAACCTGCACGCCAGTTACCTGGAAACGGGGGGCAAGGCGGTCGAGCGGAACCAGCTCCAGCCGGTCCATTGCCAGCGGTGGATCGATTGGGCCGGGCAGATGGGCCTCGGCGTTGATTTCAATCCCACGTTCTTCTCCCATCCCAAGGCCGCCGACGGTTTCACGTTGGCCCACCGCGATCAGGGCATCCGGCGATTCTGGGTCGAGCACGGCATTGCCTGCCGCAGGATCGGCGAGGCGATTGGGCGGGCGCTGGGTTCTCCCTGCGTGACCAACGTCTGGATCCCCGACGGCTACAAGGACGTGACGATCGATCGCAAGGGACCCAGGGAGCTATTGAAGAAGTCGCTCGACGAGATCTTTGCCGAGCCCATCGACCCGGCCTGCAACCTCGACGCGGTGGAGTGCAAACTGTTCGGCATCGGCTCGGAGACCTACGTCGTCGGTTCCCACGAGTTCTACCTGGGCTATGCCGTTAAGAACCAGAAGCTGCTCTGCCTGGACTCCGGCCACTTTCATCCGACCGAGACCATTGCCGACAAGATCTCCTCGGTACTGCTGTTCCTCGACGAGATCCTCCTGCACGTCAGCCGCGGGATCCGCTGGGACAGCGACCACGTGGTGATCGTGACCGACGAGCTGCGGGCGATTGCCGAGGAGCTTGTCCGCGGCGATTACCTCGACCGGGTGCACATCGGCCTGGACTTCTTCGACGCCAGCATCAACCGCATCGCTGCCTGGGTGATCGGCACCCGGGCGATGATCCAGGCGCTGCTGGCAGCACTGCTCGAGCCGACCGCAAGACTCTGCGAGTTGGAGATTCAAGGCGACTTCACTGCGCGGCTGGCCCTGGTCGAGGCGGTCAAGATGCTGCCGCTGGGGGCCGTGTGGGACTATTACTGCCTGACGCAAGGCGTTCCGGTGGGAATCTCCTGGCTGGACGAAGTCAGAGACTACGAAGAGAAGGTGACCAGCAAGCGGTAAGACTGGCGCAACAGATGATCGGTCATCGAGCGTTTAGCCGCCGCGGCCACGCGGTGGTCGATCGGTCGGCGTTTTCCCTTGTTTCCGCCGCGTGATCGCGGCGGCTATTGATCCTCAGGAGAGTAATGCCATTTAGCCGCCGCCGGAACGGCGGCGAACGCTTGGGCCGACGTACCGTCGGCCGCTAAACGGCATGTCGCATTCGTTTTCTGAGCGTCAATAAACGGGGAACGCGCCGCGGTGGGACCTTCCGCAACAGAAACGAATCAGAGCCGTGAAGGAGATCATCAAGTGGAGTCCATCGACGCTGCCGGCGGCATCTTCAAACGCCTTGACCAGCTCAACGAGTTCGACCGGGAGCCGGTCGCCGAGGGCAAGCTGTGTGGGGGATCCTATTTCGCGGCCAACTTCGTGGGCGAGCACGTGGCCGCCACGGAGTTCGTGATTGGAGCCCTGTTCGTCACCTTCGGTGCCAGTGCCCGTGACGTGCTGGTCGGCCTGCTGCTGGGAAACCTCTGGGCAGTGCTCTCCTGGGCGCTGGTCTGCGCGCCGATCGCAGTGCGGACGCGGCTGACGCTCTACTGGTATCTCCGCAAGATTGCCGGGCCGGTGGTGATGGTGGTCTACAACGTGCTCAACGCGGTGCTGTACTGCGTGCTGGCCGGGGCGATGATCACGGTTTCCGCTTCGGCGGTACGGATCCCCTTCGGGATCCCGGAACAAACGCACTGGTATCCTCACGACGTGCGCTTCGTGCTGGTGGTACTCGTCGTGGGCGCGGTGGTGGTCACCCTGGCCGTGCTGGGATTCAAGAAGCTGGCGCAGTTTGCTTCCGTTTGTTCGCCTTGGATGTCCTTGATGTTCGTTGCCGGGGGGGTGGCGATGTTGCCGACGCTGGGGCAGATCGACAGCTTCTCGGACTTCTGGAAGGTGGCCAACGAGCAGATCTGGAAGGGACACACGCTGGACGGGTCTCCTCCGTTGGGGTTCTGGCACGTGGCGGCCTTCGCCTGGATCTGCAATCTGGCCATGCACCTGGGGCTGTCGGACATGGCCTTGTTGCGCTACGCCAAACGCGCCGCCTACGGTTTCTACTCGGCACTGGGCATGTACGTGGGGCATTACCTGGCTTGGATTTGCGCGGGGATCATGGGGGCGGCCGTGGCGTCAATGCAGGCGAGGCCGCTGGTCCAGCTCGACTCCGGCTCCGTCGCCTTCCAATCGCTGGGCGTGGCCGGCGCCCTGACCGTGGTGATTGCGGGATGGACGACCTCAAATCCGACGCTCTACCGGGCGGGCTTGGCACTGCAAGTGGTCACCCCCGGCTGGCCCCGCTGGCTGGTGACCCTGATGGCCGGCACCGTCACCACTGTGATCGCCTGTTTCCCGTTCGTCTTCACCAAGCTGCTCGGTTTCGTGGCCATCTATGGGATCATGCTCGCGCCGGTGGGGGCCATCGTGGTCGCCGAGCATTGGATCTTCCCCCGCATCGGGCTTAGCCAGTACTGGTGCGCCCGCAGGCGGCTGTTGCTCAATTGGCCGGCCCTGGTCAGTTGGGGAGTCGGCCTGGCGCTGGCCGCCACGTGCTGGGGCGTCAAGGTGATTACCACGTCGATGGCGGCCAACGGCACGTTGGAAAGGCCGGTCGAGATCCTTCACGAGTACTTCCTGGTAATCCCGGTGTGGATCGTGACCACGGTGTGCTACATTGGCCTGGCCGCGGTGGCCGGTGCGCGGAGGCGGCTGCCCGAGTTGCCGGAGGTGGTCCCCACCAAGGGCTCGCCGCCAAGCGACGGTCCGCCCGCCAAGCCGCCCGGCGGGCTGTACTACCTCCGCGGCGCCGTGGCCCTGGCGTGTCTGGTGCTTTGCGTGGTGCTCCCGGTACTGGTGTTTGCCGGGAGGATGGAGGCGCAGTTGCTGAAGAGGCTGCTGATTTGGGTCACGCTGGTCTATTTTGTCAGCGCGGTCGCCTGGATCAGCCAGCGAGAGCAGCGCACGTCGACCCCCGCTGCCTGAATGACCGTGCGCGGTTCTGCCCGGCGGGTACGGGGGCCTTCGTCCTGCCCCTGATCCGGCCGTGTCGGACTCACGCAAGGTCGTTTATTGACCCTCAGAAAGCTAATGCTACCTCGTTTAGCCGTCGCCGGCACGGCGACGGAGGCGTTTCTCCAGGCCGACGTGCCGTCGGCCGCTAAACCGGATGCTGCATTCCTTTTCTGAGCATCAATACCTTCTACGGCCCAGACGGTTCCCCGGCCGTCTCGACCAGCGGCAGTTCGACGCTGATGTGCGTTCCTTGGTGGGGGCCCGTTTCGATGCTCACCTGGCCGCCGAACAGCCGGGCACGCTCGCGGATGCCTTGCAGGCCGAAGCGGCCTCCCGCCACTTTTGTCGGGTCGAAGCCGACTCCCCAGTCGCGGACGTCGATTTGGATGTGGTTGTCAGCTTGCCGCAGCTCGATGCGGATCTTGGCACTCCGGCTGTGGCGGCGGGCGTTGGCCAGCGACTCCTGGATGATGCGGAAGATGGCACTCTCCAGCGGCGAGGCCAGCCGCCCGAACTTGACGTCGTGCACGAACTCCACTGCCGCCGCGCCGCTCTCCTGGGTTTCGCAGGCGAGGTAGTCGATGGCGGCCACGATGCCCGACTCGTCGAGAATGGGGGGCCGCAGTCCGGCGATCAGCCTGCGTGCCTCCTCGATGCTCCGCCGGATCAGCAACAGCCCTGCGTCGAAGATCGCCCAGGCTTCCCGCGGCGTCTTGGCCTGCAATTCGCGAAAACCTTGCAGGTTGTACAGGGCCCCGGTGAGATATTGGCTGAACCCGTCGTGGATCTCGTAGGCGGTCAGTTGCCGGTCGCGTTCGTGCAGGTCGAGCAGGTGCCGCAACAACTGCTGCTCCTTCTGGAGTGCGTTGGCGGTCTTTCTCCGCTCGGTGACGTCTGTGCTGATGATCATCACACTGCGGCACTCGCCCCCCTCGATCAGGGGCACCAGGCGGCAGGCCCACCAGTGGCCGAAGACATCCAGCGTCTCAACGGCCTGGGTCTGCTGCGTGGCCAGCGCCTGACGGAAGGTTTCCCGGCACGGTGGCTGATGCTCGGGGGCAATGAAGCTGAAGGTGTTCGATCCGGTCACCTCTTCCGCAGTCGTAGCCAACGCCCCATGGTTGACGAACTGGATGGTTGCGTCGCGATCGACGATCAGTACGAAGTCGGGCAGGTTCTCCAGCAGCCCGCGGAGCTTGGCCTCGGATTCCCGCAGGGCCTGTTCGGCCTTTCTCCGCTCGGTGACGTCCACGCCGATGCCCCAGGTGGCCCAATCGCGGACGGGAAAATGCTGGGAGATATTCGACCATGCGACGGTCCTGCTGCTGCCGTCCTTGCAGGTGATCTCCCATTCCCAGCCGCGGTAGTCATCGCCGCGCTGCCGCCACGCCTCCACCATCCGCTGGCGATAAGCGTCGTCGGGATAGAGCCATTCCATGGCCTTGGGATTGCCGACGATCTCGTCCGCCCGATAACCCGTCACTCGCTCGCACTCCTGATTCCAAGCCACGATCGTTCCGTCCGCGTCAAAGGCATCCAACATGACGGGCATGTCTTCGAGCACTCTGCGGAGGCGCTGCTCACTCTGCCGCAGCGTTTCTTCCGTCTGCTTGCGCTCGGTGATGTCTCGGAAGATGCCGGCCAGATGGGTCTTCCCGGCCAGGGTGATCGGGAACGAGCTGATGTCTGCGTAGAAGACACTGCCGTCTTTTCTTCTCACCGGAATGTCCGTGGCCAGCGCTTGTTCTTGGCGTACTTGCTCCTCAAACCGCTGGATCACATAGGGCAAATCCGCCTCAGGATGGATATCCTTGACTCTGAGCTTTCGGATCTCCTCCTGACTGTAGCCCAGCATGCCGCAAATCGCCCGGTTGCCCGCGCAGAACTGCCTGGTTTCCACGTCCGCCACGAGGATCCCGTCGGCGGCATGGTCGAAGACCGCCCGGAACCTCGCTTCCGATTCCTTGAGCGCCTCTTCGGCCTGCTTGCGCCCGGTGACGTCCTCTGCGTCCGCGGTGCGAACGCGGTGCTCGGCCACGGCCAAGCGAACCTCCAGCCGCTTTTCGTCGTCCAGGTCGGTCAGATAATCGTCGGCCCCGGCCGCGAGCAGCGTCTCGACCTCCTCCGGCCGCGGCGATGGTCCGGCCGCCAGGATCAGGCAGTGGCCGTCCTGCGAGAGCGCCCGCAGCCGGCGGCAGAGCAGGGCGGCGTCGCCGTCGGGGCCGTCGGTCTGGATGACGACCAGCCGGAATCCGCCAGACTGGATCGCTGCGCAGGCCGCGTCGGCATCTTCCACCACGGTGAGCTTGTGCCCCCGCCGCTGGAGCGTTTCGCACAGCGGTTGGCGCGCCTGGGGTTGGGCAGGGATCAAGAGCGTGTTCATGTCGCGGCCCTGTAGTTCGCAGCGGAACGCTTTTCGGCGCGAGTCTGCCGCTGGAGGTGATCTGCCGGCCGCGCCGCGCCTTTCGGGCAGAGAGCGCCGCCGGAATTCGGATTGCCGATATACAAACCATTTATTATAGTCTCTCGAAGCACCCTCCCATAGCACGGTATTTCACCCTATTGGGGGAGGCGATTGATCGCGCCCGGCATTCGGGTATCCTATATTGCTTCTGTTGCCGGAGGTGCGTATCCCGTCCAGCCGCCGCGGCCACGCGGCAGAAACAAGGGAAAACTCGCACCGATCGACCGCCGCGTGGCCGCGGCGGCTATTGATCCTCAGAAAAGTAATGCCGCACCGCACAAATCGCCCAGGTTGCCAAGTCACGTGAAAACCAGGCTGAA
>Ga0315291_10003675_pt1 | contig 19825 bp, 16 predicted proteins | sample YL17G12_20_MG_FD_203070 | JGI IMG/M metagenome (GOLD analysis project Ga0315291, IMG submission 203070) | Sediment microbial communities from Yellowstone Lake, YNP, Wyoming, USA - YL17G12_20 | ecosystem: Environmental > Aquatic > Freshwater > Lake > Sediment | place: USA: Wyoming | collected...
CTGGCAGCCGTAGGTTTGGCGGTTCTGCTGCTGATCCCGTATGGGATGTTGCTCAAGGCCGCGTTCCAGAGGCCGCTAAGGGATCCGGCAAGAGAGCTGGGAACCTGGATACGCGGCAATTCCACGCCAACAGACTCGATCTTCCCCTGCGGCCCGACGAGCATGCAGATCCTCGCCTGGTCCCGGAGGAGGACTCCTTGCCGCTACTTCAACCTGATTTTTGCGCCCCTTCCCGGCGCCGAGGCGGAGCTGGCCAAGTCCATCGCAGACTCACCCCCGCGGTACGTGCTCGTTCCGTCGGAGGGCCTGGACGCTCTGCCACCGCGGGAACACGTGGTCGCCGACTGGCTGCCCGGAATGATCGCAGGCTCTTACACGCCCAAGTTAGTGATGAATGGCTATTGCGTGTACGAGAGAAGGCACGGTCCGTCGTCTCCCGCCCCGGGACCAGCGAGGTCGGCGAGGTGAAGGTTGCCATCCTGAAGCCGGCCCGATTCCTTCGCGCCGGCAGGGAGGGAATCCTCATGATTGGGTGGCGGAGAAAGGCTATGCCGGGCGCATTGACGTTTTGGTGGCGCGGGGGAGGACAAGGGTAGCCTCTCTGGCTATCGCCAGGGAAGACAAGTCAGGGAGGACTACCCACGAGCGACGAAGAACTGATTGACCAGATGGTACAGCGGTTGGGCGCCGAGTTGAAGGGACGGTCAAGCGGCGACCAACCGGTTGGCAACCTTGGTCGATAAGGCTATCGTAATATGATATGCTTATCGGTGGACTGGCCATGGCGACGGTCAAGGTTTCTCCCAAGTTCTAGGTTGTCATACCCAAGAAAGTCAGGCAGCAGATGAGGCTTCAGCCGGGCAGGCAGTTTCAGGTCCTGCAATACCAGAACAGGATCGAGTTGATACCGATCGGGCCGATCCGCAAGCTACGCGGCTTTCCGAAAGGTATTGACACGAACATCAAGCGGGACGAGGACGAGACATGAACCTTCTGGACTCCTCCTGCTGGCTGGAGTACTTCGCAGACGGACCCAATGCGCAGGTCTTCCGCAAGCCGATTGAGGACACCCGGAACCTCCTGGTCCCCACGACAGCGGTCCTCGAAGTCTTCAAACGGACTCTTCAGCAGCGCGACGAGGAGGCATCTCTTCGCGCCGTCGCGCAAATGGAACAGGGCGGGATCGTCGATCCGGACTCGCCCATCGCCTTGTCCGCCGCCAGGATCGGATGCGAGCGTAAGCCGCCGTTGGCCGACAGTGTGATCCTGGCGACGGCCTTGGCTCATGACGCCACCCTATGGACGCAGGACTCTCGCTTTGAGTCGATGGAGAAGGTTCGGTACCTACCGGGAAGAACCTCCTAATCCTGATCGGACCACGGCAAACCACATAAGGGAGACTGACCATGGCAAAGAAGATCGCGATGATCGGGGCCGGGAGCGTGGTGTTCTGCAAGACCCTCCTGAGCGACATGATGGCCACGGCGGCCTTGGCGGGGGCGGAGTACGCCCTGATGAGCCCGACGGAGACCAAGCTCCGCCGCATGGAGGCCTTCGCCAAGCGGATGCTGAAGGACAACCGCATTGCCGGCAAGGTCTGGGCGACGACCAACCGCCGGGAGGCGATCAAGGACGCCGACTTCGTGGTGGTGATGATCCAGGTCGGCGGCGTGGATGCCTTCGCGCTGGACTATGAGATCCCGCTGAAATACGGGGTGGACCAGTGCATCGGCGACAGCCTCGGGCCAGGCGGGGTCTTCCGCGGCCTGCGAACCGTGCCGGTGCTGGTGGACATCGCCCGTGACATGGAGGAAATCGCCCGCCCCGGTGCGGTCATGCTCCAGTACGCCAACCCCATGGCCGGCAACTGCCTGGCGCTGGGAAGGGCGACCAACGTCCCCTTCGTAGGCCTCTGCCACGGAGTGCAGACCACCCTGGACCTAATCGCCGGATACTGCTCCGTGCCCAAGGAGGAGATCAGCTACGTCTGCGCCGGCATAAACCACATGGACTGGTTCCTCAAGCTGGAGCACAAGGGCCGCGACCTGTATCCCAAGCTGCGCGAGGCCTTCGAAAAGCCCGAGTACTACAAGAACGAGAAGGTCCGCGGCGAGGTCTTCCGCCACTTCGGCTACTTCATGACCGAAAGCACCGGGCATCTCAGCGAATACGTCCCCTGGTTCCGCAAGAACCGCAAGGCCCTGGACCTCTATTGCGACGAGCCGAGCTTCGGAGGCGAGACCGGGGCTTACTACAAGTACTGCAAGGCCCTTGCCGAGAAGTACGCAAAGCACGATCCGCTGGAGTACGAGTCAAGCAAGATCGAATCCCGCAGCGTGGAGTACTGCTCCTACATCGTCGAGGCGGTGACGACGGGCAAACCCTTCCGCTTCATGGGCAACGTCCGCAACGACGGGTACATCACCAACCTCCCTGCCGGCTGCTGCGTGGAGGTGCCCACCTTCGCCGACGACACGGGGCTTCATCCTGCCCGCATCGGTGATCTGCCGCCCCAGTGCGCAGCCGCATGTATGACCAACATCAACGTTCAGACCCTGGCCGCCGAGGCGGGACTGAACGGCGACACCGAGCACGTCGTCCATGCCGTCGCGTTGGACCCGCTGACGGCGGCGGTATGCACGCTGAAGGAGATCCGCGAGATGTGCACGGAGATGCTGGAGGCCCAGCGGCGGTGGCTGCCGCAGTTCGCGGGAAAGAAGATCGCCCCCAAGCCGACGATCGCCATCCCCCCCGGGTGCAAGCCCGTTGACGTGCCGCTGGACCCCGCCCTGGCGATCAGCAAGCGCTTCGGCACCCTGATAACTCAGAAGACCGAGTAACCTGGCATGGGCGCAGAGACCCCATCAGACCAGCATCAGATAGGCCACCGGGGCTGATAAGAGCAGCGAGTCGAGGATGTCAAGCGCGCCGCCGAACTCAGGGACCACCGCCCCGCTGTCCTTGACGCCGGCGGATCGCTTCAGCAGGCTCTCGCACAGGTCGCCCGCCTGCCCGGCGGCAGCAATCACCAAACCCAGGATAGCCGCTCGGCCCACGGTCATGTTAAATCGCAGCGCCAGCACCGAAAGCACACTGACGATCGCCCCCGCCCCCAGGGCGCCTATCAGGCCCTCCCAGCTCTTGCCCGGTGACAGCCAGGGAATCAGCTTGTGCCGCCCCAGGCCGGAGCCGACGAAATAGGCGACAATATCCGCGCACTTCACCGTAGCCAGAAACAGCGCCAGCGCGGCGACTCCCAGCTTCATGCGAATGGCCAGCATCACGCCCAGGCCGGCGCCCAGGTACGCCACGGCCAGGTATGTCAGGCCCACTCGCCGAATGGCGTCTGCGGCGCCGAAGCGGACGATCTGCTCCAGGAATATCGGCAGTTGGATCGCCCCCAGCACGGCCAGCGCGGCATAACCGTCAAAGGGCCGACCGCCATACTGCCACCAGAACGGCAAGGCGGCCAGCACAATAGTGCCAAGCGAGCCGGAGACGACCAGGACATCCACCCCCACCGTCGAGACAAGACCGGCCAACTCCAGGAACGCCACCGCCATCACCGGCACGAGCATCACCGCAAGCGGCAGCGCCCGGACGGCAAGGATGCGGTGCGTTTCAAGATACCAGTCAACCACCAGCAGACCGGCAACAACGGCAATCAGCAGTGACCCGAAGGCAATCCGCTTTTTCATGGACGCTTTCATGGCCCTATTTAGCGCCCGGGGGAGGCAGAAGTCTATCCCGGCAAGCGGAATCGCGCCCTTGGCGCGGAGTGAGACCGCCGGGTGTCCAATGCTTCCGGGAACCAGGCGGATTCTGCGCGGCTAACTGTGATCGGAGCGGGTCGCGGAGGTTCGCTTGCTGCTGTGCGATTCGGACGTGCCGGAGCCTGAGGGCTTCCTGGTTTCCGAGCCTTCCTGGTCTTCTTCGGCGGCCTGGTCGTTGTTGGGTTGGCTGTCGTCCCTGGAATCCGCCTCCGCCTTGGTCTTCTCGGCGTCCCTGGCAGGCGGAGGTGCGGAAGCGTTGATGCCCAGCAGGAACCTCTGGCCATCGATCTCCATCTCGACGGAGTATTCCTTGATACCCACGACAACGGCGTTATTGACCGTGCCGCCCACGGGGACAAACCGGCCGCTGATGTTGGCAAGCAGGCCCTCCGGGCACCGCACCACCCCGTTGAGAACCAGCCCCGGCGGGCAAGAGCGGTATCGCTTCCCGGACTCGGGCTTGGTCTGGTCCTTGACATCACCGGAGACCCCCGGAATGATCTCCCTGCCAGCCGTCGTCTCCTGGACGATTGCTGACCGGTCAAGGCCGCTTATCGCGGGAGATGCAGGCGGCTGGATGACAAGTTCCTGCTCGGGCCCGCCTTCGTCGCCGTACAACAAGGCGGCCCTGGCAGCCTTGGTAGACTCAAAATCGCCTCCTGTTGAGTTTCTCCCGGTGCGTGCAGTGCCTGGCGGTGAAACCGCGCGGCCGGCCAATCCTGATTCAGCAGAATGACGTAAGCCGTACTCGCTGCCCCGGGCCGGCTGAGGGCGCAGCGGGCCGTCTCCCCCGCGGCACAACAACACCAGAAGACCGATCACCGCCACCCCGCAGACGGCGCCGGCGAATGCCAGCCTCCTGCGGTTTCCAATCTTCTCGACGGCGGTCTGCCAGACCCGCATCGCGGCGGCACGTACCAGTTCGATCGGTGAGGCGCCTTCGCCGTAATCCAGTTCAAGCGGTTCCGCCGGCAGCCCGGCCGCCTTTGAGGCATCAGACTCCACCGGCAAACCAACCGGCGAAGGCGTCGGCTGGGCGGCCCGCATATAGGGACTGCCAGGTTCCACCACCTCCGGGGAGGCGATGCCAAGCCGCCGCACGCCGTAGCAGGCGTTGGACGCACCTGCCGCCCCTTCGCGCGCGGCATCTTGGATCCTGTCCAACCGCCCGGCCAAGCTTATGCCCTGCTGTTTCATCACGATCGCTCCAGCCCCTTGTCGTCGTCTGCGCGGTACGTCTGCCGCCGGCTAACCGGCACCGCCCACGCGTTCCAGAATCCGCAACCACGGCGACCGCTTCCTGCCCTCGTGCATCGCGGCGATATTGAGATCCTCGAGGGAGACTATCTTCTTGCGAAGCATGGCCTCCAGAGCAGGGAATTTCCTGTCCTCCGCGTCTGTCCCGCCTTGAGTCCCCGGGACCAAGGGGATGCCGCCAAGCGGTCCACCCTCCGGCATCTGCCCGACAGCCGCAGGGGGAACCACACACTGCTGAGGCTCAACCGCGGCAGGGGTCGTCTCGACCGGAGCGGCTTGAGGCGATTCACCCGGCGGCTGCTCCGCGCTCGACGGCACATCGCCGCCCGCCGCCTCGGCCACAATCGACTGTCGAAGCTGCTCGGCCGGTGGTTCGCCGTCAGCCTGGCCAAGCTCAGCGGCGGCAACACCCGGCTGCGAAATCGCCGGCGTCTGCCCATCCCCGTCGGGAGGCTCAGGCTTGGGCTTGTGGCAGACCTGCTCAAGCTCGCGCAGCAACTGCTCGCCTGCGGCCCCTTCTGCCGGGGGAGTCTCCGCAATCTGCTCCGGCTGGGCCGGTTGGGCCTCCTCGGCGGGTGCGCTAGCGCTCATCCTCTTGGCCGCTTGAGTCAACAACTGCCCGATCTCTTTCCACGAGTCGCTTACCATGGCGATGGGCTCACCGGAGGCCGAACCGGTCTGTTGGTCCGTGGCGGCGCCACCCGCCCCCAGCGCAGCCACCACCTCCGCGCCCAAGGCGCGGTAGTCGGCGGCGGCATGACAGTCCGGGGCATAGGCCATGATGCTCTTGCCCGAGGCGGGACACTCGCGCATGCGGACGTTTTCGCGGATGACCGTGTTGAAGACCTTGCCCGGCAGGGCCCGCCTCAGCTCATCCAGCACCAGGCGGCTGAGCCTGGTCCGTGAATCGTACCGGCAGGCCAGCACGCCGGCCAGGATGATGTTGTGGCCGAAGCCTTCGCGAACGTCCTCGAGCGTGGTCAGCAGTATCTTCAACCCGTCCAGGGCCAGGATGGATGTCTCCACCGGCACGATGGCATGCGTCGAGGCCAGCAGCGCGTTGCCTATGAGCCGATTTCCCAGGCTGGGCGGACAGTCGATGATGACGTAGTCATATCCTTGCAGCTCGGCCAGAAGCTTGCGAAGCTGACCGCCCTGCGTGGGCCGCAGGTCATGAGCCACCGCGTCAAGCTTGCCATGCCCCGGCGCCAGCGCCACCCCGGGCATTACCTCCATCAACGGTTCCAGACCGCTGCCGCGCCACAAGGCGTCGGCAAAGCGGGGGTCGTCCTCCACGCCAAGCCACCGCGAGGACGCCGCCTGCCCGTCGAGATCGACAAGCAGGACCTTCAGCCCTAGCTCCTGGCCTCCAAGCCCCGACATACTGGGGCCTGTAGGCCTCTCCCCCAGCGCGGCGGCGAGGTTGACGGCCGTGGTTGTCTTGCCCGTACCGCCTTTCTCGTTGACGATGGCGATTGTGTGCATAGTCCTACTCCGCGGGCGCCTTCTGGGCACTACCGCTTTCGCCAATAGGAAGCCTACGATTCGGTTGCTCGCCTGGGCAAACTGGGAAAGGCCCGGAGTTTCTAGCGGGAATACCAGTATCGCCCGCAGGCACGCTGCGACCCGGCGGATAAGAGACGGGTTGGCCAAGCACGCGGGCGGATGTTCTATGTCCATTACAGACAAAGTCTTGCGCCCAACCTTGACAGCCCGCCGCAAGGCCGATAGTTTCTGCCCTGTGGACCTCCGTTTGGCAAAAGAGCAATTCAAGTCGCTTTACGGCCAGGCCCCCGCCGGGGCGGTGCAGGCCCCCGGGCGCGTCAACCTCATCGGGGAACACACCGACTATAACGACGGGTTCGTCCTGCCCATTGCCATCGAGCGGCAGGTGGTGGCACTATTCGCCCCTTGCAGAGAACGCCTGGTGACATTCAGGTCCCTCCAGGCTGAGGGGACGGGTACGGTCAATCTGGATTCCCCCATCGCCCCCGGTTCGCCGAGCTGGGCCAATTACTGCAAGGGGGTAACAGCCGGGCTGCTTGCCGCCGGGGCGCCGCTGGCGGGCGCCAACATCCTCATCGACGGCAACGTGCCCCTGGGCGGCGGGTTGAGCAGTTCCGCGGCGATCGAGGTGGCAACCGCCCTGGCGCTCCTGGAGGCCGCCGGGGTCGGCGGGGCGATCGCCGGGCGAGATCTGGCGCTTCTGTGCCAGAAGGCCGAACACGAATTCGCCGGTGCGCCATGCGGCATCATGGACCAGACCGTCGCCATCCTGGCAACTGCCGGAAAGGCCATGCTGCTGGACTGCCGCAGCGGGCAGGTGCGCCATGTCCCCTTCGACGATCCCGGCGTGATCCTCCTGGTGGCCGACACGCAGGTCAAGCACGACATATCCGATGGCGGCTACGCAGCCAGGCGCCGGCAGTGCCATTCTGCGGCAAGCAGGCTGGGCTTCCCGGCGCTGCGGGACGCCGACGAGGCGCAGGTGGCCGAGGCGGGACGTCAAGGCAGGCTCTCCGGCAAGGAGCTGATGCGCGCTAGGCACGTGGCCGGCGAGATTGCCCGCACGTTGGCGGCCTGCGAGGCCCTATCGGCCGGCGATTACCGGCGATTCGGGGACCTGATGTACGCCTCCCACGCCTCGCTGCGGGACGATTACGAGGTGTCCTGTGAGGAACTCGACGCGATTGTCGAGGCGGCCAGGCACTGCCGCGGCGTCTGCGGCGCCAGGATGACCGGTGGCGGCTTCGGCGGCTGTGCAATCATCCTCGCCGAGGCCCGGTACGCCGATGCGGTAAGCCGATCCGTTCAGGAATCCTTCCGCACCCGTTTCGGGAGGGTCTGCCCTGCCTTCCCCACCCGCGCGGTCGCCGGGGCAGGCAGACTACCCATCTGACCGTGCGGGAACCGAGCGTGCCTGGCCGGTTGCTCGCTGCCCTGGTAGCCGGCACGGATGCGTCCGTGAACGTTCTGGAGAAGGACCTCGTGTCGCGGGCGTCTACGGGCTTCGCAGCCGAAGTCGCCGACGCCGGGAAGGCCGCACGAGGGCATATGCCCTGACGCGTTGGCCGCTTGGCGGTTTATAATGGTCTGGGGAGGTGCACGATCGATTGACGCGAGAAACGGAACGCACTGAGCTGTCCGTGCAGGCCGAGCGGGCGCTGCTGGTGACTGTGATGCTGCCCGCCTCGATGGCAGACCCCGCGGACCCGGTGGGCGAGCTTCGCAGCCTGGCCCGCACGGCCGGGGCGGTTGTCGTCGATGAGATGCTGGTCCGGCGGCGGACGATCAACGCCGGCCTGTACGTCGGTACCGGCAAGGCGCAGGAGATCGCCCAACGGACTGAGCAGAACCGCGCCGATGTGGTCATCTTCGACAACGATTTGTCCCCCGCGCAGGTCCGCCAGCTGGAGGAGATCACCCACTGCAAGGTCCTGGACCGCAGCGAGCTGATCCTGGACATCTTCGCCGCTCACGCCCGGACGGCAGAGAGCCGCCTCCAGGTGGAGCTGGCGCAGTTGGAGTACACGTATCCGCGGCTGCGGCACATGTGGACGCACCTTGAGCGACTGGCCGGGGGCGCGGCGACCGCCGCCGCGGCGGTGGGTGGCATCGGTACTCGCGGCCCCGGCGAAAAGCAGCTCGAGACTGACCGAAGACTCGTCCAGAAACGCGTGGCGCTCCTGAAACGCCGCATCGCCGAGATCGATCAGCGCAAGGTCCGCCAGGTCACCGGGCGCAAGAGGGCCTACTGCGTCTGCCTGGTGGGCTACACCAACGCCGGAAAGAGCACGCTGATGAACCTGCTGACCGGTGCGGGGACCTACGTGGCCGACAAGCTCTTTGCCACCCTCGACACCAAGACCTGCCGCTGGAACCTCGGGGACGGACAGTCCGTCCTGCTGTCGGACACCGTGGGCTTCGTCCGCAACCTGCCGCACCACCTGGTCGCAAGCTTCCGTGCCACGTTGGAGGAGGCCATTCACGCCGACCTGCTCATCCACGTCGCCGACGCCTCCCATCCCAGGGTGGAGCACCAGATAGCGGCCGTCGAGGGCGTGCTGGCGGAACTGAAGGGGCACCGCGCCACAGACACTCGCGGCGGGGACCCCAACTGCGAGCCGTCGCGGCAGCTCCTGGCGCTGAACAAGATCGACCGCGTCAATGACCCGACGGTGGGCGCGGTCCTGGCCCGCAGGTACCCGCGGGCGGTGTTCATCTCGGCGGCCACGGGACAAGGAGCCTCTGAGCTGGCCGCGAAGGTCGCCGCAACGTGCGGAGGGGCGATCGTCCCGGTCGTTCTTCGGGCCAACTGCGCCAATGGCCGGTTGATGCAGTTCATCGCCCGCTATGCGCACATCCGCGCCGAAAGGTTCTCCGACTCCCAGGCGGTGATCAAGGCCGAACTGCCCGCCAACAGACTGGCGGAGCTTCGCGTCTTTGGCCAAGACGTCCAGATCGCCCCCGACCCGGCGTGTTCGCGATAAGCCGGCCAAGCCAACGGCCTTGCGGCGCTGCCCCCCCCCGCCCTGTCTAAAGCAAACCGCCCAAGCATCGATAATACCAATTGGAGCCGTGCGCCGGCCCCCCACCTGGGCCAGGCAGCCTTGCTGAAGGCCCACCGACACGGAGATCGCTTGACGATCGGGACCTCACAGCTCAGGCAGACAGAGGCGCTCACGCCCGGATGGGGCCGTCCGGAAGGCTGGGGTTCGCACCGTCCTGCCGCCGGTAGCGCCGTCCAAGGGGAAACCTCCGACCGTCTGGCCTCATGTGCCCTGTTTGGCGGGGATTTCCAGAGGCTGTTGGCATCAGGCTCGGCGGAGCGGCTCGGCGTGCCGGTGCAGATCCACCCGGCGGGGATTTGGCAGGTCAGCCCGCCCCAGTTCCGCGCACGGGTCCAGGAACCGACCTGTTGTTGCCGGTTGACCGTTCGCCCGCCAGCATACGCGCATGGAGGCGCCTCACCCGAGGCGCCAGCGGAGTCGATCTGGCTGGAGTTCACCCCGCCGCTGGCGCGAGCGATGGTGAACCTCCTGCTGGGGGCCGGCATTCAGGCGGAAGTCTTAACGGACGAGAGGCCTCTGACGGGCCTGGAGCGAGGGCTTCTGCGCCACATTGCCGAGGTCGTCGCGGGCGCCCTGACGGTGGCCTGGCCGACCGGTACCGGCCCTTCGATATCCGTGGGCAGGGACGAGTACGTTCCCCAGTCACCCGGCCTTCAGGCCGACGACCAACTGCTGGCGGTGTTGAGCTTCAGCTTGAGCATCGCCGGGCAGGTTGGTGTGATGCGGCTTGCCATGGCGCCGGCTCTTCTTGAATCCCTTCTGCCGGACAGGCCCGTTGCGGGGGCCAATCAGAAGGCCCTGGAGCTGTCGGCGGCCTTGCCGGAGATATCGCTGGCGGCTGAGGAACTGGCCCGCCTGGCACCCGGGGACATCCTGCTGACCGACACGCCTCCCGATGGCCAGACGGTGGTCAGGCTTGCGGGGATAGCGAAGTTCACCGCCCGCTTGGGCAGGTGGGGCAGCCGCCGGGCCGTCAGCATCACGGGCAGGCTTGCACCACCCGCTCCCGGACAGGCGCGGCCTTCCTAAGCACCTACCGGGGAGTAGCGGCGGTCGTTATTGCGCCACCCAGCCGCCGTCGACGCTGAGGATGGCGCCGGTGACGTAGCTTGAGGCGGGGCTGGCCAGGAAGACCACAGGCGCGCGGATCTCGCGCATTTCGGCCCAGCGGCCCATGGGGATGCGCCCCAGGACGTCAGCGGCCATCTCGGGGTTCTCCAGCAACTGGCGGTTGATTTCCGTGGCAAACGGGCCTGGACAGATGCAGTTGACCGTCACGCCCGTCTTGGCAAGCTCGCAGGCCAGCGTGCGCGTGATCTGGACCACCGCGCCCTTGGAAGCGGTGTAGGTGACCCTTCCGGCAAGCCCGACCAGGCCAACGGAGGAGCCTATGTTGATGATCCGCCCGAAGCCCGCCTTGACCATGTGCGGCGCCACCGCCCGGCAGCAATAGAACACGCCGGTGACATTGACCTCCTGGACCAGACGGAAGTCCTCGTCCTTGATCTGCTCAATAGGCGAACGGATGTTGGTGCCGGCGTTGTTGACCAGGATGTCGACGCGCCCAAAGGTTCGCATGGCCAGGGCGACGAACGCCTCGACGCTGGCACGGTCGGTCACGTCCAGCACGGCCGGGACGACCTTCCTGCCTGTTGCAGCAGCCAGTTCGTTGGAAGCCTTCTCGATCTCCTCCCCATGTCTGGCGCCGATGGCCAGGTCCGCACCGGCCTCAGCCAGCGCCGCAGCCATTTCCTTGCCCAGCCCGCGCGACCCACCCGTCACCAAGGCCGCCCGGCCGGAGAGGTCGAACAAGTCGCACATCCGCATTCTCCCAGAAACGAATCGCGAGCCGCGAATCGCCAATTGACGATGCACTCCGATTGCGACTGAAGCTTATCCCTGGCCTGGCCCTCTATGCCCGGCGGCCGACGACGGCGATCTTGAGCCTGTCGGCCAAGGCCAGCGTGGCGGGCTTGTCGACGATCAGCGTCTTTCCGGCCTCGACCACCAGGCAGGCGCAGCGGGCCTTCTTGAGATTCAGCAGCGTGCCGGGCCCGACGGTCGGCACGTCGAACCGCATGTCCTGCTTCGGGCGCGCGACCTTGACCAGCGTCCAGCCGCCCACGCGGCACAATCGCCCGGCCCGGCGGATCATCGCATCGGTGCCCTCAATGCCCTCGACGGCGATGATGCTCCGCTCCTTGACGGCAACCGACTGGCCGATGTCCATCTCGGCGCTGGCCCGGGCGATCCGCCAGCCGAACTCCACGTCGCCCTCCACGTCGCCCGAAGCGGCAGTGCGGGTCATCAGCCCCTCGTCGGCAAGATGTTCCCTGCAATACTTCACGCTGGAGACCAGTTCGATGCCCTGCCCGCGCAACTCATCGGTCACCGCAAGCAGCACGGCGTTGTCGCGGCGATCCTTGCGGAGCCTAAGGTACCACATCCGCACCGCCCGCCAATCGGGAATGTTCCTCAGGATTCGCAGGGGCGAGTATATCTCTTTCTTCTGCACCCCGCCGATCATGACGGCCTCGTGCACGCCGTGTCTGGCGAACTTGGCCAGCCAGCGCCCGGGGCGGGTTACCACCCCCCAGGCAAAGCAATCGCCAAGGTCCCGCAGTCGGCTGGAGGCAAGCCCGCGCAAGGCGACCACCACCAGTGGTCGGCCGGCCTTGAGAACCCCCTGGGCCACCAGGAACGGCAGCCTCCCCGAACCGGCGATCAGCCCCACCGGCTGGCGGGCGCCGCCGGTCATTCGGCATCCTCCTGTTTCGACGGAGGCGGAAGGTCTTCCGCGTAACCCAGCCGGTTCCTGAGCGAGGCAAGTTCCTCGGCCAACCTCCGCACGGCTGTGCGAAGCTGCGGAAGGCGCGAGAAGGCCATCCACGCGCGTCGCGCCTCTGCCAGCGGAACAGCGGGGCTGCCGCCCACCTGCATCCCGGAAGGCACGTCGCCGGTGACTCCGCTCTGTGCGGCCACCTGAACGCCGTCGCCGATGCGGATGTGCCCCACCACGCCGCTCTGACCGGCGAATACGCAGTAGTTGCCCACGACGGCCGAGCCGGCGATGCCCGACTGAGCCACCATCAGGCAGTGCTTGCCCATCCGCGTGCCATGCCCGATGGCGACGAGGTTGGAGAATTTCGTGCCAGCCCCGATGATCGTCGGGCCAAGCGTCGCACGGTCGATTGCGCAGCAGGCCCCGATCTCCACGTCATCCTCCAGCTCCACCCAGCCGACCTGCGGAATCTTCTGGTGCCTTCCGTCATGCGTGGCGTAACCGAAGCCGTCCTGGCCGATGGATGAACCCGCATGAATGGTGACCCGGTCGTGCAGGATCGTGCCGTCGTAGAGCGTAACGTTGGGGTGGATGACGCAGTCCCGGCCGATCCGGCAATTCGGGCCGACGCAGACGCCGGGATATATCGCCGTGCCGTCGCCGATCTGGCAGCCCTCGGAAACGGTGACAAAGGCGGCGATGCGGACGTCTCGGCCGAGTCTGGCCGAAGCGGCAATGCTCGCCCGCGGGTCGATCCCGTCAAAGCCGCACTTGCGGAAACCGTAGAAGGCCACCATCGCCTGGCGGAAGGCAAAGTAAGGATCGTCGCAGCGGATAAGGCTCTTTCCTGGCCCGGCGTAGGTCTTGTTCACGATGACGGCTGCCGCACGGGCGGCCTCCATGTGCCGCTCGTAGCGGGCATTGGCCAGGAAAGTCACCTCGTCAGGTCCGGCAGACTCGATCGTGCCGACGCCCCGGATGAGCTTGCCACCGTCACCGTCCAACTGCCCGCCCAACAACCGGGCCAGTTCCGATAATGTCATTTCTGCCATCGCAACTCGCCAGCGGCCCCGCGCTTGCGGCTGAAGGGTATTGCCCACGCCCGATCAACGTCAAGGAACTTTGTCACCGACTCGCCCCCCCTTCTCATCGGCCGCGAACCCCGCCGAGACGTCCATGCCGGGTCCTAAGCCTCGCTTAGCCTCCCGTCGCGAAGACGGAAGATGCGATCGGTCTGATCGGCCAGCGAGACATCGTGCGTGACCATGAGGATCGTCTGCCCGTCGCGGCGGTTGCATTGCTTCAGCAGCTCCATGATGCCCGATCCTGCGGCGCTGTCGAGGTTGCCGGTGGGTTCATCGGCAAGCAGGACCTCGGGGCGGTTCATCAGCGCCCTGGCGATCGCCACCCGCTGGCGCTCCCCGCCGGAAAGCTCCCTGGGACGATGCTTCAGGCGCTCGCCCAGCCCCAGGCGGTCAAGTATCTCCAATGCCCTCCGGCGGGCCTGGCGCCGTTTTCTCGCCCAGGCGAATGCGGAGCTGTCCACCTTTGCCGGCAGGAGGACGTTTTCCAGCACGTTCAGCTCGCCCAGCAGATGATAAAACTGGAAGACGAATCCCACGTCGCGACAACGGATCCCGTTGCGCCGCCGAGGGGGCAGCGCGGTGACGTCCTGGCCCGCAAAGACGATCCGCCCCTTGTCGGGCTTATCCAGCAGGCCGATGAGATGCAGAAGCGTGCTCTTGCCGCTTCCGCTTGCCCCCACCACGGCTGAAAAGCTGCCCCGCGCCAGGCCGAAGCTCACCCCGCGCAGTACGTGCAGGTCCACCTTGCCCAACCGGTAGGACTTGTGCAGCCCCTGGACCAGGACCAGCGGCTCACTCATATCGCAGCGCCTCCACCGGCTGCATCCGAGCGGCCCGCAACGCAGGGATCAACGCCCCCACCAGCCCCGCGATGATCGCCCCAGCCACGATCAGCAGTGCAGGCAGCGCATCCACCTCGTTGGGGATCTTCTCGAACATGAAGAACTCCCTGTCCCAGACGCGGAAGGCGAACCAGCGATCGACGGCGTCCTGGATGGGATTGATGTAGCGGACGAAGTAATAGCCGCCGACGGTCCCCAGGATCGACCCGACCAGTCCAATGGCCGCGCCGTAGGCCAGGAATATCTGCGCCACCCCGAAATCTCCAGCCCCGACGGCCTTGAGCACGCCGATATCCTTGGTCTTCTGGAAGACGATCATGTAGAAGATCACGAATATCAGCACCACCGAGACCATCGAGATAATGGAGAACATGATCACCGTCAGCGTCCGCTGCTTCTCGATGGGTCCCACGATCGCCGCCTGGCGCTGCCGCCAGGTGAGGACCGACGCATCCCCGCCCATCGCCTCCGGGTGCGCCGCGCAGAAGTCGCGCCAGTACTTCTCGACGTTGGCCCGAACCGCCTCCAGTCTCCTCTCGTCCGTCCGTTCGCCGCGGACCTTGATGTGTATCTGGTTGCACCGGGCCGGTGCGACCACCTCGCCGGATTTGTCGGGCGAATAGGCCGCGTGCATTTCGTTAAGCTCCTGAAGCGTCTCAAAAGGCACGTAGACGATCTCGGAGTCGATGGAGGAAACATCCGTCTGGCAATCATCCACGATCGTGAATGTCCTGCTGTTCAGCGACGGCGCGGCGGTCAGGCCGCTGCCCAGGGGTATCAGCGATATCGAGACCCTGTTGCCGGGGCAGATGAAGCGTATCGTCTTGCCCTCATCCGTCCGGAAGCTCAAACCGCGAATGCCCAATCCCAGGATGATGTGGCGGGAGGGGTCCAGCCAACCGGCCTGCCCTGTCAGCTCATCTAGGCGCGCTTGTATCGCCTCGGTCTTGTCGGTAGGTTCGTCGTGGGATTCGGCATAGGCCGCCTGGAGCCGCGCGTACGCTTCGGCGATAGCAGGCTGGGCTTCCTTGGCGCGGGTGAGGATGACCCGTGCACTGAGGTGGGCGAGAAGGGCATTGTCCAGCCGCTGGACAAGGTCCGGGGACCGGTCCTCCGGGTTGGTTGGGCGCGGGGGTTTGCGCCGGAGTTCCTCGATGAACTTTATCTGCCCTTCCAACCGCTGGAGGGCCTGGGCAATGGGGGGATCGAAGGTGGGGCTGGTCTGGCCGGCCTGGACGAACAGGCCCTTCTCGAAGTCCGTCACAGCGGCCCGTTCGGGAAGCCTTATCCCGGCGGCCTGGACGATCTGGCTCCAGTTGCTGCCAGGGATTCGCAGGTAACAGGGCACGAGGATGAAGGGCGATGCGGCCTCAACTTCCGGGCTGTTCCTGCCCAGTTGGGCGATGAACTCGTCGTAAAGCCCCACCCCCTCCGTGCTGGAGGACTCTATCACGATGTCCCCGAAAAGCCCCTTGGCGGCACGCTCCACCTTCGAGAGAAACCCGTTCATTACGCTGACGACGATCAGCATCATCGCCACGCACAGCGCCACGGCCAGGATCGCGAAGTACGCGATCACCCGGCTGCGAAGGTATCGAAGACATAGGAAGATCTTGTACATGGTCAAGCAGTCGATTGGTCAACCCCTCGATCGGGTGGTTGGCCAATTTGCGAGTCCTGCGGTGTAGCTGGCAAGGATTGTTCTGCGGCAGCAATAACGCCCTTCCTCACCCTGTGATTCATCCAGGCAAAGAAGACCAGGAGTGTCAAGATCAGCAGCAATATCGGAAGGTGAAGCGAGCCGGCTACCTCCCGTATCCTTTGCACTCGTTGAAGCATCTCTTGCGAACCGGCTGAGGTTCGAAGTTGCCGTTCAAGGCGAGTAAGGTGCTCGTCAAACCCAACCCAAAGAAGGAACGCCAAAACAAACGAGGCAAAACCGATAACATTGATTCGTTTGTTTCGCCGAATCTTCGGGGAGTCTTGTAAAGCCGGCAGGACAACCCGAAACCGAGGGAACAGTACGGCGGAAACCAACACGTATGTCACTGGCAAGACAATAAGCCATACCCCCACATCTCCCCAAGGCAGGGACAGGAGCATGAGTCCCAAGATCACGATCCCCATCAGGCAAGCGTCAACAAGCCTCAGAGTCGCCTCCAATCTGCTCCCGCAATTCGAACACACTTGCCAGCCATAGAACCATTCGCGCATGCCTCCGCCACGGAAACTAACGCTTGCTTTGCATTTCGGGCATTTGCGTATGGTAAACATGGCACTCGCTCCTTTGACCCGGCAAGGCGGGCAATTGCTTGCTCGGGAGATTCGGGCGTCAATGGTTCCGCGTGCAACAAGTTGCACGCCCCACAAGCTACAAGGTGTCCTTGCTATTTCGCTTCCGGGCGGAGCAGCGGGAAGAGGACCACGTCGCGGATGGAGGTGCTGTTGGTCACGAGCATCACGACGCGGTCGATGCCGATGCCCAGCCCTCCGGCAGGGGGCATGCCGTGCCTCAAGGCCGCGATGAAGTCCTCGTCCATCATCCGCATGGCCGCCGCATCGCCCTCGCCGCGAAGCTGCTTGCGGAAGTTGGCCTCCTGCGCGGCAGGGTCGTTCAACTCCGTGTAGGCGTTGGCGATCTCCATGCCCGCGACGTACAGCTCAAAGCGCAGAGCGACGCCCGGATCGTCATCCTTGCGCCGGGCCAGCGGGCAAAGGTCCGCCGGGTAGTCGATCACAAACGTCGGGCGGTTCGACGCGGCCAGCACCGGCTCGACGGCTGCCTTGAAGACCTCATCGACCACCACCGCGTCGTCCTTGTTGGCCTCCTCGATGCCCAACTGGCGGGCCTTCGCGCGAACGGCGGCTGAATCCCGCATTGCCACGCCCGCATGGCGTGAGAACAACCCCTCGTAGCTTTCTCGCGGCCACGGGGACGCGAAATCAAGCTCGCGCTGGCCAAAAGGCAGCTTCGTTCCCCCGGCAACCTCTCGCGCAGCCGTGGAAATAAGCTGCTCGGTGATCTCCATCATCACCCGGTAGTCGGCGTAGGCCTGGTACAGCTCCAACATGGTGAACTCGGGATTATGCCGCGCGTCCAGCCCCTCGTTGCGGAAGTTGGGGCCGATCTCGAAGACCTTCTCCATCCCGCCCACGAGCAATCGCTTGAGATACAGCTCCGGGCTGATCCGCAGGAACATATCGGCGTCGAGCGTGTTATGGTGCGTCGTGAATGGCCTGGCCGCCCCGCCGCCGTAGATCGGCTGGAGGACCGGCGTTTCCACCTCGACGAACCCGCGCTGCTTGAGCAGCGAGCGGAACAGCTCGATGACGGCGATCCGCTTGTGGAACACCGCCAGCGAACCGGGATTGGTCATCAAGTCGAGATAGCGCTGACGGTAGCGGATCTCAACGTCCTGGAGGCCGTGGAACTTCTCCGGCATGGGGTCCAGGCCCTTGCACAGCAGCGTCAGCCGCTCGGCCCAGACGGTTATCTCGCCGGTCCTGGTCTTGGCGACCGGGCCCCCGACGGCGACGATGTCACCGAAGTCCAGAAGCTTCGCGAGCGTCCAGGGGGTCTCCTCCAGGCCCTTGGGGGGTTTTCCGGGGGTGTCCTTGCGGAGGCATATCTGCATCGTCGCGCTTGAGTCTCGCAGGTGGCAGAAGATCATCTTGCCCATGTCGCGAATGAGCACGAGCCTCCCGGCCACGTCGGCGAACTGATCGTCTTTGCCGTCGACGTACCGGCTCAGCACCTCCGCGATCGGCTGGGCGGAGTCATATCGCCCCCCGTAGGGATCGAAGCCGAGCCGGCGGATCTTCTCCAGCTTGGCGAGCCGGTCTGCCTGGACTTTTTCGAGCATGGATGCGCCCGCCGTCGTGAGGCAAGGAAGGAATCATCGGCCCGGCGGCTGCGCCTGTCAAGGGCGGCGGGCGCGGCGCCTGCGGCCAGCGGCTTGGGCCTTGCGCTGCTCGGCGCAGGGGACCAGGTTGAGCTGCCGCCGCGCCAGGTCCACTCCCGCGATCTTCACGGCCAGGAGGTCGCCGATGCGGATGGTCCTGCCGTTACGCTCGCCGCGGACCTGCCCCATGCGAGCGTTGACCTCCCACCAGTCGTCCCCAAGGTCCTCCAGGCGGATGAGGCCTTCTATCAGCAACCGCTGCAACTGGACGAAGACGCCGAAACTGGCCACGCCCGTCACCACGCCGTCGAAGTCCTCACCGACGCGGCCTTCCAGCATCTGGAGTATGAGCACCTGGCGAAGCTCCTCCTCGGCGGCCTCCGCACGCCGCTCCGCCCCCGTGCAATGCTGGGCGAGCTTGACCAGTTCCGAGACGTCCTCCGGTGGGCGCGAGTCCATCCGCCCGCGGCAGTGGTCGGCGAACAATCGGTGGACCGTCAGGTCCGGGTAGCGGCGGATGGGGCTGGTGAAGTGGCAATAATGGTCGCTGGCCAGGGCGAAATGCCCCACGCGCATGGGGGAGTACTCGGCCTGCTGGAAGGTTTTCAGCACCGCCAGGTTGACCGCGTAGCTTTCGGGCCTGCCGCGGACGGCCTCCAGGAGGTTCTGCAAGTCCCGCCGGGTGAAGGCAGGCGGCAGCCTGTGCCCCGCCGCGCGAAGGAACGCCGAAAGCTCCGCCGACGAGGAAGCCTCTGGGGCGGGGTGGATCCGCCGCAGGCAAGGGCGGTTGAGCCGCTCCATCAGGTCCGCCACCGCCTCGTTGGCCTCGACCATGAACATCTCGATCACGGTGTGGGTGTAGGCGTCGTCCTCCGGCTTGGCGTCGGTGACGCGGCCGGCCTCGTCGATGATCAGTTGGACTTCCGGCAGCTCCAGGTGGAGCATCCCGGCTTCTCTCCTGCGCTGCTCGATCCGCCTGGCCAGACCAAGGCAGCCCCGCATAAGCTCCACGACCTTGGGCGGATAGCCGCCGACCTTGCCGTCGCAGATGTCCTGCGCCTGGGCGTAGGTCAGCCGCCTTGTCGAGCGGATGACCGTCTCGGCGAATTCCCTTCGTACGACGCGGGCCTGGGCGTCATAGGTGACAAAGACGCTCTTGCAGTACCGGTTCCTGCCCTCCTGTAGGCTGCAAACGCCGTTGGACAGGACCTCCGGCAGCATGGGCACGACCTTGCGGGGGAAATAGACGCTCGTGCCGCGGCGGCGTGCCTCTTCGTCGATGGTTCCGCCTTCGCGGACAAAGTGCGAGACGTCGGCGATGTGCACCCCCAGCGTGACCTCCTCGCCCCGCCGCGCCAGGCTGATTGCGTCGTCAAAGTCGCGGGCGTCGGGGGGATCGATCGTGACGATGGTCTGACCGGTCAGGTCCCGCCGGCCGTCGAAGGCATCGGGATCGAATCCCTCCGCCGACCGCCTGGCTTCTTCCAGCGCGGCCTCGGAGAAGGCATCCTCAAGCCCGTGGGCGCGGATCACGGCCTGCGTCTCGACCTCAATCTGCCCGGAGGGGCCTAGCACCTCCACCAGCACGCCTTCGGGCAGCTCTCCGGGGCCGG
>Ga0315291_10003676_pt1 | contig 19822 bp, 17 predicted proteins | sample YL17G12_20_MG_FD_203070 | JGI IMG/M metagenome (GOLD analysis project Ga0315291, IMG submission 203070) | Sediment microbial communities from Yellowstone Lake, YNP, Wyoming, USA - YL17G12_20 | ecosystem: Environmental > Aquatic > Freshwater > Lake > Sediment | place: USA: Wyoming | collected...
GGTGGCGCGGCCCCTTCCTTACGGCGGTCTGCGCGGCCAGCGCAGACAATCCCGCCCTCTCCGCCAAAAAACCTCACCGAAAGGTGGGGTTTTTTGGCGGAAAAAGCAGATGAGAACCGCCGCCGAAAGGCGTTTTGTCCCCTTTATCTTAGCAACAAATTTTGGGCCCAATCGATAATCTAGATGAGATAGGAGATAGGTATGCCCGAAGAAGTTTCGGCCAATTCTAATATTGGTGCTTACCCAGAGCGGGGTCCAAATGGGTGGTATATTGATCCCTCTAGTGTTGAACCCATTGTAAATCTTGTTGACTAATATTTTGATAGGTCACTTGTTTTAACCGGCAAAGCAAAAATCAACTACGAAACTTGCCCTTTATTACAATTCCCTACGAATGAGTTTAACTACCCTGTTGCACTTAGATATATAGAAGGTAGGGGAGGTGTTTACCTGGGCACGGGGATGACCCTCCCTTTTACTCACGCCGCATACCAAAGGGCGACTCACGCCTACATCGTGGATTATAACGCCTCTGTCCCTTTTCTTGAAGTTCCTATCTATGGAGCCATGTTGTGTATGGCAAAAAACCGTGCCGAGTTTATCTCACTTGCGCTTCAGAAACCACTTCCAACTGTTATTAAACTTTTTTCCGATCAGAAGGCCGGCGATTCTCTCATAGAAATTATCGACTCCACCTGTAATCGCGACCTTCAGTTTGCAAAAATTGTTCAAGAGACCGCGACCACAAGCATTTTTTCTCGAGCACCGATACAAGGTCCGTTACAATACTATTCGTCTTCAGTGTTTGAGCTCTTTTCAAGAGTTCCCGCCCTTTCTGTGCTTGCACTAGATGATGGTACGGGTCGTGGCGGGCCGCTTTCAAGCGAGGAGGCATATAACCTTCACCGGAATCTGTTTCTAGGGGGAAAGATTACAGGAGCCCCGTTTGATATGATGTCAAGTGCAGATATGTCACGTATTCAAGAAACACCCGGAGTTATTTACATTTCAAATGTGGAAGAATGGTTGCAACTTAATGATGTTCCCCCTGAAAAAGTCCATGATTTTTACAAAAACATGTCATTTATGGCTGCAAAGGATACTCTTGTTATACATGCGATGATGATAAGTGACGTAGAAGTTGAACCAGTTAGAGAATGGATTAGTGGTGCAATACCGCTTTCAGAACCTCCTAAAGAAGCGGGCGGTATCGCAATTAAGTTTATTCCGCCCAGGATTTATTTGACATCAATTGGAGGAGGTAATTTTAGCGCTGGTATGAAAATGAAGTTGATAACTTATTTTGCCAAAGGCACCTTTTTGGAAAATGTGTTTGTCGAAATTGCCGAGGTTATACGAAAGCCGATTTCACCAGATGAGTTTGACTCCTTGATGGTTGATAAACCTGCATACAAAAGCCTTTCTAAGGTTGAAAGAAACCTCCTCAAAATCAATTTATTGAAAGTGGGAGTTTTAAACAGACCTGAGGGAAACACAAAACTGGCAGATGAACTTCGAACACAATTGGACGGGCTCCGCCCTGAATTGTTGGCTTTGGGGTTCATGGTAAAAAGGATTATAAAGGAGCGGGTAACCGACGCGATTGGCGCAAAAAGATACGAATATTTCTGGGAACTCCTTGGCGAATATGACCGTGCAATACAAAACCAGCCGGATCACGCCGAACAAGTGGGAATCTTTGCCGATCTTGAATCAGATGTGTTGAGATTATATAATTCAACTCCCCAAGTTTACAACGTGTTTCGCACAGTTCGAAATGCTATCGAAAAAAGCATTGAAACATTCTTGGGCGAGGCGTGGCAAATCCTTTCAAAAGATAAAAGGAAGGTTTATCTGGATCAAAGGGCCGACGCCATAACACCGCGGCTATCAGGCGAATATGATGAAGAGATTACCGGTCTTTCAGTCGAGGATGATCAGGCAATATACAGCATAGAAACAGACGGCATGAATGACTATTTCGAAGATGAAAACGTCTCCATTCTGCCGGGCAATATTATACCCGTCGAAATCCCGATGGCCGAATTTTTACCCTGATTGACTGTTTGAATTATATTGTGTAAGAAAGTTTTTATATGTTTTCTATCAAAACTCAAATCTCCTTAGCATTTCTCGTATTCATCTTGTTTTATATATTCGTATGTCCGACTGGAACCACCAAGACTTCCAGAAAATGCCTACGTGATTAACAATCATATATTCAGCAATCTATGATTATCCCTTAACCACTCTCTGTGCTGCTTATAATCCGGCATTACGCTTCGAACTACATTCCAGAACCTCTGTGAATGATGTCTTTCCCTTAGATGCGCCAACTCGTGAGTGACAACATAATCAACAATTTTTATAGGAGCCATTATAAGACGCCAACTGAAATTCAATGTACCCTTATGACCACAGGAACCCCATCTATTTTTTGCATCTGTAATTGAAATCTTTCTGTAATTTGATAATTCCGCCATATCGGCATATCTAGCCACTCTCTTTGTGATTACATCATAAGCTTCCCTTTTATACCACGCCGTGAACAGCTCTTTTGCCTTAAACGTAAATTGTCCGGAAAGCTTGAATTCATGCCCATTGAATAAAAGCGGCTCATCATCATCATCAACTAAGAATAGTTTGTAGATTTCCCCAAGATATAAGAATCCCTCACCATTTATGAACTCTTTCCTAATTTGAGGGCGATATACTTCAAGTGCAACTCTTTGCTTATCCAGTATCCAAGAACGCTTTTTATCAACGAACCTAAATATTACTTCTTCCGAAACCATTTGAGGTGCGCGAACAATAAGCTTTGAATCCGGTTCTATCTGCAAAGCCAGTGTTTTTCTTTTTGAACGAATAATTTTATCAATTAGTATTTCCGGCATAACGTTTAAACCGTTGCTTCATACTCTCAGCAAATAGCAAAAAATATGTTAATTGTTAAGTAATTACTCCCCTCGCCACTTCAATGCAAGAGGAGCTAGAAGAGCCCCTCCGCGCCAGACTGCAACCATATCGAAGCAACCTATAAGGGCTGGCAAAATCAATATATGGGGTGTATAAATGCGGACAGAAATGAACAGGAACTCCGTCGAAAGGAGATTGCGATGGATATAAAAAAGAAATTCAACCCTTCGACGTTGCTCAGGGCAGGCGAAATGTCGGTTCTGGCGCCGCTGCTTACTATATATACGCTCGTTTATCTGGGCCTCATGATTTATGACTTTGCGTGGTTATGAGTTTCAAACCGGAATTCACAATGCCAAACGATCTTTCCAAGATCGCGCTGCAGGTGCTGGGAATCTTTTTCGGATCCAAGGCCTCGAAAAAGATCTACGAGATGAAAACGGGTAAGAGCGCCGAGATAGCCCTGACGCGCGAACAAACAGTTCCGGAGATGATAAAGGAGCGCGGCAAAGTCCAAAGAAAAGACGTGATGGCTGCGCTCAAGGTTTCCGACAGCACTGCCGGCCGTCTTCTGGCAGAGATGGAAAAAAAGGGACTTGTGAAGCAGGTCGGGGAGCATAAGGATGCTTATTATGTAGCTGGAAAAGAAGCGTGATCTACCCCACCCTCACCCTCCCCTTACAAAGGGGAGGGAAATTCATTGACTCATTACGACCCCCGCCACTAAAACGTCGGCGGGCAAGCAAATACAGCTCAAATACGACTCACTTATGACTCATGCCTAAAAACGTGAGTCGTAAGTATGCCTCAATACGACTCAATACGACTCAAATACGACACGGATACGACTCAAAATAGCCCAAATACGGCTCACGGGGAGGAATTATCTTGAAGGGATTTTTTCAACCCCGCCCATGTAGGGCTTCAAAGCCTTCGGTATCAGGACGCTTCCGTCTTTCTGCTGGTAATTTTCAAGTATCGCGATGAGCGCGCGGCTGATTGCGATCGCGGTTCCGTTCAACATGTGCACAAAGACCGGTTTCTTTTCCCCTTCGCGCCTGAATTTGATTCCAAGGCGCCTTGCCTGATAATCCGTGCAATTTGACGTGGACGTCACCTCGCCCCAGTCGCCATTCTCCCCGCGGCCCGGCATCCACGCCTCAAGGTCGTATTTGCGGTAAGCCGGGCCGCCCAGATCGCCTGTGCAAATATCCACAACGCGATATGGAATCCCAAGCCCGCTGAACAGCTTTTCTTCGTATTTCACAAACTCTTCATGCGTCTCCCCCGATTTTTCAGGGGCCGTGAACGCGAACATCTCGATCTTCGTGAATTGATGGACGCGATATAAACCCTTCGACTCTTTGCCCGCCGCGCCGGCTTCAGTGCGGAAGCAATGGGAGACGCCGACATATTTCAAAGGCAATTCAGACTCGTCGAGTATGCGATCAGCCAGCATCCCGCCCAATGTTATTTCGGCAGTTGCGATAAGACAAAGATCCGTGTTCTCGATAGAGTAAATCTGTGTTTCGGCGCCGCGGGGATTGAAGCCGATACCGTCCAGAATTTCCGCGCGGGCGAGGTCGGGCGTTATGATAGGCGCAAATCCTTCTTTGCGGAGCATATAGAGCGCGTATTGTATGAGCGCGAACTCCAGAAGGACCGCTTCATTTTTGAGGTAGTAAAATTTTTGTCCCGACACATTTGCGGCAGTTTCAAAATCGATGAGATCAAGATCTTTTCCGATCGCTACATGGTCTTTGGGTTTAAAGTCGAACTTTGTGGGCGATCCGTTCCTTCGGATCTCCTTATTTCCCTCTTCGCCGGCCGCGACAGGCGCGTCGGGATGGGTCATGTTCGGAATCTGCCGCAGGATGTGATCTACGCCGGAAGCGATTTGAGCGAGATTTGCCTCTTCATCCGCTGCAGCCTGCTTCAACTCCCGCCCCTTTGCGATAAGCTTTTCGCGTTCCTCTGGCGGAAGTTTAGCCTTCATTGCGTCAGCATTTTCGTTTTGCAGGCGGTGCAGATCTTCGACGCGCTTGAGCAGATTACGGCGCTCCTCGTCCAGCGCCACTAGGCGGTCCACGTCTGCTTTGATATTCCGCCTCTGGCAGTTTTGTTTTACGGCGTCGATATTTGAAAGGACGAACTTTAGATCCAACATAAAGATACCCCTCCTTTGTAAGGAGGGGTCAGGGGAGGTAGGTCTACCCCACCCTCACCCTCCCCTTACAAAGGGGAGGGTGAGATTATTTTTTCAACTCCTCGTCGATGATCTCCTTGAACGATGTGATCGGTTGCGCGCCGGATAATTGAATTCCGTTTACGAAATATGCGGGTGTTCCGGAAACGCCGACCAGAAGTCCCCTCTCGATGTTTCCTTCAACGTCTTTTGCGTGCTGGCCCTTGTCAAGACACTTATCGAACTTTGAAGTGTTGAGCCCCAGCTCCTTCGCGTATTTTTTGAGATCGTCCGGTGTAAGGCTGGTCTGGTTGTCAAAAATCTTCTTGTTGTAATCAAAATACTTATCCTGATCCCCCGCGCAGCGCGCGGCCTCATGCGCCTTCTTTGCGAACTGGTGGAACGAAAGCGGGAAATCCATGAACACGTAGCGCAGATTGTCTTTGTAATCACCCGTGAGTTGCCAGATCGTCGGGCGGATGCGCTTGCAGAACGGGCACTGATAATCGGAGAACTCGACCAGCGTGACCTTTGCATCCTTCGGCCCCATAGCCGGAGAATCGGATACGTCGATTTTCACGCGCGGCGGTTCGATCAAAACCTTCACATCCGCTTCACTCTCAAGTTTTGCAATCAGATCCTGCTTCGCCTTGTTTTTCTTGTTTTGCTTGAGGAAGGCGATGATCTGATCCTTCACCTTTTCAAAGGACAGTGTGTCTTTCCCTTTTTTCGCATCGTAGAGCGCCTTGATCTCTTCTTCAGAAGGCTCCACGACCTTTGAGTCGATCTCCTCCTTCACATAGTCCTCGACGCTCTTGCCGTTTTTCTTTGCAGCATTTTCAAGGAGCCGCTTTTCGATCAGATCTTCCAGCCCTTGCTTTTTGATCTGATAAATTTGCGTATCAATCCGCTGCATCTGATTTTTGACTTGGGTGTCAAGCTCGGCAGCCGAGATGGCAACGCCGTTAATCGTCGCCACCACATCCTGTTTCAGCTGGGTCGTTGAGGACTCGCCCCCCTTTGAGCAGCCGGCGTAGAGGGCCAGCAAGGCCGGAAGAACCGCAAAAATCGCTGTCTTTTTCATAAGTTATCTCCTTTTTCATTGAAAAATATGAACTTTTTTGGACCGTAGCACCCAATCGGGGCCGTTGCAATAAAAAATAGGTAGAATCCACGCAACATTTATTCAAAGATGCCGATACCTATAATGAGGAGGGGTCAGGGGTGAAATTGAGATTTTTCCCACTGATTGGCGGTATTATAACCGCCGTCTTTTTTAATATCCCGGCATTGGCAGGAGGGAAGGTCGATCCTTTCCTTCGCGTCTTTCCGCCATCGCAATCGCATGTTCAATCGGGCGGTTTGTCCAAGGCGATGGCCGTCTCACAGCCGGTCTACGATGTCTTCATAAAAACTTTCGATACAGAAGCCACAAGGGATGCGATTGAAAGTGCAGGCGGTGAGACGAGGGTTGTTGTGGGAAACATCATCACGGCGTCGATTCCTGCGGATTCAGTCGAAGAGTTGGCAGGCCGTGAAGAGGTGGTCTTCATCGAGGCCGCGAAGCCGCTTTCAATAAGGAACGATCTCGCCAGAACCGATATCAACGCGGGCGAAGTACAAAATGGCGTTGAGCTGCCGATGGCCCTGACAGGCGCCAACACGATCGTCGGCATCGTCGACACAGGCATCGACTACACGCACCCCGATTTTCTTGATGCATCCGGGAAAAACCGCATACTTTATCTGTGGGATCAGATGAGCACGCGCGGCCAGGGGCCCGCGGAGATAGAAAACACATACGGCAACGAGTGCAGTACGGACGATATCGCGATGGCAAGGTGCCTTTCGATTGACAGCACCGGCCACGGGACGCACATCACGGGAACGGCCGCGGCAAGGAACGACAAATACGGCGGCGTTGCGCCCGACGCGTTCATCATCGCGGTCCGTTACAAGGCGGAGGTTGAATTCAACGACGGTTACGCGAACACCGTATTTTCCACGACGATCTGCGAAGGGGCGTATTACATATTCAAAAAGGCGGAAGCGCTGGGCCTGCCCGCGGTGGTCAACTTGAGCCTCGGCTCGCACATCGGCCCGCACGACGGAACGTCGCTTTTTGAGGAATGTCTGGACGGTCTGGTCGAGGGATCCAAGGGCCGCGCAATCGTAGTTGCAGCAGGAAATGAATCGAGCGACGAGGATTATTTCACGGGCCTGCATGCAGGCTACGATGTGAACGGTGATGCGGCCACAAATTTTGTCGTGAGGAACTTCACGGCGGGCCGCCTGTTTTACATCGACATCTGGGGCGAGGCAGACAGCGATTTGAGCTTCGGCCTTCAGATGAATGAAGGCAAAACAAGGAGCAGCTCCAAAACCGCCGGGCAATCAGGCATGGTGGGGATGGGCGATTCCATGGACGGAAATTTTTTGAGGGGCAAGGTCTCATATGTCATCAATGCGACTGAAACCCAGAGCCCCCTGAACGGCAAGCCGCATGTGGGAATTCTTATCACCTTCAGCGATTCCGTTACAAAACCGGAGCATTACAGTTTTGATCTTATGGTTTCAGGCATGGGCCGCTTTAATGCGTGGCTTTTCCCTGACAAGCCGGCAACGGTAATCAATTTTACGGAATTCGACGGCCGTGTGGCGGGCATTGTTTTTGTGGCGGGAGACAGGGTCATGAACATCGCGGTCCCCGCGACCGCAAAAAACGTCATAGCCGTAGGGGCATATGCGACGAGGAACCAGTGGGACAAGGGCAATGGATGCTGTCAGGTGTCTTATCCGATGGGGGAACTTCTTGAATTCAGCAGCGTGGGTCCGGCGGCAAATCCCTCTCTCACGGGGCAAAAACCGGAGATCACAGCGCCCGGCGGCATGATCGCCTCCGCAATGTCATCCGATACGGTGACAGACGATGTTTTCGTTACGGCGGACGGCAAGCACATGCTCATGGCGGGTACAAGCATGGCATCACCGTTTGTGGCGGGAACGGTCGCGCTCCTTTTCTCTGCAAATCCGAATTATACATACACCGATGTCGAAAATTACCTCACGCAAAGCGCGTATGTCGATCAATACGTGGGCCAGGTTCCCAACGATCGCTGGGGATACGGGAAGCTCGATGTTTATGCCGCGGTGGAGGCGGCGATAGGCGGAGGGGCCAGCGGCAACTCGATAAATAATCCCGATCTCACTGTCCCGGAGGGCGAGGCCGGGAGCTCGTCATCGTCCTGCCAGCTTAACCCGACGGCAGAACCGCATCAGCGCGCAGCAATCCTTATAATGTTTGTCCTCACATCGGCAGCTGTGATTTTCAGGCGCCGCGCTTAAATATCATAATACAGACTGAACTCAAACGGCACCGGGCGCAGGCGCATCGGCTGGACCTCGTTTTCCATTTTGTATGAGATCCACATGTCGATCACATCTTGAGTGAAGACGTCGCCGCGGAGCAGGAACGCATGATCTTTTTCGAGTGCCGCAAGCGCCTCATCAAGGGAGGCCGGCGCGTGTTTGACATTCTTGAGCTCCTCCGGCGTCAACTTATAGATGTTTTTGTCCAGCGGTTCTCCCGGCGAGAGGCGGTTCTGGACGCCGTCAAGGCCGGCCATGAGTATTGCGGCAAACGCAAGATAACCGTTGCATGAGGGGTCGGGCGTCCGGAACTCGACGCGCTTCGACTTGGGACTTGCCGAGTACATGGGGATCCTTATTGCAGCGGACCTGTTTCGTGACGAATAGGCCAGATTGATCGGCGCTTCATATCCGGGGACGAGCCTCCGGTATGAATTGGTGGTAGGATTTGCAAATGCGCAGATGGCGCTTGCATGTTTAAGCAGGCCGCCGATGAAATGGAGCGCCATCTCCGAAAGCCCGCCGTAACGGTCGCCCGCGAAGAGGGGCTTGTCGCCCTTCCACAGCGAGATGTGGACGTGCATGCCGCTTCCGTTGTCTTCGAAGAGCGGCTTCGGCATGAATGTCACGGTCTTTCCATGGCGGTGCGCGACGTTTTTCACGACGTATTTGAACCACAAAAGCTGATCGCCCATTTCGGTCAAGGGCGAGTAGCGCATGTCGATCTCCGCCTGGCCCGCGGTTGCAACTTCATGGTGCTGGCACTCGACGTTGATTCCCACTTTTTGCATCTCCAAAACCATTTCAGTCCTCAAATCCTGCTGGGAGTCGGTAGGTGAAACCGGAAAATATCCTTCTTTGTAGCGCGGCTTGTAGCCCAAGTTCGGCTTTTCATCGCGTCCGCTGTTCCAGCGCCCCTCGTCTGAATCGATGTGGTAGAAGCCCTCGTTTGTCGTTTGATCGAAACGGATGCTGTCGAAGATGAAGAATTCCGCTTCAGGTCCGAAGTATGCAGTGTCCGCGAGGCCGGTCGATTTGAGATACGCCTCGGCCTTTTTTGCGATGTAGCGCGGGTCGCGCGTGTACGGCTCCTTCGTGATGGGATCGACGATGTTTCCTATCATGGACATCGTCGGTTCGCTCATGAATGGGTCCATCACCGCTGTTGTCGGATCCGGGATGATGACCATATCGGAGGAGTGGATCGGTTGCCAGCCGCGGATGGACGATCCGTCAAAGCCGAATCCCTCTTCAAGAGATGAGGGCGAAACTTCGGAGAGGGGCACGCTGAAGTGCTGCCATACCCCGGGGAAATCGACGAACTTGAAATCCACCATCTTCGCTTTGTTCTCTTCGGCAACACGTAAGGCCTTTTGGATATCCATTTATTTCTCCTTTTTTATGAATTCCCTCCCTTTGTAAGGGAGGGTTAGGGAGGGTAGACCTTGATCTACCTCCCCCACCCCTCCTTACAAAGGAGGGGCATGCCGGATTAAATTGCGGATTCGCCGGTTTCGCCCGTGCGTATGCGGACCGCATCGTCGACCGACGTTACAAAAATTTTTCCGTCGCCTATGCGGCCGGTGTGCGCCGCTTTCGCTATGGCATCGACGACGGCGCGCACCTTGTCTTCCGGAAGAACGATCTCGATCTTGACCTTCGGCAGAAAATCCACGACGTATTCCGCGCCGCGGTAGATTTCAGTGTGGCCCTTTTGACGGCCGAAACCCTTCACCTCCGTGATGGTGATCCCCTGAACGCCCACTTCGCCAAGCGCCTCTTTCACGTCGTCCAGCTTGAAGGGTTTTATTATCGCTTCTATTTTCTTCATAAAATGTCGGGGTGAGAGGATTCGAACCTCCGACCTCTTGGTCCCGAACCAAGCGCTCTAAACCAGACTGAGCTACACCCCGGAAACTGATTGAGGGTTCGTATCACGATCAGCTAAAATCTCAAGACCTAAAAGAACCCTGCCTGAAGCCCCACGCGTATGCGATGATTCAACTGGTCGCCCCCCGGCAGCTTGTTTATGAGCGCCGAATAATCCGCCTGCAGCTTCAAGGGATGGCCGTAAAAGTAGTAATTCAAGCCTCCAGATATCTCGTAGTAATCATTTTGAGGCCCGGAGTATTTGAGAAGGTTTCCCTGCGCGGCGAGCTCCAAATGCTTTGGAATGACGAAATAACCCGCCTGCGCCGCCATCGCGTAATGTTTAAAGTGCTGGGTCCTGTCATAAAAAATTATGAATTCAGGGACGAAGGAAAACCCTTTGTAGCGGAACACAAGGTTTGTCTGGCCGCGAAACGAAGTGTCTCCGGCATTTATGCTCGCGGGCGCGGCGACCGGATAATCCCAGCGCTCATAGGCCCCGGAGAGGGTCAGGGCAAATTGCGGCTTTTCCGAATAGTTTACGTCGGCCACGCCCAGTTCAGGTTTGCCCAGAATATTGTAGGTGATGCAGGGGCCGATCCTGAACGATTTGTTGAAATTGCGGTTGTCGAAATTCGACCCGTTGACGGCAAAAATTTCATAATCCAGCTTCTTACCGATGGTCCCCAGGAGATCTAGACCGGTTTGGAAGTTGGGCGTAAAAGGCTCCGCGGTCGCGATGATGGGAAAATTCTCGAACTGCAAAAGATTGCTCGCGCGGAAGAAGTATTCAGTCGGCGGTATGAATTCCCCGAACCTCACCTGGAATTCGTCCGCGAAACGGTACTGCGCCCACAGATAAAGGAGCCTGAAATTTCTGTCGGTCCTGTCGGTGACGGTGAACGTCGACGTGTCGCCGCCGGAATCCTGAACGGTGTATATCGTTACGCCGTTGTTGACCGGCACGCTGTATTGCGTCGCCATTTCGGTCATGATCATGTATGTGAAATTTTTGGTGAAGGCGTTGCCGGAGAGGAGCAATCGCGCCCGCTGAATTCCGAACGTGTTGACGTCCACCGCGGCCTCATTGATGTCGTATTCATAAAAGATTTCCGCAAAAAATCTCACCTTGAATGCATACGCATCATCTTGGGATTTGATGAAGAAGCCGTGGTCGTATCCCGACTGCCCGCCCTTCGAAACCTTCAGTTCGCCGATCTCTTTTTTGAGGTTTTCGATCTCCGCCTGCTGGGCCTTCAGCGTCTCTTCGATGGTCGGGCCCTTCGGCGCCGCATCCCTTTTCTTGGCGATCGCCGGTGCCGAAATGAGCATTATAAAGGCCGCGAACGCTGCAATTGCTGATTTGAATTTCATCTCCCCTCCTGAATGATTGAGCGGGCTAACACGCTTAAATAAACACTGCAAGGGGTTTTCAAATGGACTCGAGCGGTGGATAGTGCTATATAACGCCCCAACGCCAACAAAGGGAAAGGAGGCAGGATGAAGAAATTATTAGCAGTGGTTGTAGGTATCGCGATTGTCGGTGCAGCAGGGGTGGCCATGAGCCAGTATGCCAATTGTTAAGGCTTTTAAGGCGGACACGTTTAGGAGTGACGCGATCAAATTTGATACGTCAAAAGTAGGCGTTTGGTATTTCTTTGGCCCGGAAACCTCTATTAAGTGCGTTAAGGCTGCCAACGCGCCATATTGGATCGCAGACAATGTCTATGCGTATGATCAAACTGCAAATGTTTGGTATTATGGGTATGCGAGATTTTCCGGCGATGCATATGGAGATTTAGTTGCTTATACTCAAAATCCCACATACTGGAAGGAATTCTATAAGAATAACATGATCTGGTGGGCAACGGGAAAAAATACCGCATTTGATTACACACAGGATGCTATAACGAGTGCCACGAATTCCATCAAGAAACCGTGGGCAACATCAAATGTTTACGAATTTAATTTTAATTTCTAGAATCTTTTATTCCCTTTATGGCGTAAAAAGCCGGCCATGGTGGCCGGTTTTTTTTTGATGTCATTGCGAACCCGGAGGGCGAAGCAATCCCGCGTTCGCAATGACCGCTTGTTTTTTTCGTAGGGCGGTGCTATTTGCAACAGAAGGATGTGCGCGAAGAAAACGAAGAAAAAAATGTGGCTAAATGACCCCATAGCTTTTCTGGAATCGCAATGGCCCGGCAAGCCCTCAAGGGAGATCAAAGAGGCGTTTGCAGCGCTTAAAGGTATCCTTAAAAAGGAGGCGCCGAAAGGGCGCGAAAGGGCCGAGGCCGGCGCTCCCCCGAAACATTTCAACATTCTGGACGTCGTCCGCCGCACCTGCGCCACGCACGATTTTTTATTTCTCTCCCGCCAGCTCACATATCACATAGCCGCGGCGGCCGAGACGAGGAGGTCGTCGGGCCGGGAAAGCCAGATTGAAGCGATAATCTCGGAGCTCATAGGCCACATCGCGAGGCGCGCGCCGCGCGGGAGCCAGATTGATATTGAGATAAAAGAAACGACGCTCAAGCAAAATCCCGCAGTGGAGCTGCTCTTCAGGGCGGCCGACGAAAAAACAGAGGGTCTCGATAAGACCGCATTTTTAAAGCAGCTCTCCGAATCTCCGATAATCGCATGCAAAGAGGCGCTTCTCAAAGAGGGCGGACAGTTCTCTGCGGACCTGCCTGAACCCCGGCGCCCCGTCTTTAAGGTCGTCCTCAAAACAATCGAAGCAGAGAGGCTTGCCGCAGGCGACCACGAAGTCTTCAAATACGACATAGCGATAAAGAACATCACCAGTGTCAGAAAGAGGTTCGGCATAAAAAAGAGCCAGTCGCTCGTTCACCAGATTGAGGAATTTGTGCGCTTGCTCGTCAGACATCCGATAGACATTGTGACGTCAATGTATGACAGGGGGATCATAACCGCGATCTACGAGACACAGAAAGGTGCGGCGCAGTCGGTGGCAGGCAGGATCTCATCGCGATTGGGGGCTGAAAAATTCAAGATAGGGAAGATGCAGGTGGATCTGGATTTCGGATACCGCCTCTCCGCCTTGCCGGCCATTCCATTGAAGCGCATCGCCGATACCAGCCGCTAAAATCTATGGAATGGACCGAATTCGCGATTCAATTTTTTCAATTCAGGTTGTGGCTCTTCTATATTGTCGCCGCACTTTATGTTGTGCCGCTCCTGCGCCTTGTCAGTTTCCCTTTGAGTCTCGGCCATCCGTTCTTCATGTTTTTCAACAAGAGCCTCGGGCTTCTTGAGCATGCCGTCTCATGGTTCCGCGACACGGTCGTGGTCCTGTATCTTTTTTCGTTCGGCCTTTGGCATCTCTTCTTCGGGATCGATACTGCGCATCAGGGGAAAATAATTTTGGGCATTGCGGCGCTGGCCCTTGTCGCTTTGTCGGCCGCAAATCGCGTGTGGAAGAAAAACGCGAGGCAAAGGCTCATCGATTTTGTCCGCCATTATCCGACGATCCATCCGAAGGAATTTTTCTCGCATCTTCTCTGCTCCTCTGGCGGATTCAGGCATTCTCTCCCCAAGAGGCCCTACCGTCTTGTGGACCCCGCACATCTCGATTTCAGATCAAAAAACGGGAAGAGGCTCCCGATCAGAAATGTCATAGCAGAAATCTGGAGCACGATCTGGTGCACAAGGCTTTCGCTTCTCGCCCTGAAATGGAGGGGAAGGGATTTTCTGCGAAGCGTCGCATCGGCGATGGCCGTCATCTGGGGGACGAGGATGGCGGAGCTCTCAAGGGCCGAAGTGATCGTGGATGGTGCGGACAGATTAAGCGAAATTCACGGTTTCAATATATACGTCTTCAACCATTCGAGCTTTTTTGACTTTGCGATGGTGCCCGTCGTGATGGCGGCAAGGGCGGGCGCGGTTCTGGGCGACATGAACAACTTTCCGAGATTTCTGGTCGCGAAGGACCATTTTCTGGACAACCCCGTCTTCCACAGGATTTTGGGGATCGGCCGCGTTGCGGAAGAGGCCGGAATGGTCTTCGTGGAGCGCAAGGAAAAAGAGGCGGCCGCCCGCGTTGTCGTCGAGGATGCCGCAGTAAAACTTGTCCGCGACGGGATCGATCTTGCAGTCTTCCCGCAGGGGACGCGCGCCGTCCCCAAGATAGCCGCAAACGGCGAGAGGTTAGAGGCCGGATATTACACCGTCGGAAGGCCCGCCAGGATGAAGCGCGACGGCGATCACATAAAGAAGGGCGCCGCACACATTGCGACGTGCGCGGCCATAATACTCGCGCAGGAGAAAATCGATGCGGACATCAATATCGTCCCGGTCGCCATCAAGGGGACGTCTATCATCGCGCCGAAGGGCACCATGCGTATGAAATCTTCAGTCACGGTTCGCTTGAATGTCGGGAATCCCATAATCGTCAGGACTGCCGAGGTCAAAGGGATAGACGACGATTCGGGACAGGCATACACCGATTTTGTGAGAAGGCTCCACGAGCGCATCGATCACGAGCTCAAATCGGTCGTCGGAGTCCACGCGAACCTTGAGCGTCGCTTCTTCGAAGATATGAGGATGGTTGCGGAGCCTTTGGACATCGAGGAGATGGCGATCGCCATGAAGCCGTGGCGCGGCGACGACTATCTCGTCCACGCAATTCTGGATTGCATCTATGCCTGCAAGCCCAACGACTGGTATCCGCTGCTCGGGCGCCTGATGTATCTCATCAGAAACGATGCGCCCCGCGATGATTTTTTGGCCTTCAAAGGGGAGATCGTGGATAAAATTTCTGGGTAGTCATTGCGAGGCCCCGAAGGGGCCGTGGCAATCCCATGGGATTGCTTCACTTCGTTCGCAATGACCCAATCGCATCAGAATAGTTTTTCGCTTCGAACACCGCCGAGCCTGCGACGATTATCGAGGCGCCGGCTTTAATAACTTTACTGACGTTATCCGCTTTGATTCCTCCATCCACTTCAATTGGAATCGAAATCTTTTTTGCCTCAAGGTAATTTTTCAGATCGCTTATCTTTTTCGTGCATGACTCGATATACGATTGGCCGCCAAAACCCGGATTGACCGTCATTATCAAGATGAAGTCGGCAAGTTCCGCGAAGGGATATATCTTTTCAACCGGCGTCGGAGGATTTATAACAGCCCCCGCCTTGCAGCCGAGTTTTTTTATCGCCGGCAAAAGTTTTGAAAGATCGCTTGTCTCAACATGCACCGAAATCCAATCCGCCCCGGCCTTTGCAAAGGCCTCTATATATTTTTCAGGGTTTTCGATCATCAGGTGGCAATCGAGGGGCAGCTTCGTCATGGGACGGAGCGATTTGACGACCGGCGGCCCGATCGTGATGTTAGGCACGAAATGTCCGTCCATCACGTCGACGTGGATCACATCGGCGCCCGCCTTTTCAACGGTCTTTATTTCTTCGCCCAGGCGGGCAAAATCCGCAGAAAGTATCGAAGGTGCGATCTGTATCTTCATATTTAATACCCCTCTTTTGTAAGGAGGGGAAAGGGGCGGTAGATCTACCCCACCCAACCTCCCCTTACAAAGGGGAGGTGAATCTTGTTCCAACCGGAATCGGATGTCCCCTCAAAAATGAATCAGCCGTCATCCTCTTTTTTCCTTCGAGCTGCACTTCGAGAAGATACAGAGTTCCTTCACCCGTTGCAACCGCAAGGTTTTTGTCGGCAGAAACGACAGTGCCCGGTGCCCCGTTTATTTTGTCGTCAGATTTCTTCGCCCCGAATATCCGCAGCACCTTGCCGTCAAGATGTGTGTATGCGACGGGCCACGGCTGCATCCCTCGTATCAAATTGAATATTTCACTCGCTTGTTTTTTCCAGTCAATGAGCCCGTCCTCTTTTTTGAGTATCGGGGCCAACGTCGCCTCTGCGTCATCTTGCGGCCTCGGCCGGATCTTCTTTTTTTCGATACCGTCAATCGTTTCGATCAAAAGTTCCGCCCCGATTGCGGCCAGGCAGTCGTGCAGCTCTATTGCAGTCTCCTCCGGCTCAATTTGCGCCTCTTTTTGGAGCAGTATATCTCCCGCGTCCATCCTTTCGCCGACCATCATCGTGGTGACGCCCGTTGTCTTCTCGCCCTTTGCTATCGCCCAGTTGATCGGAGCGGCGCCGCGGTATTTTGGCAGAAGCGACGCATGGACGTTGATCGCGCGATGCGGCGCCAGTTCAAGGAGGGCCTTCGGTAAAAACTTTCCGTAGGCGACAACCGCAACCAGTTGGGGTTTGGCTTCGGAAATTCGCATGATTGAATTTTCGTCTTTCAATGTCTTCGGCTGAAAAAGCGGAAGTCTTTTTGAATTTGCGAATGCGGCGACGGGGCAGCTGCGGACCTTCAAGCCCCGTCCGGCCGGCTTGTCGCACTGCGTGACCACAAGCGAGACTTCATGTCCTTTTTGGATGAGGGCATCAAGAGAGGGGACCGCAAATGCCGCGCTGCCCATGAAGACGATCTTCATTGGCTCCTTTTTTTGATTTTACTAAGATACATGTCGCACTTCAGGCGGCTCACATTATCTATCAAAAGTTTTCCGTCCAGATGGTCGATCTCGTGCTGGATCGCGACTGCCAGAAGCCCTTCAGCGTCAATAATCATCTCGTCGCCTTCTTTACTTAGATATTTGACAATTATTTTGTTCGCCCGCTTCATCTTGAGCCTGAAATCGGGGATCGAAAGGCAGCCCTCCTCCCACTCGATCTCCCCCTCGCGGTGCGTGATGACGGGATTTATCATTCCGTATTTTTTCCTTCCGTGTTCTTTCGGCCCGATGGGCCCTTGTGTCGTCACCTCTTCATTGGCCCCGTGCACATTTACGTCGATGACGATGATGCGAAGCGAAACGCCTATCTGCGGCGCGGCCAGTCCCACACCATCGGCCGTATACATTGTATCGAACATGTCATCCACCAACTCTTTGATATCGTTGGTGATCTCGCCGACCGGTTCGGCCACCTTATATAATACGGGGTTCGGATATGTAACTATTTCTCGGATGGCCATAGCCTATTTCTCTAGCATGTAACGGTTTTATAAAGCAAATCCGAAATTTGATACTCGTGAATCGTGGATAGTGAATCGTGAATCGATCCACGAATCACAGCATATTGATCGGATCGACATCGATGACCACGCGGCAACCGCTCGGTATCGCAGAGTTAACAGAAGAAATGGAGGCGTTTAGAAGTGTGGCCAAAGCTGCGGCGTTGGGGGCCTTGACCAGCAGCTGATATCTGAATTTGCCGCGGACCTTTTTTAGCGGAGCCGGCGCGGGACCCAGAAGGTCGACCTGTTTTTCCAGATTGCATGCCCTTCTTTTGTCTTTGAGAATTTTCAGCGCGGCATTTGCCGCCCTTTCGGTTTTTTCTTCGGTGTTCGCCTGAAACCTCATATTGGCCGCGCGCGAAAAAGGCGGATAACGGAGCGCCTTTCTGTGTTCATGCTCGTTTTCAAAGAAGGATGCGTAATCGTGATCTTTAGCAAAGATAAGGCTCGGATGGTCGGGCTGGTAGGTCTGTATGATCACTCGTCCGGCTTTATCCGCCCTGCCTGATCTTCCCGCCACCTGCGTTAAAAGCTGGAAAGTCCTTTCATGCGCGCGGAAATCGGGAAGATGGAGCGAAACGTCCGCATCGATGACGCCGACCAGCGTAACATTAGGAAAATCATGCCCCTTCGCGATGATCTGCGTGCCGACCAGGATGTCTATCTCCCCCTTTTGCATTTTTGATAGAAATGTTTTCCTGGTTGCAACTTTGGAGGATGTGTCGCGGTCGAGCCTTGCGATTGTTGCATTCGGGAAAAGGGCCGAAAGCTCTCCTTCGAGTTTCTGCGTCCCGTGCCCCATCGGGGCAAGATCGATCCCTTTGCATTCCGGGCAGCCGTCCGGAGCGGGTATTGTATAGTCGCAATAATGGCACAAGAGGCGGCTTGGAGATTGGTGGTGCGTGAGCGAAATATCGCAGTTGGGACACAGGAACACATGGCCGCAGGCGCGGCACAAAAGGAAGTTTGCAAAACCGCGCCGGTTCAGAAGCAGGAGAATTTGCTCTTTTTTGGCAAGCGCCTCTTCGATCGCCTTGATTGTATTATCGGCGAGCGCGCCTTTTTTCTGCGGGGCGTTCTGCCTCATATCCACAATTTCAATTGTAGGCAAGCTCGCGCCGGTGGCCCGCTCCGGCAGATGGCAATACAAGTATTTACCGGACTTGGCGTTTGCGAACGACTCAAAAGATGGTGTCGCCGATCCCATGACGATGAGCGCATTTTCCAACTTTGCACGCATCACCGCACAGTCGCGGGCGTTATAAAGGAAGCCGTCATCCTGTTTATATGAACCGTCGTGCTCCTCATCCACGATGATGGCCTTCAGGTTTTTGAACGGCGCAAACAGGGCCGAGCGCGTGCCGACGGCGGCAAATGTTTTGCCCTTTCGCATCCTTTCCCATTGGTCCTGCCTCTGTGCCTCTGTGAGGCCGGAATGGTATACGGCAATATCGTCGCCGAAACGGTCGCGGAACCTCTCCACAAGCTGGGGTGTGAGAGAAATTTCCGGTACAAGCAACAAGCCGTTCCCGTCCGTCCTTTTGATCTCCGCAAAGGTGCGCAGATAAACTTCGGTCTTCCCGCTGCCGGTTATGCCGTGGAGCAGGATCGGCTTTAAGTCATTGCGAGGCCCCGGAGGGGCCGTGGCAATCCCATGAATCAATTTGAGATTTGCAAGGATCGTCTCAAGCGCGCCATTTTGTCCGGCATTCAGACGAAACTCCTCTTGTCTGCTTGACGCCGTCCATGTCTCGAGGGGAGACAAAGGCCTCGTGAGCTTGGGGCCTTTGAGCTCATTTAGGCGCGGCGGCAGGGCGCACCGGCAGACCTCCCCGATCGGGGCTAAGTAATATGAAGACATCCACGATATGAGCTCAAGCATCGCCTTTGAAAAAACCGGCTCCGGATCCAAAATGTCCGCGATCTGCCTGATCTTTTTTGAGTCGATCCCGGGAGGCGGTTTTTTGTCGATGGAAATCACAAAACCCGCCGCCAGACGCTTGTGAAACGGCACAGTGACACGGTTGCCGGCGGCAAGGACGCCTAAAAGACTTTCCGGCACTGCGTAGATCAGAGATTTGGGTATCGCCTTGGGAATCGCGACCTGTGCGTAGAGCATGGTCCCGCTCTAGCGCATTATCGGCCGGTCCGCAAGTTTTTAGCTTAACCCTTGTGTTAAGCAGTTACGTCCATTGCCGTCTATGAGATCCGAACGTGTGCAAATTTTCTTTCGGGGAAGAGGGTGTTGGATCTGCGCCACTCCCTCCGGCTACTCGTCGCGAAAATTTCGCTGGATTTCAAAGGCGAATTAGGTGTCTTGCCGCCACGAGTTCAATAAGCAAGTGCAACACTTGGGAAAGGGTAGATGGTTATGGTATCCCAAGTGGTTATGGGACAAAAATACAGCCATTTGACGGCAAAAG
>Ga0315291_10003678_pt1 | contig 19818 bp, 18 predicted proteins | sample YL17G12_20_MG_FD_203070 | JGI IMG/M metagenome (GOLD analysis project Ga0315291, IMG submission 203070) | Sediment microbial communities from Yellowstone Lake, YNP, Wyoming, USA - YL17G12_20 | ecosystem: Environmental > Aquatic > Freshwater > Lake > Sediment | place: USA: Wyoming | collected...
AAGATTTTGGGCCTTGTAGACCTTGGAGAGGACGTTTTCCCGGGCGTCGTGGCGCCGTCGTGTATCTACGTCATAGAGAAGAATCTCCCAGCCGAGAATCATCAGGTTGTTGTTCTCAGTCTCGCCAGGTTGCCAATGACTGAGAGGGCAAGTGTATTGTCACAATGGGAACAGCGAGGCACTGCCCACAGGCAACTGAGTTTTCAGAACAATGCAGATCTCGAATTCCGGACAAGTGAGTGCATGACTAATGCCCCCGTTGTCCTCTTGGGCAAGTTCAGCGAACTCGTCTGCAAGGATGCAGGTATCAACTACCAGCGTGTGGGTGTAGGCATGCAGGAGAAAGGGAAGAGCGACCTTGCCCAACGGCTATTGTATGAAGGGGAGCGGCAGCAAGACGAGGACAAGATGTTTTGGAAGGGTGCCGACATTGATCGCCATTGGATAGCAGAGGCTACTACCAGGTTCTGTCGGCCCCACTACGAACACTTCATCCGGGCCAATGAGGTCGTCCGACTGAGTACAGATGTGTATGATACTGTGCCGAAGATTCTCCTAAGGCAAACGGCCGACCGCATCATTGCGACGATGGACTACAATGGGGTCTGGTTTGGACGAAGCATCATAGCAATCATACCGAAAAGTCCGTCAGAGTACCGTGCCGAGTACTTCTTGGGTCTGCTCAATTCTCGTTACTTTGTGTGGCTGTACGATCAGATTGTGCAAGAGGCAGGACGTGTCTTTGCTCAGGTCAAGCTCTCGAAACTTAAGCAACTCCCCATCCGCACCATCAACTTCGCCGACCCTGCGGACGTGGCGCGGCACGACCGCATGGTGGCCCTGGTGGAGCGGATGCTGGACCTGCACAAACGCCTGACCGCCGCCAAGACCCCGAATGACAAGACTCTCCTCCAACGCCAAATCTCCGCCTCCGACGCGGAAATAGACCGCCTCGTCTACAACCTGTACGGCCTGACGGAAGAGGAGATTGCGATTGTGGAGGGGCGTTCGTCGTAGGGGTGATGTCGGTCGTATGGGCGAGGCATTCCCAGAGAAGCGGCTGCTATTGGAGGCCCATGCCATTGCAGGCCGCTCCGCCAAGTGGCAAGCCTTGCTGGGAATGCCTCGCCCCTACAAGCGACACCGTTTGGGAATGCCTCGCCCCTACGTTTTTGCCTTTCCCCCAAACGGCATATAATACGCCCATGAGAACAATCTTCCCGTTCACGGCCATCGTGGATCAGCAGACGATGAAACGCGCGCTGGTCCTGAATGCGATCAACCCGCTCATCGGCGGCGTGCTGATTCGCGGCGAGCGCGGCACGGCCAAATCCACGGCGGCGCGGGCGCTGGCGGCGCTGCTGCCGGAGATTGAAGTCGTCGCCGACTGCCCGTACAGTTGCGACCCCCACGACGCGGCGTCCCTGTGCGATACCTGCCGCGAGCGTTTGTCGTTGGGCGGAACGCTCCCCAACGCCGTGCGCCGCACCCGCATGGTAGAACTCCCCGTGAGCGCGACAGAAGACCGCGTCGTCGGCACGCTGGACATTGAGCGCGCGCTGAAAATGGGTGAGCGGCGGTTTGAGCCGGGCGTCCTGGCGGCGGCCAACCGGGGCCTGCTGTATGTGGACGAGGTCAACCTGCTGGACGACCACGTGGTGGATTTGCTGCTGGATTCGGCGGCGATGGGCGTGAACTTCGTGGAGCGCGAGGGGATTTCGTTCTCCCATCCGGCCCGCTTCATCCTCGTGGGAACGATGAACCCCGAAGAGGGGGAACTGCGCCCGCAACTGCTGGACAGGTTCGCCCTGTGCGTGGAAATCAAGGGGCTGAACGACGCGCGCCAGCGCATGGACGTCCTGGAGCGGTGTGTGCAGTTTGACCAGGAACCCGAAGGCTTCCGCGAGGAGTGGGAGCCTCGGGAGCGGAAACTGTCCGAGGACATCGCCAGGGCGCGCGCCCTGCTGCCCCGCGTTCGCTACGACGACACCGACCTGTTCGCTATCGCCCAGCTGGCGGCGGCGATGAAGGTGGACGGCCACCGCAGCGACATTGTGATCCTCAAGACCGCCGTCGCCAACGCCGCCTTTTCGGGGCGCACCGAGGTAGAGAGCGAGGACATCCTCATGGCGGCGGAACTGGCCCTCCCCCACCGGATGAAACGGCAGCCCTTCCAGGACGAGGAAATCCGCTTTGAGGAACTCAAGGCCAAACTGGAAAAGGCGCAGGCCGAGGCCGTCTCGGTTGCTGAGGAAACCCAGGCCGACGCGGACGTAAAAAAAAAGACCTGGTGAGCGAACCGACCCCTAGCGAGGGCGGGAGCGGCGTCGCGCTCAAAGGCCACGTCGCCGTCCCCCTGGGATTCAAGGGCGCGCAGGAAGCCTTCATGGCCGCCGACATCGGCCCCGTCTTCAAACCCAGGCGGCTCTCCTCCCCGCTGGACAGGCTGACCCGCTCCACGGCGGGCAAGCGCAGTTTCACCAAGACCACCCGCAAGCGCGGGCGCTATGTGCAGAGCCGCCCCGCCAATGGCAAAGCCGACGATCTCGCCCTGGATGCCACGCTGCGCCACGCCGCCCTCAGCCAGACTCAAAAGCCGCGCTCGGACGAACGCCTGCGCCTGGAGAAGTCCGACTGGCAGCGCAAGGTGCGCGTGCGCCGCGCCGCGAACCTGATCCTATTCGTCGTGGATGCTTCCTGGTCCATGGCCGCGTCCGAGCGGATTGAGGCCACCAAAGGGGCTATTTTCTCCCTGCTGACCGACGCCTACCAGCGCCGCGATCAGGTTGGACTCGTCGTGTTCCAGAGGGAAGAGTCGCGGCTTGAACTCGCGCCCACGTCCAGCGTGGAACTGGCGAAGGAGGCGCTGAAAGACATTCCTGTGGGTGGCAAGACCCCCCTCAGCGGCGGGCTTGCGCTGGCATACCGCGTCATCAAGCAGGCCCTGCGGAAAGATGCCGAAGCGATGCCGCTGATGATCCTGCTGACCGACGGCGCGGGCAACGTGGCGTTGACCAAACTGCCGCCACAGGAAGAGGCCCTGCGCGTGGCGAAGTTGATCGCGCGGAGCGGCATTCGCTCGGTGGTGGTCAACATGGAGCACCCGTCGTTTGACCGGGGGCTGGCCCGCGAACTGGCCGACGCGCTCAAAGCCCCGTGCTACACCCTCAAGGAATTGCGCGCGCAGGAACTCTACCAGACGGTCCGCGATGAACTCGCATCCGAAAGATGAAACCACAGATGAACGCAGATGAACACGGATATCGGAAAACGGGAATCTGCGTCTATCTGCGTTCATCTGTGGTTCCTAAAGCGTTGACGGCAGATGCGGGGCTGGCAGTGGTTGCGCTGGCCTGGGGGCTGACGTTCGTCGTCGTGCGCGGAGCTGTGGCGCAGGTTCCCGTGATGGCGTTTCTTGCGTGGCGGTTCGCGCTGGGGGCTGCGGCGCTGCTGCCGTTTTCGCTGCGCGGCCTCCTGCGGGCCAGCCGCAGGGAATGGCTCGCCGGGGGGCTGATCGGCGTCTCGCTGTTCGCTGGGTACACCCTGCAAACGGCGGCGCTGCAATGGACTACGGCCAGCAAGGTCGGGTTCATCACGGGGCTGTACGTGCCGCTGGTTCCGCTGCTGGTCTGGCCGCTGATGCGCCAGAAGCCGGGGCGCAATGCGCTCATCGGCGTGACGCTGGCAACCGTGGGCCTGGCGATGCTGTCGCTGCGGGGCGGCCTGAGCGTGGGCCGGGGCGAACTGCTGGCGATGGGGTGCGCCGTCGCCTTCGCGTGGCAGGTGGCGCTCATCGGCCATTTTGCCCCACGGATGAACGCGCTGGCGCTGGCGCAGCTGCAGATCAGCGTTGTGGCAGTGGCGTCTGCCGTAGCGGCCGGATTCGGCGGGGAGAGCCTCTGGCCTGTGCCTTCGGGCGTCTGGGGCGCGGTGCTGTTCACGGGAATTCTTGCGACGGCCCTGCTCCTGTGGCTCCAGACGGTTCTACAGGGGATGACCAGCCCGACCCGCGCGGCCCTGGTTTTTATCCTGGAACCCGTCTTCGCGGCCATATTCGGCTGGCTTCTGGCGGGCGAGACGCTGGACTTGCGCGGGTGGATCGGTTCGGCTATGATCCTGCTCGGCATGATTGTGGGACAGCGCGAAACCACGGGTAGGTCTGCGGGAAAAAACGCTCTCACCGCAGAGAGCGCGGAGAGCACAGAGAATATGCAAGGAAAATCTCCGCGTTCTCTGCGTACTCGGCGGTGAAATGATAGTTATTTCAGCGGAACCATCTGTGGTTCACCATTTGGGCATCATGGAGGAACGAGCGTGCAACTGCCAGATAGTTACGAAGCAATGTACAAAAAGGCGATTGACACCCTTGCTAAGGGCGACCGGAGCGCGGGAATCGCGCAGTTCCAGCGGCTGGCGGATCGGCTGCTTTCGCTGTCGCCGCAACTTCGCGAGCGCAGGGAAGACCTCCGGAATCTCTTGCTGGAATCCAGCATGAGGCTGATTTCGCTTCTGCGCTGGGACGGGCAAAGCGAGGCCGCGCTGGCCCACATTCAACGCATGCGCGAGGCACTGCCTCCCTACAGCAATCTCTGGAGCGTGGAAGAGGCCTTGAATACCATTGACATCGGCCAGGTGAACAAAGGGCTGGACATGCTGCGAGCGTTGACCATGCAGCGGCCCCCAGAAGACAAGAGCCACATCTTGAGGCTGCTGGGGCGCGAACTTTCGGGGGCAGGGCTGACCGAGGAGGCGGATGCGGCGCTTCATTCGGCCTTCCAGGCCGCCGAAGACGACGAAGACGCCGCGGTGACGGCCATGCTCCTGTTGCGGCTGACCACGGAATGCAACGACCCGGATGCCATGATAGCCTGGTGGCAGGAAGCGGTCAGGAAATCCGGGAGCAAAATCGCCATGTATCCGCTGTACGAACGGCTGAGCGCCTGCGGCCATCGGGACCGGCTGGAGCAACTGCTGGAAGGCGAAAAAAATCGCTGGGTGCGGCGCGTCTTCCAGGGCGAACTTGCCCGTGCCAAGGGAGATGAAGAGCACGCGACAGAAATCTGGCAGTCCATCGTTGACGACCGCGAGAAAGTGGAGGATGACGCCGGGGTCTATGCAATGCTCAGCGCACTGCTCTTCCTCGGAAAGCCAGAGGAAGTGGTCAAGATGACGCTCCTCAGCGGCTCGGAAATCTCCATTGAGGCCGCCGACTTCATGTTTCTGATTGTCTCCCTCGCGCAGATGGGGAATCTGGACGAGGCGAAAAAGCAAATCCAACAAGGCCTGGCATCCACGCGGCTGATACGCCCTCGGATGGAGGCGCTCCCCCGCTCGCATTGGCTGCGGGTTCAGCGGTTCCCCATGTCGGACGAGGCCCGCGAGGCCCTGCGGCCCTTCTTCGTGCAGGTGTAGGATGGATTGCCGATCCGTCCTTGTAGGTTTCCATACCCGCGTACCGAGGAGGCTTCGGAAAGCCGCCCTACACGGCGGGAATGGTAGGACGGGTTGCCAATCCATCCTACTGTGGCACGCGGGTTGCACGAAGACAATCATCTGCTATAATAAGCATGTCTTTGTCGCCTCCGAAGTCGCAAGGACTTCGGAGGTCTGATACAAGGATTCAGGCTCGTGAGAGAGGGAGGGCCTAACATGAAAAGAACGCTTGCGATTCTGCTCGTTTTGGCATTTGCCGCAGTGCCGCTGGCGGGATGTGGTCCGAAAGAAACGGGCCAGCCACCCGCCCAACCGACGGGCGCGGGACAGCCCTGGCCCACGCAGACCGGCGGGACAGCCGCCATGCCAACCGCGGTCGTCCCGCCGGTCACCGAAGTGGGCACGGTGGCCGCCCGCGTCAACGGCCAGGACATTTCTATGGCCGTGTTCCAGAAGCAGTTCTTTCAATTCAAGGTGGCGTTGAGCGACCAGAAGATTGACCTCAACACCGAAGAAGGCAGAGCCGCGCTGGCCCAGGTGCGCCTGCAAGTCCTGAATTCGCTGATTGAACTGGCGCTGATTGAGCAGGCCGCCTCGCGCATGGGAATCGCCATCACCGATGATCAGTTGAACACGCGCGTGCGGGAAACGATTGCGGCAGGCGGCGGGGATGAGAAATTCCAGGCCTGGCTGGTGGAAAGCGGCATCTCCCTGGAGGAATTCCGCGACCAACTGCGCGCTGAAATGCTGACCGAGTCGGTCATCCACCAGATTACCAATGCGGTGTCCGACAAGACCGAGCAAGTTCACGCGCGGCACATCCTGCTGGGCAGCGAGGACAAGGCCCAGGAGGCCCTGCGGCGCGTGCAGGCGGGTGAGGACTTCGCCACGGTGGCGCGGGAAATGTCCGTGGACGACATCACCCGCACCGAAGGCGGCGACCTGGGCTTCTTCCCCAAGGGGATGCTCAGCGTGCCTCGCGAAGTGGAGGATGCGGCATTCGCGCTTCAGCCCGGCCAGGTCAGCGGCGTCGTCCGCAGCCCATACGGCTTCCACATCATCCAGGTGGTGGAACGGCAGTCAGACCGCGTCTTGCAGCCCGACGTGTATCAGGCAATGAAGCAGAAGTCCTTTGACGAGTGGCTGCAGCGGGAACGCGCCACCGCCCAGGTGGAAATCCTGATCCCGATGGAATAAGCGATCTCACCGCAGAGAACGCAGAGACCGCAGAGGGAACAGAATCAGTTTCTCTCTGTGCGCTCTGCGTTCTCTGCGGTGAATTTCTGGTTGAGGAGACCTCATGGCAGAAAAGAAACGAGTCGCCAAGATTGCCGTGACCGGCAAGGGAGGCGTCGGCAAGACTACCCTTGCCGGTCTTCTTACGTATATCTTCACCGCCCAGGGCGAAAACGTCATCGCCATTGACGCCGACCCCGACGCCAACCTCGCCTCGGCACTGGGCTTTCCCCCCGAACTTGTGGAGACGATTACGCCGATTGCTGCGATGGACGATTTGATCTACGAGCGCACCGGTGCGCAGCGAGGCACTACCGGCGGCTACTTCCAAATCAATCCCCGCGCGGACGACATCCCGGAGCGCTTCAGCGCGGTGTACCGGGGCATCCGCCTGCTGGTGATGGGAACCGTGAAGAAGGGGGGGGGCGGTTGCATTTGCCCGGAGAGCGCGCTGCTGCGCTCGCTGATGGTCAACCTGATGCTCCATCGCAACGAGGTCGTCATCGCCGACATGGAAGCGGGGATTGAGCATCTGGGGCGGGCCACGGCCCAGGCGGTGGACGCGATGCTCGTCGTCGTGGAGCCAGGCCGCCGCAGCCTCCAGACTGCCGAAACCATCCGCCGCCTGGCCGGGGATTTGGGGCTGAACCGGATTTTCGTCGTCGGCAACAAAGTGCGCAACGAGGAAGACCGTCGCTTCATCACCGAGAACCTGCCCGAGTTCATTGTGATCGGCTTTCTGCCGTTTTCGCCCGATGCCATCCGCTCCGACCTGGAAGGCAAGGCCGTCTACGACGTAGCTCCCGCTCTGGTTGTAGAAGCCGAAAAGATCGCCGCAGCCCTGCGCAGTCAGTGACGCGCGCCACAGAAGATAGTAGTTAAACCGCGAAGGCACAAAGGGGTGGTCTCCCCATCGCGTGTTGCTGGGCGGTATTTCACCGCAAAGGCGCAAAGGACGCAAAGAAAAACCACAGAAACCTTCGCGTTCTTTGCGCCTTTGCGGTTCGGATTCCTCGTTCTCTCAATCTGCTCCATCTGCTCAATCCGCTGACAAATCCCCATTGCACGTTGCGCTCCCACGATGTATAATTGCACAGGTGCACCGAACAGGAGGCTGCGCGTGAGTCCGATTTTGGATGAAAGGATGCTGGATTTCATCAGCCACAGCGACGCCCAGACCCGCCGCATCGGCGCGCGCATGGCCGCGCTCCTGCAGGGCGGCGAGGTCATCTGCTTGCAGGGCGAACTGGGCGCGGGCAAGACCTGCCTAGCCCAGGGAATTGGCAAGGGCCTGGGCGTGGCCGAACCGGTCGTCAGTCCTTCATTTACCCTCATCCGCGAGTACGCAAGCAAACCGGGCCGCCCGAAACTGATCCACGTGGACCTGTACCGCCTGGGCGAGCAGGACATCGCGGGGCTGGGGCTGGAAGAATACTGGACGACGGACAGCGTGATGGTGGTTGAGTGGGGCGAGCGCATGGGCGGGGCCGCGCCCGACGAAAGAATGGATGTGGACATGCGCTTCGTGGATGACACCAAGCGCGGACTGACCTTCACGGCGCGCGGCAAGAAGTATCACGAACTCTTGGGGCTTTTCCGGCGCAGCCTGTTCGGCGTGACGAGCCTGTAAACGATTTCACCGCAGAGCACGCGGAGAGCGCAGAGAGAAGAGGAAATGAACCACCAAGTCACGAAGACACCAAGAAGAATGACCAAGGAGAAACTGAGCCTTCGTGTCTCGGTGTCTTGGTGGTTTCTTTCTTTTCCTCTGCGGTCTCAGCGTTCTCTGCGGTGAAAGTTTCTTGGGAGGAATTGTGTTCGCAAGAGACGCGGTGATTCTGGCGATTGACACGGCGACGGCCATTGCCGGGTTGGCCCTGTACTCCGAGCGGCGCGTGCTGGCGGAGGAGACCTGGCACACCCGCGGCAACCATACCGTGGAGCTCATGCCCGCGCTGATTCGCATGATGGAGCGGCAGAACATGAAGCCGGGAGACCTGGGCGGGCTGGCCGTGTCCATCGGGCCGGGGTCATTCACGGGAATGCGGATTGGTCTGGCCGTTGCCAAGGGCCTCGCCATGTCGCTAAACATCCCGCTGGTGGGAATCCCCACGTTGGACGCGGCGGCCTACGCGCACGCATCGTTGCGGCTGCCCGCCTGGATTGTCGTGGAGGCGGGCCGGGGACGCTACTGCGCGGCGATGTACGGCATCCAGCGCGGCGAGTGGCAGCGGCTCACGCCGTACAAGATCGCCACGTTGGGGGATCTTGCCCCGGACGGCCACCGCAAGACCCTGTATTGCGGCGAACTGGACAGCGCGGCAATGGAAAAACTGCGCGAAACCTTTGCCGACCTGGCGATTCTGCCCACGCAGGCAGCCATCCTCCGCCGCCCGGCGTTTCTGGCCGAACTGGGGTGGAAACGTCTCGTCGCAGGTGAGCAGGACGACATTGCTGCGCTCAGCCCCATCTACTTGCAGCAAGCATGAGGCGCGGGGTGCGTCGCGCGACCCTGAACATTCCTGATTCACCCATTCGCCGATTCTTGATTCATTGAGAAAGTGCCGTGACCTACGACGACTTGCCCTACCTGATCCAGCCGATGCAGGTGCAGGATATTCCGGAAGTCATGGAGATTGAGCGGGTCTGTTTCTCCATGCCCTGGTCGACGCGTGCGTACCGATACGAAATCGAGGAGAACCGGCTGTCCACATACATGGTTGCGCGGGTTGCCGTCAAGACGCAGGCAGATGGGCTGTGGGACAGGGTCAGGGAGATGCTTTCAGGCGGGCCGGCTCACTCCCCCGTCATCGGCTACGGCGGCTTCTGGATGATGGTGGACGAGGCCCACATCAGCACCCTGGCTGTCACGCCGGCGGAGCGCGGGAAAGGCATCGGCGAGCTCCTGCTCATGCGGCTGATAAAGGAAGCGGAAAAGCGCGGCGCGAACGTGGTCACGCTGGAAGTGCGGGTCAGCAATCTGCCCGCGCAGGGGTTATACGAGAAATACGGGTTCACAGTCCAGGGACGGCGGGTGCGCTACTACAGCGACAACGGCGAGGATGCGCTCATCATGACCACACCCCGATTGGATTCTCCGCCCTACGCAGCGCATCTGGCATCGCTCAAGGAGCAGTTGTTCGCGCGGCTGGCCTACGAGCCGCCCATCGTTGAGCACATCTGACGCTGCCAATGTACAACCGCAACGTTCGCCTCTTCTACGCCTACCGCCTCACCAAGTTTGCTGTCTTCCACGTCTCCGTGCTGGTTCTGTTCTACCAGGCGCGGGGCCTTTCATTCTTGCTAAAGGTCATTGACGATATAATACTGGAAGGTGGACACAACTGCCCGCCTGAGCCATCCACTATCGCTTTGAGCCGTTGTCGTGTGGTACAACCACAAGCGCAGTGGCAGTTGCGGCATTGCCGGCCTCATCAACCGCCTGATAGGTGATCGTGTACACTCTGCCGGAACCAGTACCGGAACGTTCGGCGCGTAGTGAGATTGTACCATCCGGATTGACTACAATATCATTTGGTTTGTCACCATCGCCAAGTTCATCATCTGGCTCGTTGCTCTGTACGGAGACCAGGAAGATCATCAGTCCTTGGGTGAGGTTGTCACTAGCGAAAGTGACAGGTCTTATGGCCCTGTATTGATGATTAGGTGGCCAGAGGATAGCCTCGCACACTGTCACGGCCAATATCGGGGGCGTCTTGTCAATCTTCACGGAGAGTTGGATGGGTGGTGCTTCAACATTGCCTGCATTGTCCACAGCCCAGACTATCAGCGTGTGGCTGCCGTCTTCCGTGAGGCTCACGACAGCTATATATCCGGGAAGCACGACCTCTGGAGCGCCGTCCAGGACGTAGTGTATCTCTTTGACCCCGCAACCGCCTGGATCGTCTACAGATGTAACAGTGAGAGCAACGTCGGATACGTACCAACCGTTGGCGCCTGCTGTACCTGCAATGTCAATTGATGTGGTTGGGGGAATCCGGTCTGTCGGCAGACTAGCCTCTAGCACTTCTGCGAAAAGAGTGCTATCATCATGTCCCCCATAGCCACCGAAGGTGTAGAGTTTATCGTTACTAGCCGCCAGCGCGACACCATCGCGCTTGCTGGGCAGACTGGTGCATGTTGCCCAAGCATCCGTGGCTGGATCATACTCCTCAACTGTTGCAAGGCGTGGCCCTGCAGAACCCCCAGCAGCGTAGAGTTTGCCATTGCTGGCCGCTGCTAGTCCAAACAACAAACGAGGCGTAGGCATGCTGGCGCGTACCCCCCAGGTATCTTGGGTTGGATCATATTCCTCAACTTGGCCGACAGGGGCAATCGTTGCGTCCCACCCACCTATGGCATAGATTCTGCCATTGCTCGCAGTCACCACGCCCAGATGTAGCCGCGCGGTGGGCATGTTCGTGCGAACGCGCCAAGTATCTGTAGACGGATCGTACTCCTCAACGGTGGCGACAATGTCCGCGCTGTTCCTTCCGCCAATCGCGTACAATCTACCATTACTGGCCGCTGCAACCCCCAGGCCATCGCGCGGAGTGGGCATGCTGGCACACGCACGCCAAGTATCGGTTGCAGGGTCATACTCCTCCACTGTGGCAAGAAAGCTGCTGCCATTCCAACCGCCCATGGCATATATCTTACCATTACTCGCGACTGCCACGCCCAGGTAACCACGGGGGGTAGGCATACTGGCGCGAGTTTGCCAAGTGTCCGTTGATGGATCATACCGCTCTACCGTGGTGAGGGTAGTAGGGCTATTGCTGATGTGTCCGCCGATTACGTAGATTTTGCCATCGGCTGTTGTGGCGACGCCTACTGCGCAGCGTGCGGCGGGCATGCTAGTACGCGCCGCCCACATAATGCTAGAGCACTGGTCACAGGGTGAGGCAATGCTTGTTCCTACCGACAAGGATAGTTCCATAGGAGTGGCGTAACCCTGGGCTGGCATTGCGACAGCGTCCACAAACGCACTGAACAAGAGGATCACGATGAACAGTAAGGAAAGGGCATAGTGCTTCCGGGACATATTCCACCTCCTAGCGTGGATTACATACTTCTGTCTCCAACCCGAAGGGAACAAAGAAGGGGATCGGTATCGGGGCATCAGTAGAGTCCGCTTGTGCCCATTATACATCAAGGTTGTGTCATTGTCAAGTTTTTTCAACAATGAATCAAGAGCACGCCTTCTATATAATTATAGTCTATCCTCTGATTCGTCCGCTTCTTCGGACAAAACGAAAAGGCCGCAGGGATCTCCCGCGGCCTTCTGATAGGTGGGGCCTACCGAGCAACGCTCAGGCCCAGCCCACAAGCACCCATGCCCATCCCGCCATTGCCACGGCCAGCGCCGCGGGTTCCGGAGCGGGGGCCGACTTCGGTGCGGTTCACGCTCACCTTGACCTGCTCGGCCATGCGGGCCAGCATCAGGTCGGCCTGCTCCTGCGTGATCTTGCCATCGGCCACCAGGCCATCCACGACGGCCTTCTTGGCGGCCAGGATCGCATCCACCAGCGACTGCTCGGACACGCCCTCGCTCGCGGCGATCTGCGCCAGACTCTTGCCTGCCTGCCGCTCGGCGATGATCTCCTCTTCGGTCAGGCCGGTGAGTTCGGTCACGGCTTCAAACGTGGCGTCGTGCCCCCAGGCGGCGCCGCCCATCTTGCCGAAACGCGCCATCGCGCCCATCCCGTACCCATTCCCTTGCAGGGATGCAGTCTGCGGGCCTTGCGCAAAGGCCGCGCCCGCGATCAGGGTCAGAGCCAGCGCGCTGACAACCATACCCAAAACAATCTTCACAACGTTCTTTTTCATGCTGTTCTCCTTTTGTTTTTCGTATTCGGTTTGCTCTCGCAAACTCTGCATGCATTATAGAGCGCGCGTGTGGAGAAGTGATGGATTCCCTGTGGAGGAACTGTAAAGAACCTGGACGGAAGCGCAGATGTGTGGTATGATGGAAGCGGTCAGCCATCAGCAACTGTGGCTGAGGGCTGAGGGCTGAACGCTAGCAAGAGGCAGATCAGTGACAGTTCTCGGCAAAACATTCCGCGTTGTCGTGAAAGGCGGCGGGGATTTGGCCTCCGGCGTGGCCTGGAGGCTGTGGAACAGCGGATTTCAAGTTGTCATCACGGAGGTGGCGCAGCCCACGGCCATCCGCAGGGCGGTGTCCTTCGCCGAGGCCGTGTGGGAGGGCGAAGCGGTGGTAGAGGGCGTCCGCGCCCGCCGCGTGTCAGGTGCGGCCGAAGCAGAAGCCGCCTGGACGCAGGGCATCTTGCCCATTGTCGTGGACCCGTCCGCCAGGATCGTCGCACAACTCCCCGCCGACATAGTGGTGGATGCCATCCTGGCGAAGCAAAATCTGGGAACCCGCATGACCGACGCGCCAATTGTCATCGCCCTGGGGCCTGGGTTCACCGCAGGGGTGGACGCGCACGCCGTGATAGAGACCATGCGGGGACATTGGCTGGGGCGCGTCATCTGGGACGGCCAGGCGCTGCCCAACACGGGCATCCCCGCGGAGATGGGCGGCCACGGCGAGCGGCGGGTCATCCGCGCCCACCGCGCAGGCGCGTTCCGAGGGGTGCGGGCCATCGGCGACTTTGTGGAAGAAGGTGAGACGGTGGCGGAAATTGACGGGGAGCCTGTGCCCGCCCGCCTGAGTGGGGTGCTGCGGGGGCTGCTCCACGACGGGCTGAGCGTTCATCCCGGCATGAAGGTCGGCGACGTGGATCCCAGGGGCGAGCGGGAGCATTGCTTCACCATCTCCGACAAGGCACTTGCCATCGCCGGCGGCGTTCTGGAAGCAATTCTGGGCTGCATGGAAAAGGACACCACCAAGTCACGAAGCCACCAAGAAACACAAAGTTGAACCCTTGTTCCGTGGTGTCTTGGTGGCTTTGTGGTTTCTTTGATTTGAGCGCTGACCCCTTGACGTCTCGGCTATCCGAGAGTATACTATGCGCGATTGCTCTCGCACCTACACTGAGGAGGTTTTGATGTCCGTGCCCGCAGTGCTTGGGGGTTCCCCTCTCTTTGAGAAGCCTCTGCCTTTTATGAGGCCGACGCTGCCGCCGTTTTCGGAGGTCAGCCGGGAACTGGAAGACATCTTCCAGACGGGCATGGTGACCAAAGGCAAGTACCTACGGGAGTTTGAGGCGCGGGTGGCCGCCCACCTGGGCTGCGCCCATGCGGTTGGAGTCTCCAGCTGCACCACCGGCTTAATGCTGACTTACAAGGCCGCTGGCCTCACCGGCGAAGTCGTCGTCCCCAGCTTCACCTTCATGGCGACCGTCCATCCGCTGATTTGGAACAGCCTGACGCCAGTCTTCGCGGATGTGGATCCGGACACGTGGAACCTGGACCCGCAGGCGGCGGAGGCGGCCATCACCCCGTCCACATCGGCCATCGTTGCCACCCACGTCTTTGGCAATCCCGCCGATGTGGAAGCGTTCCAGAAAATCGCAAAGCGGCACGGCCTGCACCTGATCTTTGACGCTGCACATGGTTTTGGCGCGCTCTACCGAGGCAAGCCCATGGGCAAGTACGGCGACGCCGAGGTCTTCAGTTCCAGCCCCACCAAGCTGCTCGTCACGGGTGAGGGCGGTGTCGTCGCCACCAGCGATGCTGAGATTGCCCGAAAGATTGAGGTGGGACGCGAATATGGGAACCCCGGCGACTATGATACGGAATTCCCCGGCCTGAATGCCCGGATGCAGGAGTTCAGCGCCATCCTGGGCATCCATTCCCTTTCCATGCTTGATGCGAATGCCGAGCGCCGCAACCGGCTGGTTGGGGAATACCGCGAAGGGCTGGAGGAGGTTTCGGGCATCCATTTCCAGAAGGTAAATCCCGGAGACCGGTGCTCCTACAAGGACCTCTCCATTCGCGTGGTGGAAAGCGAATTCGGGCTGTCGCGGGATGCGCTGGTCGCGGCGCTGAAAGCCGAGGGGATTGACACGCGCAACTACTACGCCCCGCCAGTTCACCTGCACACGGCTTACCGCGAGTTCGCAGACCAGTACAGAGGCAAGTTGCCTGTCACCGCCAGACTGGCCACGGAATGTGTCAGCCTGCCCATCTTTTCACACATGGAGCCTGAAAACGTGCATCGCGTGTGCGAGGCGATCCGCCGCATCCACCGGGCGGCTCCCGCCATCCGCGCCGCGCTTAGAGTAGGATGACAGCAGAGAATGGTTAGAAATCGCTATTTGCTCCTCCTGGACCTGGCGCTGCTGTTTCTTGCGCTGGTCTTGAGTTACGTCTTGCGGTTTGACACCTTCGGGGCGTGGGACTACTTCCGGAAGTGGTGGCCCTTTGTCCCGTTCCTACTCGTCATCTACCCCGTGAGCCTCTACATCTTTGGCCTGTACCGGCGCATGTGGCAGTATGCAGGCAGCCGAGAGGTGCTCGCCGTGGTGGTCGCCGCTACCGCCGCAAGCGCGGTTCTGGCGGCGATCACGTATGGAGTCCTCCGTCCCACGCGCATCCTGTCTGGGTTCTCGCGCCCGATGCTGGTCATTGACTGGGTGCTGAACATTTTGTTCTTGGGAGGCATCAGGCTTTCCTTCAAGATTGTGTGGGACTTGAACCTCGCCCGCAGGGGGAAGTTGCCGCAGAACCAGAAGCCGCGGAGGGTACTTATCATGGGGGCGGGCAGTGCAGGCGCGTTGACCGTGCGCGAGATGCAAAACAACCCGGCCATCAACCTGAACCCCGTAGGCTTCGTGGATGACGACCCGCGGAAAATCGGCAACTACATTCACAACGTCAAAGTGCTCGGGAACCGCCGCGACATCCCGGAAATCGCCCGCCGCCTCAACGTGGACGAAGTGCTCATTGCCATGCCCACCGCGCCGGGCAAGGCGATCCGCGAAATTGTGAAAATCTGCGAAGAGGCCAATCTTCGCTTCCGGACGCTCCCCGGAATGTTTGAACTCCTGAATGGCAAGGTGTGGCTCAGCCAGATCCGCGACGTGCAGTTGGAAGACCTGCTGCGCCGCGAGCCGACTACCGTCAACCTGGATGAGGTGGCGGGATTCCTTTCTGGTGCGACCGTCCTGGTCACCGGCGCGGGCGGCTCTATCGGGTCGGAACTGTGCCGCCAGATCGCCCGATTTGACCCGCGCCTTCTCGTCATTCTCGGCCACGGCGAAAACAGCATCTACACAATAGACCAGGAACTTGCCCGCAAGTTCCCCGGCCTGAAGAAAAAGATTGTCATCGCAGACATCCGCGACCAGGCGAAGATTCGCTCCCTATTGCAGCAGTTCCGCCCCGACATCTTCTTCCATTCCGCCGCCCACAAACACGTGCCGCTGATGGAAGAGAACGTGGATGAAGCGATCACCAACAATGTGCTGGGGACGCGCAACGTGGTAAACGCCGCGCTGGACGCGGGCGTGAAACGATTCGTACTGATCTCCACCGACAAGGCCGTCTGCCCCACCAGCGTGATGGGGGCCACCAAGCGAATCGCCGAAATGATTGTACAGGAAGCGGCGAATCGGAGCGGGCGGCCCTTTGTCGCTGTACGCTTCGGCAACGTTCTGGGCAGCCGCGGGAGCGTGGTTCCCCTGTTCCGCGACCAGATCGCCGCTGGCGGGCCTATCACCGTGACCCATCCGGAGATGACACGTTATTTCATGACCATCCCCGAGGCCGTTCAGTTGATGATCCAGGCCGCGTCGGTGGCCGCGCCGGGCGAAATCTACGCTCTGGACATGGGAGAACCAATTCGGATTGTGGATCTGGCGAAAGACCTGGTGGAACTGTCGGGACTGAAACTGGGGCACGACATAGAGATTGTGTACACCGGTCTGCGCCCCGGCGAGAAAATCCACGAGGAACTGTTTACCCACGAGGAGCAGCGCACCGCCACCACGTATGACAAAATCTTCGTGGCTCGCTCGCACCCCATCGCCAGGGAGCAGCTGTATGCCATGATTGACCAGATGGCCCAGTATGCCGCCGAGATGGACGAACCGGCCATCCGCCAGGCCCTTCTGGAACTGGTGCCCGACTTTCAGGTGAACGCCGTCCCCGTCCCAGAAGGCGGGTCGTGAACGGCGGTGAGCAGGTTCGCACCTCGTAGACGCAGGGAGCGTGGAAAAGACGAGGATAAGCCCCTCCCGCTCTCCGCGTCTTTGCTGTTTATCCTTGTTGCCGGTCTTGCGCTGTCGCTCTTCTGCGCGGCGGCCACCCCACCCTGGCAGGTCCCCGACGAACCCCAGCACTTGCAGATGGCCCGCCTGCTGGCCGATTTGGGTCACTGGCCGACGCTGACTGACGTGTGGGGCGCAACGGACATGCGTGACCAGATTTACGAATCGCTCGTGCAGAATCGCTTCTGGGAGATCCGCGCCCACCGCTCACCCCCGCCGTCGCTATGGGAAGGAACCGCCCCGGACGTCCTGCTGCCTCCCATCTACGTGCCGCCTGGGTACTATAGCCTCGCTGCGGGTGTCCTGCGAGTGATGGGGAGTGCGCCGCTGGACGCGCAGCGGATTGTCTTGCGTCTGCTCTCGGCACTGGCGGGACTGGCCGAACTCTATTTCATCTTCCGAATGAGCCGCCTAATTTCCCCCGGCCAACGTGCTCTTGTCCTGGCGGCGACCGCTTTTGCGGCCTTCCTTCCCATGCGGGCATACATCACCGGCGGCGTCAGCAGCGATCCTCTGGCTGCGATGGCGTCTGCGGCAGCGCTGTGGGCGATGCTGGCATGGGTGCGGCGGCCACTGACCCCCGCGCGCGGTGCGGCCCTGGGCCTCTTGCTCGCCGCCGCTCTGCTGACAAAGCGCACGACAGCATTCCTGCTCCCGCTGTTGGCGGTTTTCCTCATTCTGAACCGAAGGAATGAACCGCGAATGACGCGAATCAACGCGAATGAAGGGATTAGCGTAGAGTCACATGGTTCGCGGCCATCCTGGATTGGCGCGGGACTCCTGTTTTTATGTCTAGTTATTCCCCTCGTAGCATGGACGCTGGGGCGGCCCGCGCTGGCGCAGCCCGGCGAGGCATGGCCCTATCCGGGGGGCGCACCCGGCGGCTTGTTCGGGACGTTCCCCGAATGGCTGGCCCGGCCATTCAGCACAGAGGCTTGGTCTCTTTCGGCCCTACGGCAGTATGCGGTGTCCCTGGGCGTCACTTTCGCCAGTTTCTGGGGCAACTTCGGCTGGCTGACCATCCCTCTGGGTCTTGAATGGTACGCCGCCCTTGCCATTCTGACCGGGCTGGCTGGGCTGGGATTAGCACGCGCGGCGTGGAAACAGCGAGGGCATCTGCAACCAGAAACCGCGCTGGTTGCATGGGCAGCGGCGTTTGCACTGGCCCAGGTTGTGGCAGCGATGGTGTCACAGGGCATCCCGCAACAGGGAAGGTATCTTTTCCCCGCGTTGGGGCCAATCGCGTGTGGCTTGGTGCGCGGCTGGGCCGAGTGGCTGCCGGAACGGGCGCGGCGCATCCTGCCGCTGGCGGTCGGCGTTGGGATGCTGGCTCTGTTCGCGGTGTCGATGTCTTACTTCTTGACAAGAGTAAGGGGATTTGGTATAATGTAAGCGAAATACGATTGGTAAGGAGAGCCATGAACACCGATGTCTCCACTGTCACGACCAAAGGGCAGGTGACCATTCCGAAGGCAATCCGCGACGCCTTGAACATCCGCGAGCGCGACCAACTCTTATTCGTAGTTGAAGGGGACCGGCTGATTGTATTTCCCATCCGGTCTCGTCCTCTGCGCGAGCTCTATGGTGCACTCCCGGCGACCCGACCCTATCCTGGACACGATAGAATCCGCAAAGAGGTGGGTAGGCAGATCGGAGAGCGGCTGGCGCGGGGTGAAGATTGATGCGCGCGGGCGTTGACGCCAATGTCATCCTGCGCTTCCTGACCGGCGACCCGCCCGACTTGGCGGCACAGGCCCGGACGCTGTTTGACGCTGTGGACGAGGGCAGCGTGACCCTCGTGCTTGACGATATTGTGGTAGCCGAGGTCGTGTGGGTGCTTCATTCGTTTTACAGATACCCGCCCCGCCAAATCGCCGATGTCTTGCAGGAATTGCTAAGCCACGAGGGCCTGGAAAATGGCAACAAACCGGCTTTGCTTGCCGCTCTGAGCCTGTTCGCGGAGAAGAATGTGGGCTTCACCGATGCGCTGGTGGCCGTCCGCATGGCGCAACAGGGCATCGGGGAGATATTCAGTTTTGACCGTCACTTTGATCGTCTACCCGGTGTTTCCCGGCGCTTGCCGGGAGACGACTAACCGCAAATTGGAGGGTGCAGCCCCGGCCAAGACCTTGGATATACCTCGCACGGATAGCCCGTCTCGGCGCGGCATAGGCTGGGCACGTCCGCTTCCAGCCGCTGCCCTACCCGCCACAATGTCCGCGCCAGATGACACAAGGGGAACCCCATCACGCTGGCATAGCACCCCGCCATGCTCTCTACGGGATGAAACCCCTCATGCTGGATCGCATACGCCCCGGCCTTGTCCAACGGGTCGCCGCTGTCCACGTAGGCGCGCATCTCCGCGTCGGTGTACGCCCGCATGGTCACGACGCTTTCCGTCCATTCCGTCGCTTCGCCCCGCTCCGGGTGGATAGCAGTCACGCCGCTAAACACGGAATGGGTGCGGCCTCGCAGTTGCCGGAGCATATCCAGTGCCCTGGCCGCGCTGCCCGGTTTGCCAAGCACCTCGCCGTCCAGCACCACGATGGTATCCGCGCCAACCACCAACGCCTCTGAGTGGCGGGCCGCCACAACACGCGCTTTGGCCTGGCCCAGCGCAGCGACCAATTCGCCAGGCGTGTCGGCGCGGATGCCCTCCTCATCCACATCCGCCGCGTCCACAACAAACGTGAGGCCCAGCAGGCGGAAGAAATCCCGCCGCCTGGGGCTGCCCGACGCAAGAACAAGCGGATGATTGGGGGTTGGGTTTGCAGTGCAGCCAGGCATGAGTGTCGCTCCTTGAGCAGCGGTGCGCAGCCTCGGCGCGCATCGGCAGCGGATTGGCGGTGTTGATATTAGCACAGCCGCGAGTGCGCGCAAAACGAGTGGTCTCTCGACGTGTCAAGTCAAATGATAATGTCACCGGGGTGTAGTGATTCTGTCAATTGATAATGTCACTGGGATGCCGTCTCCT
>Ga0315291_10003679_pt1 | contig 19810 bp, 18 predicted proteins | sample YL17G12_20_MG_FD_203070 | JGI IMG/M metagenome (GOLD analysis project Ga0315291, IMG submission 203070) | Sediment microbial communities from Yellowstone Lake, YNP, Wyoming, USA - YL17G12_20 | ecosystem: Environmental > Aquatic > Freshwater > Lake > Sediment | place: USA: Wyoming | collected...
GACGGAAACGCCTTCGTTCTTGAAAGTTACAAATTCAGCGGCTCCTTCTTCGTGGACAACCGCTTCATTCCCGCAGGCGTTGCGGTGGGCGAGAACCTCTCCTGCAATCCAGAAGACTATCAATAGAAATTGCTTCTAGGACACAATCAGTTTCAGGCGCGGGCCGGTGGTGATTTCAATGCGGTCGGAGGGCTCGGGAACGTCGCCGTCTATTGTGTAGCGGTGCGGATGGTCAAACTCCAGGACAACCTTGCTTCCCATGGCATCAAAGTAATCGTCCGAGCCGGACGGGTGGCCTAAAAATGCCTGCGGAAACGTGAAGAGGAGTCCCCTTGGCGTCGTCGAAATCCCGATGAACTGGAACTCGCCGGGTGTTTCGCGTGCGCGGTAGAGAGGCCTGAAATGGAGGCCAAGATTGTCCATCGTGCCCGCAAAAATCATCATGTAGTTTTTGAACGGTGCGGGGATGCCGTCAACCGTGATTCTTGCATCGAAGCGCTCGCAAAGCTCAAGGGCGAGCTTGCCGTTGAAGGCGGCAGATACCATCGTGCGTGAGAGCAAGCTGAAGGCGCGCCACGGCGAGGGGTCGCCGTTTTTGTGCTGATTGTATTTATCGACAAAACGGCTCACAAGACCCATGCCGAATAGAAATCCATAGTCGTTGTTGATTTTTAAGAGATCCATCTCCGTCTCTTCAAACGGGATGTCTTCGTGGTATTTCAAAATCAGGTTCGAGAGAATCTTTTCAGGCGCGCCTCTGATTTTTAAGCAATTCGTGAGATTGTTCATTGTCCCGCCGCGGAGCAGGGCGATTTTAGGGAGCGGATCCTTTCCATACACTTTTATATATGTGGTGAGAGTTTTGTGGATCGTTCCGTCGCCGCCGGAGATGCCAAGGATTTCGATATTTCTCTCCTTGAATTCCGCCGCCAGCTTTTCGACGTCCAAAAGGTCCTTTGTCGTGTGGCACGAACCCTTGTCGCCGACGATGAAGCCAAGCCTATCCGCCTTCGTGGGGTCCTTGCGGTGGCTTCTTGAATACGGATTTACGATGATGCCTATACCTGCCATGTCTTCTGCCTTTGTGAGGTTTTCTCTCCTGCTGGCTTTCCTGTTCGTGTTTTATAGTAGGTCTTGGCTCCGTGAGGCAATATGTTTCTTCAGGCCTTTTTTGAAGGATCTCCTCGACCGGATTGAAGTAATCGCGCTCCTTTTGGAACACGCCTTCAAGGCCGGCGCCGCTTTTTTCATCAACGGTTCTATCGGCGATCCATCCTTTGGCCATGGATTCCAGAAGGCCCGCAGCCTCAATTTTCCTTAACATCCTGGAGGCGTTTTCCAGAATCGTGTTTGAGCGCCTTGCGATCTTGCCGTTGGGATAAAACTGGATTTCGTCGCCCAGAGTTCTGGAATTTTTGAGGACAAGCGCCGCAGTCTGGAGCATTTCAAACTTGTCTTTGAATAACGGGTTTACGACGATGGACTGTTCCGTGATCGAGGCTGAAAGCTCGAAGAGGGCGTTGAGTTCGGTGCATGAAAGAGGTTTGTTGAGACAGAATTTCGAGGGCGGCAAATAGACCAGAGGATTTCTGGGATAGAGCTCGCGCATGAGGGAGGCCCGCGCGAGCTCATGCAGAAAGCCCTCGTCCATCAATGGATCGACATCGAATGCGTGGCCGACGGCGAAGAACTCCGGCGGGATCTGGGCCTCGTTGCAAAAGGCCTCTTCAATGAACTGCGACACGACAAGCTCGTGCGCGTCGCGGTAGGCGTCGAGGTGGCGCACATGAGCCCCCTCCGAATACAAAATCGCAGAGAAGCGGGCGCAAAGCCTTCTTGCCCAGTGGGCGTCCACGAACGCACGTTTGGCATTTATCTCATGAATGAAAATATCGCTCAACGTATCCTTGGCGATGATGTCGGCGCCGGCGGCAAGCGAGTAGAGGGTGTGTTTCGGTGTCTCAAGGCCTGAAAGGCCGACACCGAAGCGCTTGATGCCGCAACTTGCTTTGCGTTGCTCGTCTAAGCGGAGCCCGAACCGCCTGATGTCGCTGAAGAGGATGATGTTCGTGTGCTCGTCGGACTGAAAGAGCTTGAGCTCGTGTGAATTTTCAGGAGAGGCCATAAGCAGGGGCGAGGGATGCAGAAAGCTTGAGAATTGGGCGCTGCAGGCCGCTCTCGCCTTCGCCACTTCATCCATTTTTCTCGATTCTTCGTTTGTGAGTTTCAAGATAACGTTGCGGATACTGTCGGCGGGGACGTCGGGAATACTCTCGAACAAAAGTTTTCCGTCGGCGATTCTGTGCGCTACTTCTCTTGCGGGGAGTTTTGTGTGGACCATGGCCCTGCCGAACCAGTAGGCAACGCCCCGTCGCATGCGGTCGCGGTCGAGCTTTGTAATAATGATATCGGCAATAGGTTTTCTGTCGTTTAAGTTTTCAACACTCAAAAAAGCGAGCGTTGCGCTTTCGATGGACAGCGTCGAGTGCCTGTCGATATATTTGTGGACGGATTTTATGATCCTCCGCGCCGATTCACGGCACTGGGTGATCCTGTCACGGTCAAGATTTAATTTTCTATATGCCATATATAAGGAATCCCCCTCCTTTGTAAGGAGGGGAAAGGGGAGGTAGATCTACCCCACCTATCCTCCCCTTACAAAGGGGAGGAACTTTTAACAAACAGCCTCCGACGGTGTCGGGCCGAATTGTATCCCCTGCGCCAGCGGAAGATCTTTTCCGTAGTTGATCGTAACGGTCTGGCGCCGCATGTACGCCTTCCACGAGTCGGACCCCGCCTCGCGGCCGCCGCCGGTCGCCTTTTCTCCCCCGAAGGCCCCGCCGATCTCCGCGCCGGAAGTTCCGATGTTGACGTTTGCGATTCCGCAATCGCTCCCGGCCGCACTCAAGAATAGCTCCTCCGACTGCATATTCTGCGTGAATATAGCAGAAGAGAGCCCCTGTGGCACGTCATTATGTATCGCGACCGCCTCTTCGACGCTTTTGACAGTAAAGAGATAAAGTATCGGTGCGAAGGTCTCTTCCTTCACGATTGTCATCTTGGGGTGAGCCTTCACGATCGTAGGCGTCACATAGCAGCCGCTTTCGTATTCGGATCCTTCGAGGACGGTTCCTCCGCAGAGGATCTCGCCGCCTTCTTTTTTGACGACTTTGAGCGCGTGCATCATGGCCTCAACCGCATCTTTGTCGATCAAGGGGCCCATCAGCGTCTTCGAATCCAGCGGATCGCCGACGCAGACCTGCTTATATGAAGCAACGAGCTGGTCGGTCAGTTTCGGCGCAACACTCTCCTGCATAATGAGACGCCTTGTCGTCGTGCAACGCTGTCCGGCGGTTCCGACGGCGCCAAAGAGTATCCCGCGCGTCGCAAGATCTATGTTTGCGTCATTCATGACAATTATTGCGTTGTTTCCGCCAAGTTCTAAAAGCGAACGGCCCAAACGCTTGCCGACAACTTCGCCGATGCGCTGACCCATCCTGCATGAACCGGTTGCTGAAATGAGAGGCAGCCTCGGGTCCGCGATCATTTTTTCGCCCACACTCTTCGAGGATCCGATGCAGAGGCTGAAGACGCCCTCGAGCCCGTGCGCCTTCATCACCTCATTTGCGATATTCTGAACGGCGACAGCCGTCAAGGGGGTCTTGGAAGAGGGCTTCCAGATCATCGTGTCGCCGCAGACCGCGGCGATCATCGCGTTCCAGGACCAAACCGCAACAGGGAAGTTGAACGCGGTCACGATTCCAATCGGCCCCAGCGGATGCCACTGCTCGATCATTCTGTGTGAGGGCCTTTCGGAAGCAATCGTCAGACCGTAGAGCTGGCGGGAGAGGCCGACGGAATAGTCCGCCATGTCGATCATCTCCTGGACCTCGCCTTCGCCCTCGGCCAAAATCTTTCCCATTTCAAGCGTCACTAACCTGCCCAGGAGTTTTTTCTTTTCGCGAAGTTTTTGCCCGATCTCGCGCACGACCTCGCCGCGTTTGGGCGCGGGCATCAGGCGCCATGATTTGAAGGCGGTTTGAGCCTTCTCCACGATGAATTCATAGTCGGCTTCGGATGCGGTCCTCACGCGCGCGATTTCTTTTCCGTCTATCGGCGAATAAGAAACAAGCTCCGGCCCCTTTGTCTTATCGATCCAATAACCGTAGCTCACGCCGGAGTTGACCTCATTGATCCCTAGTTCCATCACAAAGTCATGCATACAGCCTCCTCAGTTAATTGTTTCTGTCTTCTCCGTAAATTTAATTCCATGCTGCTCAAGTTCGTCCAACACGGGTTCATATATTTCAGCTAAAACCGGAATGTGCACGCCGGTCACACTGATCCTGTTTTGCAAAATCATCCTCGTTCCGATCGCGGCCGGCAGGCCGACAGTTCTCGACATTGCGCTGTCGCCGTCCGGTATGCCGTAATCTACAAGCGTCGAAGTGATTTTTTCCTTCTTTTTCGCATATTCTCCGATGAATTCGTGGCGGAGGACGATCATGTCCCTTTCGCCCTTTTCGTATTGAAGCTTTTCAAGAAGGACGGCCACCAAAAGATCTAGCGCGGAGCCTTCTTTCAATGAAGGAGTCTTTTCTTCAAACAATCCCAGCCAACCGATCCTTCCGATGACATCAGATGTGGTTTCGAGTTTAAGATGTTTTGCGAGCTCCGCTTTCACGTCGGCACCTTTGCTTGCTATCAATTGGGCGATAAACTTTTTGTAAGTCAGTTTGCTGAAATCATATTTCTTCGCGTCATCCAAAAATCCCATGTCAGCAATCTTCTTCCACGTCTTGCACCAGCCCGGATTCCGAAGCGTGCCGCGGAACATCGTCGAGATACCTTTAAGGCCGTAGATGTCTATGTAGCCCAGAGAATCGCGGTTGGGATAGGCCTCGAAGTCGCCCAGACCATCGACGGGTAATTTCCAATAATGATCGAAGAGATCCTTTCCGGGGATTTCAATGATCTTTCCATCTTTGAGATATTTTGCATTGTTCCTGCCGGCGAGGACAACACCGCGCGGGCTCCACGAAAATTTGTATCCGAACGGATTTGTATTCGCTTCAGGTGCGGGAAGTCCTCCGCAATAAGAATAGAAGCTCGTGACCTTTCCGCCGCTTCCCTGGACGTTGTGGATAATCCTCATTGCAGACATGTGGTCGATGCCCGGATCGAGGCCGATCTCGTTCAATATGCAGATGCCGGCCTTCTTTGCTGCACCGTCTAGGGCGCGCATCGCATCGCTGACATATGAGGTCGTCACCATGTGCTTTTTGTATTCGATGCACACATTGGCGACAGTCACATGATGCGTATATGGGACCAAACTCACGGCAAGATCGCACTTTGGAATCAAAGTGGAAAGGGCCTTTGCGTCGGTGACGTCCAGGCCCAGCGCTTCGCTCCTTGGATGGTTGCCGACAAGTTCTTTTGCCTTTTGGACCGTCCTGCTTGCGACGGTCACTTTGAAATCATTCTGGTCCATGAGGTATTGGACCAAAGGCTTTGCAACGAGGCCCGCCCCCAACACGAGTACATTTTTGGTCATATTCAGACTCCTTTTCCACCGCAGAGACGCAGAGTTCGCAGAGAAAAAATAAATATTTGGTTTGACTCTGCGTTCTCTGCGTCTTCGCGGTTAATTATTTTAAAAATTTAGACAAATACTCGTAATCCGGAGTCAGTTTTCCGCGATACACAATAACCGCCTTTTTTATTTCCGGCGGCAATTCCAGTTTTTCAAATTCGGCCGCGAAGTCCGCCATCGCTATCGACGGCACAAACCTCTTCAAAACGTGGGAAAAATCGTTTGAAGATTCCTTGGGAAGCTCGCAAGGCAGGTTGTCGACTGCAAGAACCACCGGCCCGCGCCCTGCGAATCCTTCAGTTACCTTACCCGTCATCGGGTCATAGACGAATACCGGTTCTGCGGGATTTGTCACCTTGACCGTGAATTCGATGCCCCCTTCGACATCGCACGAAATATCTCCCACCACGCGAAGGCGCGGCTTTTTTTGCGTTTCAAAGAGCTGCTTCAATTCATCTTTTGACAGAAGGCGCGGATATCTCTTGTCCCAGTAGATGCAATTTACAAGGATCGAGATGTAAGGGACGTAATTGAAGAATTTCGATTTGTATTTTTCAGGATAATTATAAAAGTCATGTAGTTCGAATTTCGAAAGCTCCGAAACGGGCTCAACCGTATGTTCTTCATGGAAGACAACCTTGTATATCGTCTTTTTTGAGGCCCTTTTCTTTTCGAAGATTTCGGGGAGCTCGGACGGGAGGATCTCCGTGGTCGGCAGGTAAGTTAAAATCTTTTGCGCGCCGCGAGAGACATTTCCGTAGCCCGTAATGCCTATAACCAGCGGCACGAGCAACGGATCCAGCCCCTTGGTTTCTATTATTTCTCCGGCGTTAGAGATCGACTCCTCCGCCGCGTCCAGATCGTCATATCTATACGCCTGAAGTATCCCGCCAAACGGGTTTTTTATCTTTTCCAGCTCAAGCCTTTGCCCGAAAACCCACAGCGTATCTATCATGCCGGCAAGGCCCGCATGCTCTCCGAAAAATATGAGGCGCCTGTTGTGTTCATCGACGACCCTTTCGTAATCGATGAGCGTTGAGCCCGCCTCCATAATCTTTTTAAGCATCGGCATGTTGTGCTCTTGCCCCTTGATTGTGTGGGAAAAGAAGACGTAGGTTTTATTAGGCATTATAAAATGCAGCGGGAGCTCTTTGATTGCGAAGATGAGCCCGCACTTTGAAAGGTCTTCCTGGGCGTGCGCGCCCGCCTCTACATACTCATTTTCTTTGAAGACGCGGATGGGGGAGGGCTGGACGACAAACGTGAGCCCCTCGTTTTTGATGAGCGCGGAAACGTCGTGAGGCGTCAAGGGCGCCCTGCGCTCCCATTCATTTTTGTCTTCACGGCGGATGCCGATGTGGGTTTTGGACATATTACTTCTTTTTCTCTTCGCCTACGCGGTAGGCCTCAAGTCCGGTTATATCCGCGCCTATGATAAGCGTGTGCATATCATGTGTGCCTTCATATGTGTAAACGCTTTCGATGTTCATCATGTGGCGCATGATCGGGTAGTCATCCACGATACCGGCTGCGCCCAGCATTTCGCGCGCGATGTGCGTGCACTCGCGTGCGACCCAGACGTTGTTTCTCTTCGCCATTGAAACCTGTTGGTGTCTCATCTTTTCGGCATCTTTAAGGCGGCCCAGCTGCAATGACAAGAGCTGGCCTTTTGTGATTTCGGTCAACATCCACACCAGCTTTTGCTGCTGGATCTGGTAGCGCGCGATCGGATTGCCGAACTGCAGACGCTCACCCGCGTATTTGAGCGCCGTTTCGTAGCAATTCATCGCGGCACCCAGGGCGCCCCACGAGATTCCGTAGCGTGCCTGATTGAGGCATCCCAGCGGACACGCAAGGCCCTTGGCGCCGGGCAGAAAATGTTTTTCATGGTCGACTTCCACATCGTCGAATATCAGTTCGGAGGTGACGGAGGCGCGGAGCGACCACTTGCCCTTTGTTTCGGGAGCGGTATAGCCTTTCATTCCCTTTTCAACCAGATATCCTCTGATGACATTGTCATCGTCTTTGGCCCAGACGACCGCTACATCGGCGATGGTTCCGTTCGTGATCCACATCTTTCTGCCGTTGATGACCCACTTGTTACCTTTCTTGCGGGCGCGCGTGAGCATGCTGCCCGGATCGGAGCCGTGATCGGGCTCGGTCAGCCCGAAGCAGCCGATCTTTTCCGCCTTGGCAAGTTTAGGAAGCCAATATTTTTTCTGCTCCTCCGAACCCCAGCGCCAGATCGGATACATGACAAGGCTTCCCTGGACGGAGCACATGGAACGGACACCGGAATCGCCGCGCTCCAGTTCCTGAAGGGCTAGGCCGTAGGCGACATTGCCCAGTCCCGCGCAACCGTATTCCTGTGGAAGATTCGCACCGAAATAACCAAGCTCCGCCATTTTCGGGATGAGCTGCTTTGGGAATTCCGCCTTGCGGTGATATTCGGTGATAATGGGAATCACTTCGTTGTCCACAAAATCGCGCGTTGCGTTCTGGATCATCAGTTCTTCTTCGGAGAACAGATCGCTTAGCATGTAATAATCTATGCAATTCAACTTGCCCATATTTCCTCCTATTTTATTGTCGCGGCAATTTTTGCGGCTGATTCATACGCCCGCATGTTCTCTTCGCGTATTTTGTCCTTCGGTATCGCTTCAATAACCGCTTTGTACGCTTCAGGCGGCATGACCTTCGCTATATTGATCAAAAGCCCTATCGCTGCGGCCATGATGTTTGCCTTGGAGAGGCCAAGCGTTCTGTCCTGTGTGTCTATCTCGTAGACCCTTGCCTTCGTTTCAAGCGGGATGTCTTTTGTTTTGATGACTATGTCTTTTTCAGTCAGGCCGGCCAAGGTTTTTTTGACGACCCGCAGCCCGTCTGCGGAAACGATGAGCATGGCGTCCGGCTCGTCTATTCCGGCGTAATGGATCTCGTGCGGAGAAAGTTTTATCTCCGAAACGGAGTGGCCGGTCTGGACAGTGACCGGATAATCGTCCTGCTGCGTTGCATAGAGCCCGCAGTTAAGCCCCGCGCGCGCGAAATTCGTTGCGGCGGAAACGATCTTCATGCCGGCGCTTCCCGCCAGGACCACGGAGTAGTAGCCTTCTTTGATGTCGGATTTGAATTTTGCCTCTGTTCCCTTGGGAGGTTTCGGCGATTGTTTTTCTTGCGGCCACGCCATCCTCAAACCCTTTGAGTACTCCGTGGGCTTTTCGTCCTTCAAGATGCCCTGCTTCATGCCGCTGTCTTCGATCATCTTTTCCATGTCTGACTTTTTAAACTCGTTGAGCGGCATGTAATAGGCGGTGCAAAGTTCAAGGACGTCTACGAAGGCAAAGCCGTCATGTTTGAAGGCCTCTACCAACGTATCGGTCAAATCTTTATCGAATGCCGTTTTTCTGGCGACGAAGGTCGCGTTTGATGCAAGAGCCAGGTTGCAAAGATCGAACGGACGCTCGATGTTCCCTTCAGGTGTCGTGTTCGTCTTTCCAAGATTCGGCGTTGTTACGCTGTGCTCGCCGCCTGTCATTCCGAAATTGAAGTTGTTAAAGCAGATTACTTTGATTCCTATATTTCGGCGCGCCGCATTTATTAAGTGGTGCCCGCCGATTCCGCAACCGCCGTCACCCACCAAAACGAACACCTGGAGCTCCGGATTGGCAAGTTTCACACCGCACGCGTATGTGAATGAACGCCCGTGGAGGCCGTGGAACGTGTGAACGTCGAAATATTTGTCGGCCAGACCCACGCAGCCGATGTCCGACACGAGAACGGTGCGCTTGGGGTCGGCGCCGATTTTACCCAGCGCGTCGTTTACGGCATCGAGAATCGTGCCGTGCGTGCAGCCCGGGCAAAACGGATACGGTTTTCTGTCAGGGTTTACGTACTTCATAATTTATTTGCCACAGAGACGCAGAGAAATACAAAAATTAAATTTTAGTTTTTCTCCGTGTCTCTGTGCCTCTGTGGCTAAATTTTCTCTTTTATCTCTTCCGGTGATATCAATTTTCCATCCACCCTGTTAATCGGCGCGACCCGCTTATCGGGAAAGAGCCGCTCGATTTCCAAAACGTACTGGCCCAAATTCAGCTCGGGAACGATTATTTTCTTGTGATTGCCCACATATCTTTTGAGCGATTTTAGAGGCAGTGGCCACAATGATTTCACGACAATTAAAGAAACCTTGCTGCCGCCTTTCCTCACTTCATCTACAACATCGCGGGAGGCGCGGCCCATCGATCCGTATGCAACGATAACCGTTTCCGCAGTGTCGTCCAAATCCGTATCCACGCGCTCGATCTCGTCCATGTGCTTCATGATCTTTTCGTTCAGATGCAAAAGGGCGGGGCCGGCGATATCGGGGTCTTTTGAGAGCATGCCGGCTTTGTTGTGCGTGGACGTGTTGATGCGAGTCAAAATATCTCCGCCGACCGGCGCGAACGGCGGAACGTCGTCTGGTTTGTCGTAATTATAAGGAAGGAAATTTTTCTCATCTTTTGCGTATGTGCGCTCTGCAAGAGGGGGTTTTTTATATTTCGAAATGTTTGCAGTCGAGCGGTTCATCACGAGATCTTTGCACGTGGACAAAACAACAGGCGTCCTGAATCTCTCCGCAAGGTTGAAGGCATCAATAGTCAGTTCGTATGCCTCCTCAACCGTTGTGGGCGACAAAACAATCATCGGATAACCGCCGGATGTCACCCAGCGGATGAACTGGATATCACCTTCGGCATTCGTTGTAGCGCCGCCGGTGGCGGGTCCCATGCGCTGGACGTTGACGATGACCATCGGAAGCTCTGCCATCTGCGCAAAGCCTATGTTCTCGGAATAAAGGGAGATGCCCGGGCCGCTCGTCGCCGTCATGGGCTTCATGCCGGCTGACGAAGCCCCGATGCAGAAACCGATCGATGCAATCTCATCCTCGCCCTGAATCACGACACCCCTTGCCTTGGGCATCGAGCGCACGAGCGCCAGCAAGATCCCCGTTGCAGGCGTGATGGGATAGCCCGCAAAAAAATTGCAGCCGGCATCGATCGCCGCCCTTGCAATTACCTCCGCCCCTGTGACAAATTCCAGCATGATTACAATGGGTTAGATGTTTTTAAAATCCCCTTAAATTGGCTCTTTCTTAAATCAAAACTGACATGATAAAGCAAGGGGGAAAAGGAGCATATAATGAAGGGAATAATTGTCAGATGCGTGGAAGGTCAGGCGGAGCTCAATAGGGCATTTAAAATACGCGAAACCGTGTTCATCAATGAACAAAAGGTGTCCCGTGAAGAGGAGATGGACGAGTTTGACGAAACGGCCACTCACGTCATCGCCTATTATAATGATGAGGTTGCCGGCTGTGCGCGCATAAGATTTCTGGGAAACAGATCGAAGCTGGAGCGAATTGCGGTTCTTCCGAAATTCCGCAAAAGGGGGGTCGGTAAAAAGATTGTTGAATTCTTGGTGGATTATTCAAAGAAAAAGTGCGCTACCGAAGCAATCATGAACGCACAGATCTATGCAAATGATTTTTACGTGAAGTGCGGTTTCAAACCCCGCGGCGAAGAATTCATGGAGGCCGGCATCAGACATGTTGAGATGTATATGAAGCTGTGATGCCTCTTCTCATATTAATATTGCCTGATAAATTTGATTTTGCGGGCGGCGAATCTATTCGGGAATGTTTGTCAAGACGTGCAGGATGCCGTCGCGGACAAATATTACATTATTTATAGCCATAATCAGGCCGCCTTCAGGCAGGTAACAGCGCTCCTCCGTGTCAGTCGTAAGATTCATTAATGAGAAAAGGCTGATATTCTTATCGTAATAGATGCGGGCTATGATCGAGCGATGCGGCCCTACTATTTCATAGCCGTCCTCGGGAATCTCATTTGGGGGCACTATCTCTTCGGTGTATGTATGGTCGTTCAGTGGCCATCCGCCGGGATTCACACTGAATGAGGGACACCAGTTTATCTCATCGGCCTCTTGTTTGGCAGCCCACCTGCCGACATATTGATTTATGGCCCAGATCACCGCAACTCCTTTCCGACCGTGTAGGCCTCTGCAAGATGGCCTCCGAGAGATTTATACTCGCGTGCCGTTCCCAAGACATAAAGAAATGGTTTTATCTTTTCCGCGTCAGGTTTTCCGCCCGACATGCACTTCTCGGAGACATGGACGGCTTCTATTGAGCCGATCACAAATGCGTGGGTGCCCAGCGTCAAAATGTGCGCCACCTTGCATTCTATATTCACTGGGCACTGCTCTATCATCGGCGCCGTCTCTAACTTCCCATAGAAAACCGCGAATTTGCACACATCCACTTTATCCACTTTTTCGCCGGAGAAGATGCCGCAGTAATCCGTTTCCTTTATATGGTCCGTTGAAGGGACGTTGAGTGAGAAGGTCATGTTCTGCTTGATTCCCTTGTATGTGTAGCGGTGAGGCCGTATTGCCACAGCTATCATCAAAGGATCCGCGTTGGCGACACCGTGCCATGCGACCGTCATGAAGTTGGGCTTGTCGTTCACATTCGTTCCGACCATCGTGACCGGCATCGCCGGTATCGCATATGGAAACACGTTGAGATCTAAAGAGATTTTTGACATAGGTGCAGCCCCCTTCTTAATTTGAAGATTTATAACCCAAGAAAATAAAATAAAGCAAATGCATTAATTTGGATTGAAAAAGTGGAGCGGCAAGATTATGTATCAGGAAAATATAGGAGGGTATTATGGATTACCAGAAATTTATTGATGAGCAGATGGACGTAATAAAGAAGGAGGTCGGGGACGGGACCGCTATCAACGCGCTGTCCGGTGGCGTTGATTCGTCTGTTTTGACGGTCTTGGCGCATCGCGCGCTCGGAGGCAAGCTCAAGACATATTTTGTGGACAATTCACTTATGCGCGAGGGCGAGCCGCAATCGGTTGTGAAGACGTTTGCCGATCTGAAAATCCCCGTCCTGCTTGTTGACAGCCGCAGGGAATTTCTTGATGCCCTGAAAGGGCTGACAGATCCCGAAGAGAAACGCCACGCAATCACAAATACATTTTACAAGAATGTGTTCGGACGCCTTGTGAAGGAGACGGGCGCCAGGACCTTGCTGCATGGAACAATTCTGACCGATATTGAAGAGACGGTCGCCGGCATCAAGCGCCAGCATAATATACTCGAACAGATCGGGATTAATACGGAGAAGGAATACGGCTACCGCGTGCTCGAACCGCTGAAAACCTTGCGCAAGGACGGCGTGCGTGAAGTTGCAAAGAAGCTGGGCCTGCCCGAAAAGATATGGGACCGCATTCCGTTCCCGGGGCCGGCGCTTGCCGCGCGGATTGTCGGCGAAGTTACGGAGGAAAAATTAAATATCGTGCGGCGCGCGACCGCAATTGTGGAAAATGAACTTTCAGGCACAAAGGCGTTTCAGTATCTCGCGGTCCTTTTGTCCGACAAGGCAACCGGAATAAGAAACAATAGGCGTGAATTCGGCAATATAATTGTTGTCCGCTGCATTGAGAGCAAAGACGCAAGGGAAGCAAGGGCAACAGAGCTGCCGTGGAAAAAACTTAACAGAATCTGTAATGCGATTGTGGATATTCCGGGAGTCAATCGCTGTTTATATGATCTGACACCCAAGCCGCCTGCTACGGTTGAGTATGTTTGAGAAAATGCTCCTCCGCGGGCGGGCGCATATTGTAATTTGAGCTCATAACCCGCCCGTATGCGCCGGCGTTTCCTATGAGAAGGATGTCGCCTTCTCTGGGAGTGACGATATGGCGCTCATGGCCCAAAATATCGCCAGATTCGCAGATGGGGCCCACGATGTTTGCAAGATGCGTCGCCTCATCATCGAGGCGTGAGAGATTTACGATTTCATGGTAGGAGCCGTAGAGTGCGGGCCTGATCAAAGTGTTCATGCCAGTATCCACCCCGACATAATTGTAATCCCTTTTCTGTTTGAGCTGCGTGACGCGCGCCAAAATCGCTCCTGCCTCCGCAATCAGAAATCTGCCCGGCTCGATCCAGAGCTTGTATTTCGAATGGGAGTCTTTGAATTTTTTCAGATTGTCTTGGACGGCGGCGATGTCTAAGCCCCTATGGCTTGCCGTCTCCGGGACGCCAAGGCCCCCGCCGGCGTCGATGATCTTCACGTCGGGGAAGCGCCGTGCAATCGACGCAAGGAAGAGGGCGGTATCGCTCCATGTATCCGCCGTCAGAATGTTGCTTCCGACGTGGGCATGGAGCCCTATCACCCTTGTGCCGTTTTTCTTCAGGATGCCGGCGATTTCGTCCAGTTGCGAAGCAATGATGCCGAATTTCGATTTGGACCCCGCGGTGCGCACATATTTGTGGTGGCCCTCGCCGTGCTCCGGATCTATCCTCAAAAAGATCTCGTGGTTTTTAAAAACCCCGGGCCATTGCGTGATGGGATATGTGTTGTCGAGCGTGACGAACACGCCGGCCTCAAGGCCCTTTTCATATTCCATTTTCGGCGCAAAATTCGGTGTGAAAAGAATCCTCTTCCTGTTGATTTTAGGGAAAAGTTTCAGGATGTGATTCACCTCTCCCAAAGAGACGCACTCAAATCCCAGACCCCCTTTGAAAATTGTCTTGAGAACATCAGGATTGGAATTGGCTTTGACCGCGTAAAAGATTTTATCGACGGATTTTACGGATTTGAGTTTTTGGATCGCGCCTTCAATCGTCTCTTCGTCGTAAACATAAAGCGGTGTCTTATCTTTCGCGATTTTTAAAAGGACGGCTCTTTTTTTCTGCCACCACGGTCTTGCAGCGGCTTTCTCCTCCTCCTTGATGTTGAGCTCGTGCCATGTGGGGCCCAAAAGCTTGTCATTTTTTCTTCCTTTGAAGAGCTGCCCGTGGAGCTGGCTCACAAGCCTTATAGCCTCCTCCTCTTCGACGACAAAGGTCAAATTGAGATCGTTTGCCGCCTGCGAGATAAGATAGATCTTCTGTTCGTCGAAGACCTCAAGCGCCGGCGTGAGATGATGGAGGATCGAACGTATGTTTTTGCCCAAAAGGCTCACAATCGCGCACGATTCGATCACGCGGACGCGGCAAAATTCAGAAAGGCCGGCTGTGAGTGATTTGAGGCGGTCCGCATCCAGAAGATTGGCGCTGTGGTCCAGCGTGACGGTGACGTTTGTCTCTGAAGTCGAGACCAAGTCGACCGAAAGTCCGTGTTTTTTGAAACACGCAAAGATGTCGGCAAGAAAACCCACCTGCTGCCACATATCCACAGTCTCCATAGAGACGAGTGTGATGCCCCTTCTTGATGATATCGCTTTGACCTGCGCGCCCGCGTCGCCCGCATCATGTCTTATGATTGTGCCGAAGGCGTCCGGATGCGCAGTGCTATATATATGAAGGGGTATCTTGTGGCGCCTGACCGGCGCGATAGTGCGCGGATGCAAAACCTTCGCGCCGGCAGACGCGATTTCCTGCGCCTCATCATAATCCAGGAATTTAAGCAGGCGCGCGGAGGGAACTTTTTGCGGATTTGCCGTGAACATGCCGGGAACGTCGGTCCAGATCTCGAGCCTTTCCGCACCCAACTTCGCCGCAAAGTACGCGGCGGAGACGTCCGAGCCGCCGCGCCCCAAGAGAACCGTTTCGCCGTCCCTGTTTTTTGCGATAAAGCCTTGAATTATGATGACAGGCGTCTTTTCGGAATCGAAATATTTTTTGAGCGCTTCATCCTTTTCGATATCGCACACCGCAGAAAGATAGGACTGCTTTTCCGAAAGATGTGCTATCTCTTTTGAAATCAGATGCAGGCGCGCATCACACCATGCGGTTGGAATATCCTGCTTATTCAGATACGCCGCGCCGAGTTTTGTTAGCAGAAGCTCGCCGTAGGAGAGGACCTTCGCGTGCGCGCGCGGCGATGCTCCGCGCACCAAAGATGTGCCGGCGACGAGACGCTTTAGCTCCTCAATGAGGGGGAGGGCGTCGCCAAACGATACGCCGAGATCCTTTGCGAGTTTCTCGTGCCGCTCCGATATTGTTTCTATGATTTTTTCGGACATGCCGGTTTCTAATTCATCGGATATGCCCGGAAGCGCAGAACAGACGATAAGGGGTCGAAAACCCTCTTTTCTTCGCTTTTCCACGATCGACTTGATCGTCTTCCAGCGTTCAAAAGATGCGACACTTGTCCCGCCAAATTTTAAAACTACCCATCGATCGTTTTCCATTATCTTCTCCGACTGTAATGATTTTGCGGCTTACGTCTGGGATTAGAAGCCTTCGTCTGAAGGCTTCTTCTTTTCACTCTTGTACATAACACAGCAGTGGTCGAGACCGCTTCGGTATGCAAATTCGTACTTGGGTGCCAGACAGATAGGGGGGACGGAATTGGCCCTGCAGACAAAACCGTACGGGCGGTCTTCAGTCAGATCTCTTTCTATGTCGCCGTGCCATTCGGATATCATCTTGTAGTTGCCGACACAACCCTTGTGGAACCCCTTTGGATTGATCGGATTGTCAGCTTCGCATGTGTAGGATTCAAGACCTACTCGCGAGATTCTGGCGCCTCCGCAGGCGTCATCGGGCGGGTAATTATTTTTGAAACGGCATGTATAATAATGGACAATCTTTCTTCCGCGTGGCGAAAAACTTAAGATGTCACGGCACCTCGATTCCGGATTGCTGGCTTGGACCGAATCAAAATATTTGGAGTCGCAACTGGGAGACGGCACCCAATTGTCGAGATTTTTGGCCCACAAATCGCATCCGACAAAAGAGGCCGTTAAAATAAATAATATAGCCGAGCTATATCTCATTCCAAACCCCAACAAATCTTTAATGATGTCATGAATTTACCTTATGTCGAGATAAAGTCAATTTCAATCTGCCATGCAATGCCCAATAAATGATCAGTTTGCAAGTGTTGTAAAAATGAGGTAAACGGGATCCATGCTGGAGCGAATCAATTTTATGCTGGGTTTTTTGCCGTGGATTTTATTCGCCTCCATAGCCGGCAATACAATGCACAGCTTGCGGATCGCCATCGTTGTATGCCTGGTCACGGTGCTGGTTTTCGGTTTCAGACACTTGAAGAAGGGATTTATCCTGACTTGGGGCACTTTGCTCTTTTTTATCATCAATCTCATAATGATTGTTTTTCTGCAGGATGCATGGGTCGCCCGTCATATTGCTGTCCTTGCAAACGGCTCACTGGCGGCAATTGCATGGTTCTCCCTTCTCGCTGGAAGGCCCTTCACACTGCAATATGCGCGGGAGCATGTGCCCGAAGAACTTTGGAAATCGCCAAAGTTCATTCATAAAAATCGTGTAATAACGGCAGTTTGGGGCTCTGTTTTTTTATTTTCGACAGCGACTTCATTTATTCGAGTTCACTATAACGCCCCTCGCACATGGATATATCAGGTCCTTGCGATCATCGTGATTCAGGGCGGTATCGCCTTCACAATCTGGTATCCGAAGAGGGAAAAGGGCGGATCGAAGGCCAAATTATCCAATGATTTCAATATGTAAGATGCGATAAAAATTCCTCCCACCCTTTTTCAAAGTGGTATAATCAAGGTAAAGAAAAAAGGGGTGGTGGTTATGAATAGAATAATTCCAACTATTGGCGCATCATTGATGCTCGCCGCAAGTGTGCTGACGGATCAAACGCAAGTCAATTTTTTCGCAGCGGATGAAAACAAAGAACCGGGCGATGAAGTTTATTACGATTTGAACGCGGAAGAGAATGCCGGTGCGAATAAGGGTGAAAGGCAAGGAGTTGATCCGTATATTTACGTGGATCCGGCGAACGCAGGAGGCGGCGGGCGCATCATGATATTCGATAATGATTATACGGCGCCTAAGTATCAGAGAAATGTCACTCCGATAAAGAGTGAATAAAATTGTTGATAATTAACTCCAAATGGGTTCTTTGCATGCATCTGAATGAAGATACCGGTATTTTGCTCACTTATCCCCACCGAGCTTCTGGCTTCGCTTAGCCACGAGCTTGATTTTCTTGACGCTTCCGAGTGCGGTTTCGTTCATGTCCCGTCTTGTAGTTGTCAACTTCACGAAAACTTATGCTCATACGCAAAGAAGCTGCATGAGTATTTTTTAAATTCCCATGAAAAGTACGACATAATTATCGTGCCGACTTCATGCGATGCGATGAAAAAAATCGCAAGTGCGCTGAAGGCTAGCCTGCCGGTTGAAAAGGTTTATCTTTTGGATGTCCCGCAAAATAAAGGAGAGGCGGCTGCAAAATATTTTGCCGCGGAGCTCCAAAAGCTGAAGTTGAGACTGGAGAAATAAAGTGAAGATTGGAATTCTGGGCGCCAATGTGCCGCTCAAGGTTTTGAATGCGAGCCTTAAGAAATTCGGCTTTGAGGCGGTATTTTTGAATCATTGCCTTGTAAAATCGTATCCCGACGAAAGATTGAAAGAGATTGCCGGCGATCTTAAAGAATATGCGCGCGAATTTTTGAATAAGAACAGCTGTCCGCGCACGAACGATTTTGAATACAAGATCCGGCTCAAAAAAATTATCGAAAAACAGGGGTTCTCCGGGCTAGTTTTCAATGCGATCAAGTTCTGCGACTTTCAGCACTTTGATTACCGCTATTTTAAGGAAAACCTTACCATCCCGACACTCATTGTTGAACATGAGTTGGATGCAAACTCCGAGGGGCAGATTATGACAAGACTGGACGCTTTTTTTGAAAGTATAAAAGGAAAAGTTAAGGTTGAGGTTAAGGCTAAGGTTAAAGCTGGCAAATACTTCGTCGGGATCGACAGCGGTTCGCATGCGACAAAACTTGTTTGCATCGATGCGGATAAAAATGTTGTGGCGCGAAAGATAGTGCCGACCGGAACGTCGGTGAAAAAAAGTGTGGAGAAGGCGCTTCGCGATTTGGCGGATGCTGGAATAAAGAAGGGCCAGATAGCCGCAATCGTCGCCACCGGTTACGGAAGAAACAATGTGGACTGCGCAGGCGGGATCATAACCGAGATATCCTGCCACGCGGCCGGTGCATTTCACATCTTAGGCAAACCGGCGACAGTCATTGACATCGGCGGGCAAGACAGCAAGGCAATAAGAATAGGAGATGGGGGCAACGTCGCCCAGTTTGCGATGAACGATAAGTGCGCCGCAGGCACGGGAAGATTTCTGGAGGTCATGGCTGATAAACTTGAGATGGGAATTGGCGAGTTTGCAGAGCTTGCCCTCAAAGCGAATCGGGCCGTTCCTGTCTCCAGCATGTGCTCTGTCTTTGCGGAATCGGAAGTGATTTCGCTTATTGCGTCCGGGTCGTCCAAGGAGGAGATTGCAAAAGGGATACACATGGCGATTGCGGAGCGCACGGCGTCGTTAGCCAGAAGAATTAATGGAACGCCGCCATATTACATGGCGGGCGGCGTTGCAAAAAATAAGTGTCTTGTCGCCGAAATTCAAAAGTGTCTGGGATCTGAAATATTCGTGATTGACGAGCCGCAGTTCACGGGCGCGTTGGGCGCGGCACTGTTTGCCCTCAAGGGATAAAATGTCGGCAAAAAATGTAATTGCAAGTAAATTGTTAAAGGCGGTTTCAAAGGGGAGCGTGTCGTTCAACAATGCGATCCGCCTCTTCAAGGCGCCGGATTATTATTTTTCGAGGAAGAAATCGCCCGAAGGCAAATATTCGGGAAAGATAGTCATCGATTATCTGGTAAAAGCTACGTCACCGGATACGAGGAGCGCATGGACATCGGTGCTCTTTCCAACTGAAATCCTGCATGCGTTTCATATCTATCCCATTACCCTTGAAGTGATTGCGGGGGAGTTCTCTTCGCTTGGTCTCTCGCCGATATTTTTAAATAAAGCTGAAAGCATGGACGTGCCCCCGACCATGTGCTCTTTTCACCGGATCCTCATGGGGGTTTCAAAAAGCGGTATCTTGTGCGCTCCGGATGTTGTCGGCGCTACATCTCTTCTGTGCGACGGGAACGTGAAAACGTTTGCGGAGGTGGCACGGGAACAACGCGTCCCGTTTCTTTTCATAGATGTGCCTTACGAAGAAAGCGATGAGGGGATTGCTTATGTGAAAGAACAGCTGGGAGGCGCGTTGCGGACGCTCACGGAGCTCACCGGAGTCAAAAATTATAAGAGCAAATTTCATGAGGTGGTGGAAAACGTGAACAGGGCCTTTTCCATGCAAAGGAGAATTTATGAATTGCAGAAGG